>Ga0209862_1000596_pt1 | contig 12732 bp, 8 predicted proteins | sample OrgsoiDNA_201061_FD_185809 | JGI IMG/M metagenome (GOLD analysis project Ga0209862, IMG submission 185809) | Permafrost soil microbial communities from the Arctic, to analyse light accelerated degradation of dissolved organic matter (DOM) -... | ecosystem: Environmental > Terrestrial > Soil >... | reverse complement strand
GCCCAGTGTCCGATTTCAACGCCGTTTCGCCCCCTGACGCAGCGCCCGAGCCGCGTAGCCCGCTGTCGCGCTTCGCGGCGTTTTTAAGGCCTGACTCGAACAAACCCAACTCTGCGGCCGTCGTGCGCTTGGAGCTGGTGGCAGACGCAGCGGGCAACGCCGCCCCCATCGAGGTCGAGGGACAAGCCCACGAGGAAGGCGTCACGGCGAAACGCAAATCCCTGCGGCATTTTATAGGACCGGCCATCACGGGCGCGTCAATTGGATTGCTCTTGTCCACGGTGGGCAATCAACTCGGAATCATCCAAACGAACCCGGTGGGCGCGGCTAAACAATGGGCTGTGTCGGAAACGATTTCCGCCGCGGCGTTCGCCGGTGGCTGGCCAGCGCGCGCCATGATCCACAAAGCGCAGGAAACGGTGGCGCGCGCGCAACAACGGGGCTACTTTGACCTGGGAGTCGCCTCTAGCATCGGGAACCACGATCCGGCCGCTTTGTGGACCGGCGGGGATGAGCCCGAGGCCACTCAGAAGGTGAGCTATTCGATCGACGGCAAGGGATCCTTGGTTTTTTCCATGGGCTGCAAAATTCAGATTTCTGCCTCCGCGGCGAAACTTGGAATGGTCAGCGAAGACCCTTTGGTGGACATCGCCTCCATTGCGTTGCACGAGGCGACCCACTGCTTGCTCACGGATCCGCAGAAAAACAAATATGACGGCGCGCTGGCGCAAGGCGCGGCCGGTGAATTTTGGAAGAGCCTCGCCTGGGCGGAAGAAGCGGCTTTTTGGGGCCGCGGCGGCAGGTTGGACAAGCCGCTGGCGCAGATCAAAGAGAACGGGAGCTTTTCGGGCCTCAAAGAAGAGTCGAACGCGGACACCCTGGCCATGATTGCCCGCGCGGCGGATTTGGGAACAAAAGATTGGAGCCGCGAAATATCTCGGTTGATCATCCACCGCCAAGCGACGTCGTTGATGACGGACGACGTGGCCGACACTCACCAAACGCAAGCGAGCCTCATGATTTTGGCCGCCCTCGGCCACGACAAATTGCGCTCGCTGACGGGAGCTCAAGCGCAGGCCTTGGCGGACGCGGTCGCCACCGACGGCGCAATACTGACCGCGGGCCGCCATGGCTGGCAAACAGCCGACTACGCCAAGGCTTCAGATGCGATTTTGCGCATTGAGCGCGCCTCGGCGGAAAAGGGGGGCGTCGAAGAGTGGATTCGCGAGACGCAATATGGCGCCTTGCGCCCCTTCGCGGCCCGCTTCTCCCAAGAGACTCCGCAAAATCAAGCCGCAACGGCAAAAGCCGCGCAGATGGCGGCCCGCCAATGGGAAAACGGCGCGGTTTTGGATTATGGCTTCATCGCGCCCCACATGATCGCGCGGTTGCCGGCGATGCCGAAGCTCGGCTATGAATTGTGGAAAAGAGACGGCCGCCCGGATCAACTCGCGGCGTCTCTCGGCGGAGACACTTCCGACGAGGCAGAAGCCGCGCGCCGGGACGCGGAGCCGCGTGCCCGCGCGATGCTGGCTGAATGGGCGTCTATCGCCCGCGCATTGGAGCTTCCGGACGCGAGCGCGGTGGGCGACACGACCAGTTTCATTGTGGCCTATGCGCTGTCTGGTTCGCAGGATAAAGCGAAAATGCAACGATCGTCGTTTTGGGCCCCAGCGCTCAAAAAACGCCATGAAGAGTTCCTCCGCTCGGAAAAAGCGGAGGCTCCGCAGGAAATGGCCGGAGGCGTGCAGGCGCCCAAATTCTGATTCACGCTCGCAAAGGGCAAAGCTTTCCATGGCTTTTTTTGTTTAAAAAAAGCTCAAAAACGCGGTGATTTTGGCGGCCGTTTCAATCCTTGCTTTATCGCTCTTTTCGACGCCGGAACTCCAGTTCCGGCGTTTTTTCTTGCTTTGTCCATTCTTTCTTCTCTTTTTTACTCCCCCAAAAAAACGTTTTTTTCGTCGTTTTTCGACCGTTCAGTGTGCATTTCACGCCGTTGATGCTCAAAAAACGCTTTTTTAAATATTTTTCCGCGCTAAAAACCATCCTCCGGGTCCTTTCGTCCGAAAACGCCTCCATTTTATTAAAAAACCGCTCTTTTTTGACTGTCGGAGCTGGTGAAAATTGCGCCGCTTGCTCCTCGCTACTAAAATGTATGAATGCGATTTGCATATGACAAACACGCAAAAATCCCTCGTGCGCCCCGCGCCCGTCTTTCTCAGTTCCTTGTCGTTCTTCCCCACGGCCTCAAAGCCCTTTTTTGCGCAGAAGCGCAGGAGCCCCCATGAGCAATTTTGCTTCTCAACCGGTTCGATCTCTTCGAGCTTTCACCCTGGTGGAACTGATGGTGGTGATCGCCATCATCTCCATTCTCGCCGTCATCGCCATCCCGGCCTACAACAACTACTCTTTGCGCTCGAAATTCAGCGAAGTCGTTTTGGCCACCGCCCCCACGAAAACCGCGATTTCAGTCTGCGCCGTCTCTGGCGATTGCGCCTCATCGGGCTCGATCATTTTGGGCAACGCGCCGCCTCCGACAGTCCAAGCGGCTTCCAGCGCCAACGCGAGCAACAGCAACGCCGCGGCCATCTACGCCTTCGTCTACGCCATGGAGATCATGGACGGCGCCGACGCGGGCGGAGCGGACTACGCCGGCGGCGTGTGGGCGGCGACGCCGAACACCTTCATCCGCGACGCGGGCGGCGGCAAGGGCTGTTTGGGCAATCCGGCGAGCACGTCTTGCATCGGCGACCCGACCCCGATGACGCAGGTCGCGCAGTATATGAACCCGGCCGTCAATCGCTACGACGTGGGCACCGTCACGGTGATGCTGCCGTGCGTGGGCTCGGCCAACGGCTGCTCGCCCGCGACCAAGTATGCGCAGAGCGTCTCTTACGACGTCTACGGCACGATCACGGCGACGGCTGTGGCGTCCAGCGGCTTGAACAACGAAACCTTCACGCTGACGCCCTCTTTCTCAGGCGGCCGCGTGGATTGGGCGGCTTCCGGCACGTGCAAGACGCGGGCGGGCGGCGCGCTTTGCTGAGGTTTTGAGCGGGCCGGCTTTGACGCCCAAATCCGGCTTCGCGGCCGGCTTTGCCAACCCTCCGCCAAACCTTGGCCCGTTCTTTTCCGAGCGCCTCGCGGATTCTCTTTCGCCCAAAGGCCGGCAGTTTTTGAACCCCTGAATTTCGAACAACAATTCTTGCTGTGTTTCGCCCCGCTCGCCTTGCGCGACGGGGCTTTTTTATTCGGGGTCGCGAAAAGTCCCGTCCTTCAAGGCCGAGAGAATGTCAACGATGAGGCGCCCCTTGGCCCATTGCCTGATGGCTCATTGGGCACAATGATCGGAGACAAGGCACGCCCGCGCCGCAGGGCTCATTTATCAATGATTTTTTCATGTTTTTCCACAGAATTCCTTGTCAAAAAAAAATGACATTCGGCGCAGTTTTCATTCATTGGCTCCGCGAACGTTTTTATACGTTTTTAAGCGCTCATTCATGCCGTTTCATGGGGTTGTGTTTTGATTTTTCAGCATTTTTTACTCTTTTTTAGGCCTCCTCGCCACTCGTTTGCCAATCGATCAATAGGTGTTCCCGCCCTCTTTTTTTTGCTGATGAAAGGCCGGCCGTCCCACCTTGTCAACCTTCTGGCGCCATGCATATCTTTCTGACAGACACACCGCTCTTTCAATTTTCCTACTGATCATTTCATCCAGCAGGCCAAAGCCGAATGTTGAATTTGTCGTTGACGTTGTCCCACAAACATAAAAACACAGGCCCGACACCTCATGCGAATCCTCCAAAATGTCCTCTGGGCTCCGTTGCGCGCATCGCAACGCGCCTTCACGCTGATTGAAATTCTTGTGGCCGTGGCGATCATCGCCATTTTGGTGGTCGTGGCCGTGCCCGCATACAGCACCTATGCGACGAAATCCAAATTTTCCGAAGTGGTCACCGCGACCAATCCGATCAAGACCTTTGTGTCGACCTGCGCCATGGACGGGGAGTGCGTCTCGGGCGGCGTGATCTTGATGCCGATGGATGTCGTGGGCGGCTTGGCCCAACAAACCCTGATTCCGCCCATGCAGGCCTTCGCCACGAGCATGCTCAACTCATGCGCGGCCGAGAGCCCCAACGCCTCTTTTCCTCCCGGGTCGATCCAGCATTTCGCGGACCTGTGGAGCGACCCGGTGTCAGGCTTCACCGTCACCGTGGACCCCAACAACCATGACAACTACTGCATGATCCCGGTGGGCGCCACGGGCTCGGCGGCTCGCTGCGCGGATGTCTGCACGACGCCCGACCATGTCCACCACTTGTCAGGCCCCGCCACGATGTTTGGCTCGGCGTATGTCAACGTCGGCACCAAGCATTTGGTCGTCCCCTGTATCGGGACGGGCGTCGGTTGCTCGCCGGGCACAAAGTATGTGATGTCAGCGTCTTCCGACAACCTTGGGGTCATCACTTCGCAAGCGAATTTCGGCAACGGCCTTTTGGGCGAGACCTTCATCCTCACGCCCCAACTTTCGAGCGGCCGCGTGGACTGGGCCGAAAGCGGCTCCTGCAAAACGCGGGACGGCGGCCCCCTCTGCTGATTCTTCTGGATTCGCCAGGACGAGGATTTGTCCTTTTGCTGATCCAGCGGAGCGCGTCAGCAGCGCTTTGAGCGCTCAACCTCAACAGAATTGAACCAAGAGGGAATTCAACGGTTTGAAACTGAAGATTTACAATGGAGACCCGCGAGCCTATTCTTTGGCTCTGTCCGCGAAGGGCAGCCGCTTCTCTTGGAGGCCAATCTGCTAAGGCGGAGCGGCCCCTCTCTTTTTGGCAGGGCGCGCTGGATTGCCAATAGAACGCCCGAAAGGGCCATTCGCGCGCTTTGTGCGTCAGATCCTTTTGGCTTTCGGCTGTTCGGGCGAGAAATTTTCGACAAACTCAGATGGATGGTGCGCAGGCCTCGCGGGCGCTCCCTGCGCCGCAAGCGCCTGATTCATGGCGCGTTGCTCACGCTCCGCGCGCGCCAGCCCGACCCAGCGGTTTCGCAGGTCATCCAACGCCAGCTCGGACAATGGAAGCGGCGCTTTTTGCGGATTGGGCGCCGTTTTTTTTGATTTTTTGGTCGCCGGTGATTCACCGCCCCCTTTTGACGCCACGTTTTCCTCTTCTTTTTCTCGCAAAGCGGCCGCCAACGACTCGGTTTCCGCGCGCAAACCCATCGGACTGAACGCCGCCAGGGTCGCCGCCCAGTCGGCTCGCTCGCTTCTCGCGGAACGGACAAAACTCTCGGCGAGATCCTCGGGCTCCAAGCGTTTGGAACACTGCTCGATCACCAACCTGGCCGCATTTTGGTTGTCGTGCCTCAACGCCCAAGACAACGGCCCGGTTTGTTTCACGGGCAGCAGCTCTTGCTTGTGAAAGGGCCACATGAGTTCGAAAAGCTCGCGATACGAATTGCCGTCCGCGATCAGATGCATGAGCGTCGTTGCTCCGTCCAAGCTTTTCACGCCCAAAGGAGGCCGCGGCGCCGAGAGTATCGCCTTGACCATTTTCAGGTTGCCGGTGTTCACGGCCTGCCGCAAGACAGTGTGCCCTTGCGGCGTTCTCGCTCTCATGCTCGACACCGGAGCAAGCGTCTCCACGCAGCCGGCGCAGCCCATTTTGATCGCGAGCATCAGAGCCGTTTCGCCCGTTCGGGCATGTCGATTCGGATTGGCGTTGTTGTCCAACGCAAAGCGGACGCACGCCGCCTGATCCGATTGCGCGGCCCACATCAACGCGGTGAATCCGTTCTCGTCCGTCGCCTCCCAATCGAAAAAAGGCGCCAAAACCTTCGCGCAATCCAAGCTCCCCAGCCCCAACGCCATCATCAACGCATTGGTTCCTTTTTTCTTGAAGCTAGCCTCCGCGGGCACAACCCCAGCGGCGATGGCGCGCTGAACTTGCTCTGCGTCGTTGTCGCGAATCGCGTCGCGCAAGGATTGGATCTCGGGCGAAATCAAGACAATTCTATTTTTCATGAAAACCGCCAAAAAATTAGTTTTTCGATTCTCCCACATTTCCTGCTCCTTTTCGTGCTTTTTTCAGGTTTTCGCCTTTTGGGAGCCATCGGAGAGCCATCGCCGGACATGTTCTCGCGGCGCGTGGATTTTGAGCCTTTTGCGCGTCTTTTTCCTCGCCGGCTCTTCCCTCAGGGACGCGGCCCGCGGTATAATGGCGTCATTGCAAACACACACAGACAAAAGACGCCGCGCCTGATTCACGCATTGCTTCTTTGGTCTCTTTCTTGTTCACGTCCGCCGCTTTGGAGCCTGTTCGCCATGACCGCAAAACGAGTCAATCTGTTCTACACAAACCCCGAAGAAAACTCGGACAAACGCTTTGACATCATTCTCGAAGAATCTTTGGATGGCGCGGGTTGGGTGGTGAACACCTTGAACGGCAAACGCCTGGGCACAATGACCGCGCGCACGCTGACGCCCGCGCCCGTTGACTTGGCGAAAGCGCAAAAGCTCTTTGACGCCAAACTCAACTCCAAGCTCAAAGAAGGCTACTCCGCAGACGAAAGCGGCGCGGTTTATCAGTCGGTCGACTTCAAAGATCGCGTGACCGGCCTGGCGCCCCACCTGCTCACCGAAATCGACCAAGAAGACCTGGTGGCTGTGGAAGCGGTCCTTTCCGGCCCGCAGTGGATGATTCAGGAGAAAATGGACGGCGAGCGCCTCATGCTGCAAAAATTCGCAGCGACCCAAGAGGCTCCGGCCCGCGTGGTGGGCAACAACAAAAAAGGCCTGAAAATCCCCGTGCCGGTGGGCATCGAAAAGGCCGTTTTGGCTTTGGCGTGCGAGTCCTGCGTCATCGACTGCGAATGGCTTCACGAAAGCGCCGCGCCCTTCGATCTGTTGGAAATCAACGGCGAAGACCTTCGCGGCGTGCCCGCCAAGGCGCGCAAAGAGCGCTTGGACACCCTGATCCACAAGGATTGCGTGGCTCCGTGGATTTTCATTCGCACCGCCCACACCGAAGCCGACAAGCGCGCTTTGTTCGCCGAGGTCAAGGCGCGGGACGGCGAAGGCGTCGCGGGCAAGCAAGCCGACAGCGAATACAAAGCCGGAAAAGCGGGCAAATCCGCCACGCAAGTCAAAATCAAGTTTTTCCGCGACGCCACCTTCGAAGTCGTGGCCAAGCACCCGAGCAAGCGCTCGGTGTCGATCGCCACTTATGACGGCGAGAAGCAAATCAAGGTGGGCAACTTGACCATCCCCGAAAACAAGCCGATCCCCGAAGTGGGCAGCTTTTTGGACGCCTACTACGCCTACGCCTTCGCGGGCGGCAGCCTCTTCCACGCGCACTTGAAGGAGTTTCGCACGGACCAAACGCGCGCGGATTGCCGCTACTCCGACATCGTCATCAAGCCGGGCATGCCGCTGCCCAAGGAATTGGCCAAGGAGCTTGCGGAGTTTGACCAGGAAGTCGCTCAATCCGCCGACGCCGGAGTCCTCGACGCGGCGCTCGCGCAGAAAGCCCCGGCTAAGAAAGCCCGCCGCGCGGCTCCCTAAGCCAAGCCAACCACACGGCGTCGAACGCTTTCTTTTCGACGCCGTTTTTGCGAAAATTGCGAAAACAGCGAAAATCAATCCACAACGTCCCCAATCGCCTATTTTCGGCATTCACAAATTCAAATCCACACTTCTTTATCCCTAGGTTTTTCCATGGACATGCAGTTCACCCGCCTGACTTCTGGCGTCCGACCTTTCGCGCCGCGCGCGACAAGCGCGGCCGATCTTTTGGAGCGGCTGGCCACGTCCGAATTTTTGGCGAGCCGAGACCAAGAGGGGCTCACGCCCTTGATGCGCGCGGTGCGCGACAACGACCCGGATTTGGTGACGTTCCTTGCCCCCAGGTCCGACCTTCTGGCGATCGCCAAACATGGCGACTACTCCTTCACTGCATTGCGGCTGGCGGCGGGCAAAGGCCATGTCGAATGCATGCGCGCTCTTTTGGCCCATCAACCGCGCGAGCAAGCCCACCACGCGCCACCGAAAACAGAGCACGCGGAGCCGATTTACACCGCGATTTTCAAAGACCATCCTGATTGCGTTGAACTGCTTGCGCCGCACACCGATTTAGACGCCTTGACGAGCTTTGCGCCCGCCAATGAGCCAAAAAGCCACACGCCTTTGACGTTCGCGACGCAGTTCGGGCGACTTGAATGCTTGCGTCGCTTGCTGCCGCATTGTGACGCGAAACTTCTCAACACGCGAAACTTTGATGGGCTCACGGCTTTGGATTTGGCGGTCGCCAAGCACGACAATGATTCGGCGAGGCTTCTCTTGGCCCAGCCGGGGATTGATCGGGATGGCCACGGTAGGTCAGGTCGCGCGCAGGACGATGATGGCGCGTTTTTCGCCAGCTCGTTTCTTCTGGCGATTGAGAAAGACAATGTTGAGATGTTGGGCGAAATGGCTCCTCGATGGGATTTGAATGCCCGTTTTGTCCCCACTGGCGCAAATTTGTCCAACCAGGCGCGCGTCCGGCCCTTGATGCAAGCGGTGTTGTCGCAAAGCCCCCGCTGCGTCGAATTTTTGGCGGCGCGCGCGGATCTTTCAGCCTTGATGCTGCCTTACGAGGCACCGCAAAACCTCGAACATCATTGGTGCACCCCTTTCGAAATGGCGTTGGATCGGGCCCGAGACCCGGAGAATAAATCCAATTGCGGGTGGGCGATTGTCGACATTGTCGCCGCGCGCATGGCCGCTCTGGGCCGCTTCACCGACATGGCCCATATTCCTGAAACCATCCAGGCCTTGGCCTCCGGCGTTTGCGTCGAGATGCCCAGAACGCTTGCGGCCTTGGAGGCGCGAGCCCTGCAAGGCATCGTGGACGCAGGGAAAGAGCATCCGGGCTCTCCGCCACAAAACTCGACGGTTTTAGAGCCAAAATCGCGCCGCCTTTGACCGCCTTTGACCCATGCGTTGAATTTTCGAGAAATTATCCGTTTTTTTCTTTTTTGTCATACAATCGAACTTTCGGCCGCGCCAAACATCGAGATCGCACAAAAAACCCATTCACATTCACGGCATTTTTCAGGGACAACAAATTGCGCGCATGACTCCCTTTTCCAACCACGCATCGAATTCCACAGACGAAGAGCGCAACGCTTGGCGAAGAGCCCAAGCGCTTCATGTCCGGCTGCGCGCGGCGGTTCTCGCGGACGACGCGGTTGAGATTGCGTCTGCATTGGCGGCGGGCGCCGACGCCAATGCGCAGCGTTCTGGCTCTCGGACCATCGTCTTGATGGACGCCGCGGCCGCGGGGCATTTGGACTGCGTGGAGATTCTGCTGCCGGCGTCGGAAATCGACGCGCGCGACCGGCTCAACTCAACGGCCCTCATGCATGCGGCGCACGCGGGGCGGTTGGCGTGCGTTGAGCGCCTTTTGCAAGCGGGCGCCGACCCTCTGCTGCGAGACCGATTCGGCATGACGGCGCTCATGCGCGCGGCGAAGGCCGACAATTTGCCATGCGCGCAGATTCTCTTGCCGGTGTCGGATCCAAAGGCCATCGATCACTTTGGCCACACGGCCCTGATGTATTCCGCGGACACGCCCAATTCGGCCACCGCATGGTGTTTGCCGCTTTTGCTGCCGGTGTCGGACGTGAGAGCGCGATCGAGTTGGGCCGCCACGATTCACATCTTCGCGGCCCTGCGCAACAATTTTGGAGCCCTGCGCGCTCTTTTCGCGCTGGGCGCCCCCATCGATTGGCTCGCCCGAGACTCCCAGGGGCTTGACGCCCTGGCCGCCGCCGCGCTGACTGAGGCCTTGGGCCCCGAGGGCGGCCCGGAAAGCCTTGAAACGCTGCTTTGCGCGCGAAAAAACGATTTTTTGGCGCCTTCTTGGGACGCAAACGCCCTTTTTGAAAAAACGCTGGCCGCCGGCCACTGGGCTTGCTTGGACATCCTCGCCACGGGCGCCGACGTTGATCCTGCCCTTGTGGCGTTGGCTTTCATGGGCGAAAATCGCCTCAAAATGCCGCGTTGGATGGCTCGCCAAGAACGCGACGAAATTGGGGCCGCGGCCTTCATTGGCGAAAAGCCCGCGCAATCGAACGCGAGCGGCGTCCTTGATTCTGACGCGCGCTTCGAAGACCCATCCTTGCCCAGAGCGCCCCATCGTTTGTGAGGCTGGCTTGACGCGCCGTGGGCGCGCGCCCGTTGCAATGGGGCTTCCCACGGCCCCAATCCAATCGGGCCGGCAAAGGACCAGGCCCAATGGTCCGCTCAATGTTCGTTTTCCTGGCATGGGCCAGCAAGGGCCAAACGGGCGCCGGAAATCACAGCGATCGATTTTTTCTTTGTGAGGCTCGCGCGCCAGCCTGTCCTGATCCAGCGGCCCCTTGTGCGCCGCCGTCCGCTTTGACTGCGCGCGGGTTCTCCCCAATCTCCCGCTCTTTTCCCTTCAAACCACTCGCCCAAGCCAGCGCCAAAGCCTCTAGGCGCGCCGTCCCTTCTGGAAACACGGTGGCCGCCGCCTTGAAAAACGCCGACTCAAAATCCGCCGGGCTCAACCGGGCCATCAACTGGTCCGCGACGGGCTGCATTTTTGACTTCAACGCCATTTCCAGCGCGGTGTTTCCCTCGGCGTCCTTTGCGCAAAGCAAGCTTTCATCGATTCGCTTGAGCACGTCCAAAGCATCTCCTGGCGCGCCCGCCTCAATGGCGACCATCAACGCGGATTGTCCTTTTTTGTTCAAGGCGTTGATCGCCGCCGCCGGCGCGCCCGCGCAGGCTCGGGTGATTATGTTGCGACGGGCCTTGCGCAAAATGCGCATCAGTTTGTTTTCTCCGGCTTCATCGCGAAAAGCCCAGTCGCAGGTTGGCAAAAGAAGCTCAAATGTTTCACTTTCGTCATTCGACGCTGCGATTTCCACCGCGCAAACCCCGCTCGGCAGCCGCTCTTGCGGGTTCGAGACGCCCCACACAGCGGACGCCAAGGCCGGGTTCTCCATGCTCGCGGCCGCCATAAACGCCGTGCTGCCTTCCTTCGTTTTTTGGCGGCCCGTCTTGGGCGTTCCTCGCGCGAGCAACGCCAGGACGCCTTCCAGCCAGTCTTTTTTTATGGCCAACCTCAACGCGTCTTCACCCGCTTCATTTTGCCAATCAATGTCGATTTCTGGCCACTCGATCATTTTCAACGCCCACTCTCTCGACCCCCGCCAAATGGCGCGCATCAAAACGCTGTTTCCGTTGCCATCCGCGGCGTTCACGTCGCTCACCGATCGAAACGCATCCAAAACCGCGTAGCTCTTTGTGTCTCGCGGGCTCAACTCGCTGGCGTCATTTTTTCGGCCATCCTTGGCGATTGCCGCCATGAGAGGAGACACTCCGTTTTTGTCGACAATCTTCGGGTCCGACTGCGCTCCCAAAAGCTTCACCAATTCCGCAGACGGTTCGTCCTCCTCCGCCAGCATATGAAGAGCTGTCTTGCCATCGGCGTTTTGCGCGTTCGCGTCCGAGAATGGAAGCAGCAAGCGAACCGTTTCGAGCGCCGATCCTGCCTCGCGCCGTTGATTTTGGCGCGGGTCTTCAAACTCAACTGAGCCGCAGGCATACATCAACGGAGAAAAGCCCTCGTCGTTGGGCGTTCGCGCGTCCAGGAGGGAAAGAAGGACGCTCACGCTTTCCGCGTCGCGCATGGCGGCGGCCCAATGCAGAGGCGTCGATTTCCTTTTGGAGGTCGCGATCGAAAGGTCCGTTTTCGGCGCCAGTAATTTCACGCATTCCGAGTTCGCATGGAAAGCCGCCATCATCAAAGGCGTTTTTCCCTCATGCTCCTCACCCGTGCGAGCGTTTGGATCAGACAAAGGCAACAGCAAAGCCAGCGCATTTTCAGCTCCAGAACAAGCCGCGTGATGCAAGGCGGTCATCCCGTCATTCGACGCCGCTTTGGGGTTGGAGCTTGGCAAAACGAATTTCAAACACTCCTCCTGCCCAAAATAAGCCGCCCACATCAAGGCGTCCACTCCGTCCTCGTTGGCCCATGATGAAATGGGCGCCAAAATCTTCACGCAATCGAGCCATCCGCCCCACAACGACATGAAAAAAGCGGATTCTCCGGTTAGCGTGAAAAGGTTTGGGTTTGAAAATGGCAACAGCGCCGCCACGCATGGCGCGTGCCCTCCGCGCGCAGCCATCATCAAAGGCGTTATGCCTGCCCAGTCCTCCAACCCTTCGAGCATGCAACCGGGGGCTGCCGTTTCCCACACAGGTTTCATGCGAAGCTCGTCCGCCTCTTTTTCTTCTTGCGTCAATCCTTGCGGAATCAAGCGAGCCGAGGCGTCTGAGACCGGAGCAAGCAGCTCCACGCACCTTGCGTGCCCGCGCGCGGCCGCCCAATGCAAAGCGGTCAAGCCGCGCGGCGTCATGCAACGAGCGTCCGACACCGACAACAACGCTTCCACGCAATCAGAATGCCCGCGCTCGGCGGCCAGCATCAGAGCGGTGGGAAAGCGGCAAACCCGCGGCTCCTCAGGCGAAGACGAGCTGGTTTCCGGCGCTTCCCCCATGCCAGGCGCCCAATCCTCGGCCGCCGGATGCCCGGGGCCAAAGTCGCCCTCTCCTCGGTCCTCCGCCACCCAAGCGCCCATCAGGCGTTTCACGCGCGCCAAGTCCCCCGTCCACGCGGCGTGCCGCAACGAATCCTCTCGCGGCTCAGGGGCGAGAATTTCAATGAA
>Ga0209862_1000594_pt1 | contig 12757 bp, 7 predicted proteins | sample OrgsoiDNA_201061_FD_185809 | JGI IMG/M metagenome (GOLD analysis project Ga0209862, IMG submission 185809) | Permafrost soil microbial communities from the Arctic, to analyse light accelerated degradation of dissolved organic matter (DOM) -... | ecosystem: Environmental > Terrestrial > Soil >... | reverse complement strand
ATGCGCTGGCTGGCGGGTTGGCCGGGATGAGCAGCGAAGCGTTTAGTCAGATGGTCGATACTTATCTGAGTAACAACACACAACTGGACCGCAATGAAAGAGGGGCTATCACCCAGTGGGCCGCCACGTTAAGTGGTAGTGCAATTGGCGGAATTATTGGCGGAACGACCGGTGCACAGTCCGGCGCAGCCGTCTCACTGGCTGCTGAACGCTATAACCGCCAGTTACACCCGGATGAAGTAGCCCGCATCCAGCAACTGTCCGGGGGGGATAAAGATAAAGAAGCGCGGCTGAAAGCGGCGGCCTGTGCGCTGGTGAAATGTTCCGCTGAGTTTGCGGAAGGTTCTGCGGATTATGTGAAAGCGCAGGCGCTGGAGCAGTTAGGTAACAGTGATGCTTATGCCAGTGAGCGTACGCTACTCGCATCACAGAGCGGCAACCAACTGATCTATGCAATGGGTAGCTATGCCAGCGCCAGTTTGCCGATGTTCGGGTATTCGGTTAGTGATCAAACCGGGGATGCGCTATCTCACTATGGTGTGGGGACGCGTTTAGGTGGTTTGGCGCAAACCACCGGAGGAGAGCTGCAGGCGCTGGGCGGCATAGCAATGTGCACGACCGGCGTGGCTTGTCTGGCTGGTAGCTATCTGGCAGCATCAGGTATAGATACGGCTAATGCGGGTGCTAACAGTTTCCTGTCAGGCATCAGTCAGAAAACCAGTGGCGCGTATTTGCTTGAAGGGTTGGGCGTTTCTCCGGAGTACTCGGAAGGGATTTACGGCCTGACGCAGGTGGGCGCGGCGGGCGTTGTGGGGTGGGGTGCTGGGAAAACGGCGGCTGGTACTGCGGTTGAGAAGAGTGCGGGGAGCGGGGCGATTAGTCCGGCAAATCAGCAATATGTTGATATCCTTTCACCGGAAGCGAAGCAGCATATTTTATATGGTGATGGGCTAACTAGTGGTGGGCATTTATATCCTGGTAATCCCGGTAAAGCAGTCTTCCCAGAAAATTGGACGGCCGATAAGGTTGTACATGAGGTTGGAGACATTGCCACATCACCAAATACTCAATGGTACGCTCAAACTGGTACTGGAGGCACTTATACTAGCAAAGGTAAGCCTGCTAACTGGGTTTCTTATGAAGTAAGAGACGGAGTGAGAGTAAGGGTTGTTTATCAACCAGCCACAGGAAAGGTTGTTACAGCTTTCCCTGATAATGCGCCAGTGCCAAGTAGCTATAAAAAAATACAAGGTAATTAAATGACTGAATTAGATGAAAAAATAAAATATTTCGGCAGTCTTTTTAAGAATCGATTAGATAATGAATTACTTCAGGATGCAATAAATTATGTAGATCATGGTGAAAGGGGGTTAGCCTTCGAAACAGTTTGTGATCATCTAAGTGAATATGAGGTACCGATAAACAAGGCAGAATATGATTTAGCTATATTTATTTGTAATGAGCTTAAAATGGATGGTGATGATATTAGTTTAAGACATTTAAAAGAATTGATTACATGATAGGGTAGTCGGCCTGCGGCCACAGCAGAAAGGCCTTATGCCCACCCGGCTGCATCTGGCTGCGCCGGGTCACAGTCGCAGGCTCCTCGCTCCTTCCCGTCTCGCCCGTTTACGCCACCCACCCCAGTTATGTGTGGTCATGCAAAGTCAAACCCTGGTCTGGCAGGTGTGCCACAGAGCGCCGTGCCGTTGCTTTGATGACTTGCCCCCAGGATTAGATACAACGCTCAGTTAGTAATGTCGGATCCTTGACCCTGACCCCGGAATGTTAGCGCAAAGCATCTAATCTAGGCATTTCTAAAATCTGTTTTTCTTCAGAAAAACCACGTAAAATCTCAAAACCACTAACTTATTGATTTAATGTTGTTTCAAGTCAAAACCAACTGAGTATACAAAGTGGTTGTGTCGTGATTTATTTACTTATAATTCAGATGCTTGAAATTGATTGGCGAGTCCGGCCTTCGCACCAACAGTATCTAAATAGACCTCAACTGAGGTCTTTTTTTATGCCTAAAATCCAGTCCCCGCAAGGCTTTGCCCCGCTTTTCAGTCAACATAAGCCAACCTGATTCAATCTACATCAACTTACTGATGTGGATACAATTGTGGGTATATCCCGCTTCGATAATGTTTGTACCCACACAGAACCTTTGAAAGGATATTCAACATGGCTCTCAGTGATGTGAAGGTGCGTACAGCTAAGCCTGAACCTAAAGCATATAAGCTTACCGATGGTGACGGCAGGGGGTTATTAGATTGCGAGGTTTCTTTCTTAATATGATTAAATGTATATAAATAGTTATCTGGTTTTATTATTTCCAGCATGCGTCAGATCAACGCCTTTAATATAAAAGCTGAAATAATCGCTGATTAAATTCTTATAAGTGATTGTTTGCGTCAGCTTTTGATATTTAATTAAGATTTGCTTAATAATGCATTAAGTGGCTAGTTTTTCTTTGTTAATGTATTTTAATTCGACCCTGCGGAAATTACTTTTTTTTGGATTTATGTTATTTCGCGAGGCTTATTCCACTACATCCCTTTGAGCGAAAGATCTTATGCGAATTTCCAAATCAATATGCCTGTTGCAAATAGGCGTACAGTTCTTTTATTCCTCTTTGTGCGTCTACTCCTTTTCGTTTGAGGCCATAGCAAGCCCCACGTCTGAAAAGCCATCTGCACAACAGAAAGCGGTGTCGACCGGTGAACCGGCCTCCGCTTCCCCCTCTTCGGACATACAAAAAACAGATGTGGACGCTGATGTTGCTGGTATGGCTGCTCAGGCTGGCGACATGCTGCAGAACGATGACCTGAGTAGCACGATTGTCTCCGGAGCTACCGGGAAAGCGGCGCAAAGCGTGGAGGACTGGCTTAATCAGTTCGGTACGGCGCAGGTGAAAGTATCTACTGATAATAACTTCTCTTTAGAGGAAGCAGAGCTGGATCTTTTGTTACCTTTTTATGATGATAAAACGAATTTATTTTTCACCCAGCTTGGTTCGCGCCGGGTGGATGATCGTAATATTATTAATACAGGTCTGGGCTACCGCCATTTCTCTGATAAGTGGATGTGGGGGGCGAATACCTTTTATGACCGACAGATTTCAGAAAATCATCACCAGCGGCTGGGTATTGGCAGTGAATTAGGCTGGGATTATTTAAAAGTATCTGCCAATGGCTATTTACGTTTGAGTGAGTGGATGGCCTCTTCACGCTATGAAGATTATGACGAACGCGCGGCAAATGGTTTTGATATTCGCACCGAAGGTTATTTACCGGCCTGGCCGCAACTGGGTGCGAGCATTGTTTATGAACAATATTTTGGTAATAACGTCGATCTGTTTAATGACGATGATAACCGTCAGAAAGATCCTTATGCGGTCACTGTCGGTCTAAATTACACGCCATTCCCTCTGATGACTGCGGGTATGAGCCAGAAGATGGGTAAAGGGGATACCCAGGATACTCAGGTAAATCTGTCCTTTAGCTACGCCCCTTCCGTCAGTCTGGATAAACAACTCGATCCTTCACAGGTGGCGGTGCGACGCTCACTGCTTGGAAGCCGTCAGGATTTAGTGAACCGTAATAACACCATTGTTCTTGATTATCGCAAGCAAGATCTGATTTCACTGGGTTTGCCGGATAAGATGCAGGGGACAGAAGGCGTCACGTTGCCTGTCCATGCGGTGGTGAACAGTAAATACGGTCTGGAACATATCGACTGGCAGGCAGCAGAACTGACTCAACACGGTGGGAAAATTACGCAGGATAAAAATTCTGGCCAGTACAGTATCACGTTACCGGCGTACCAGTATGGTGGGGAAAATAACCACTATATCGTGAGTGGTAAGGCTTACGATGCGAAAGGTAATGGTTCAAATATCAGTCAGATGAACGTCTATGTGACGGGTTATGATGCTTCCGTCTGGCAGGCTTCCACGACGGCAACGCCAACCACGCTCATTGCCGATGGCACCAGCACTTCGGTGGTCACGGTCAGGATTGCGGCGAATGGCCAGCAACCTGTCACGGGCGTGGCCAACCAACTGAGTGCAACCCTCAAACTCACCCCTTCAGCCACATCGGGCAGTGCACAGACCACCACCGCACCGGTCCAGAACGCCAAGATTTCAGGCTTTACCGAAAACGCTCCGGGCGTCTATACCAGCACCTTTACCAGCGGTAATGTGGCGGGAACAGCAGATGTTACCCCTGTCGCGAATGGCACCACGCCGCTGCCCGCCGCGCGTATTGTGCTGCAAAATGCAGACACCACACCGGTGCTCAGCACGCTGAGTGCTTCGAAAACCAGCGCACTGGCGAATGGCGTCGATGCCGTACAACTCACGGCAAAAGTGTTAACACCGGAAGGATTACCTGCTAAAGGCGTCAAGGTATCCTGGAGTGCAGACAATGCCAGTGCTCAGCTCTCATCGGCTCAAAGCGTCAGTGATGATAACGGGCTGGCCACTCTCAGTGTCAGCAGCATGAGCGTACTGAACACCACGGTTTCGGCACATCTCGAACAGGGCGAGTCACTAAAAAGTGATGTGCTGAGTTTTGGTGCTGACACGGCAACTGCGCAGGTCATGAGTCTCGACGCAGACAAAATACAGGCGACTGCGAATAACACCGATAAAGTGACGCTGGTCGCGAATGTCGTCAATGCGCAAAACCAGCCGCTGACGGGGGCAAAAGTTGACTGGATGGTCGAACAAGGTTCGGCGACGTTAAGCGCAGAACAAAGTACGACAGACGAGAAGGGCAACGCCCAGTTGACGATGACATCAGGCGTTGCGGGTGACGTCGTGGTCTCTGCACGTTCCGGTACGACGGAGGCTAAAAAAACGGAGGCGATAAACTTTGCCGCTGACAATGCCAGCATGGCTATCACCAGTCTGACGACGGATAAGGCCCAGGCCCTGGCGAATGGCACCGATGCTATTACTTATCGGGTTACGGTCACCGATGCGAATGGTAATAAAGTTCAAGGTGCTCCGGTGAGCTGGAGCAGTGACGTCCCGACGGCGAAACTGTCGGCCAGCAACGTCACCACGGATGCGCAGGGGGAGGCGAGTATTCAGGTCACCACGACGACCGCGAGCAATGTGATCGTCTCCGCTAAGTTAGCGGTGGGCTCTGCCAGCCCGGCACCTTCTGTCACCTTTACCGCAGATGCCAGCACGACGCAGCTTAGCGCCGTGACGGCAGACAAAACCCAGGCGCTGGCGAACGGCACCGACCTGATTACGTTGAGCACCAAAGTGACCGACGCTCAGGGGAATATCTTAGCCAATACGGACGTGAACTGGAGCACGAACCCGGCAACCGGCACGCTGTCAGGCAGCAGTACCAAAACCAACGTGCAGGGTATTGCTACGGTGACGCTGGCCTCCAACAATGTCAGCGATTACGTCGTGACGGCTTCGGCAAACGGTGTGAGCGCGGAGTCCGCTTCTCTGGTCTTTGCCGCAGATGCCGCCACAGCGAAAATTTCTACGCTGACGGCGGATAAAACGACGGGAGTCGTGGCAGGGAAAGATAAGGTGACTCTCACCGCGATCGTCGTGGATGCGAATAACCATCCGGTGCAAGGGGCCACCGTCAACTGGAGCAGTGATAACAGCACAGGCCAGTTCACTTCGGCCTCCAGTGTCACGAATGCTGAGGGTGTGGCGACGACGCAGTTCAGTGGAACTCAGGTGCAAACCACGACGATTACTGCCGCCATGTCAGGCAGCAGCAAAACGCAGTCGATTGACCTTATTGCTGACGCCGCTACGGCAACGGTAAGCAACGTGGTTGCGAGTAAATCGCAGGCGCTGGCCAACGGCGCCGACACAGTGACCTGGACGGCAACGGTGAAAGATGCCAACCAGAACCCGCTCAATAATATGGCGGTCAACTGGAGCAGCGATAATGCCAGCCTGAAATTATCAGGCAGCAGCTCGCAGACCAACTCAGGCGGTGTGGCTACTATCACGGCAACCTCGGTGAAAACCGCCGATGCCATCATGACGGCAGCACTCACCACACCGGCAGGCAGCGCCAGTGCCAGCAAAGTGAGTTATATCGCAGATGCCAGCACGACGCAGCTTAGCGCCGTGACGGCAGACAAAACCCAGGCGCTGGCGAACGGTACCGATCTGATTACGTTGAGCACCAAAGTGACCGACGCTCAGGGGAATATCTTAGCCAATACGGACGTGAACTGGAGTACGAACCCGGCAACCGGCACGCTGTCAGGCAGCAGTACGAAAACCAACGCGCAGGGTATTGCCACGGTGACGCTGTCCTCCACCAGCGTCAGCGATTACATCGTGACGGCTTCGACAAACGGTGTGAGCGCGAAGTCCTCTTCTCTGGTCTTTGCCGCAGATGCCGCGACAGCGAAGATTTCTACGCTGACGGCGGATAAAACGACGGGAGTCGTGGCAGGGAAAGATATTGTCACGTTGACCGCAACGTTACTGGATGCGAATAACCATCCGGTGCAAGGGGCCACCGTCAACTGGAGCAGCGATAATGCCAGCGGCATTATCACGCCGGTGTCTGGAGTGACCAATGCCAGCGGGGTAGTCAGTGCAACTCTGACCTCAACACTTGCACAAAGTACAGTGGTGACAGCCAGTGCAGGAAGTAGCCAGAAAACGCTGCCGGTTGAGTTTATTGCTGATGCCAGCAGCGCTAAGGTGACGATTGTTGCAGATAAAACACAGGTTGTGGCGAACGGGACGGATGCGGTGACCTGGAGCGCAACGGTTCTGGATGCCAATAATAACCCGGTGAATGGCGCTAGCGTAGACTGGAGCCGTGATAATGCGAATGTGACACTGGCGGGCAGCACCAGCCAGACACAGGCAAACGGCACCGCCACCATGACCGGCACTTCGTTAAAAACGGGTACCGCTATTGCGACGGCCACCCTGACGGAGCAACAAAGTAGCGCGCAAGCCACGGCGGTGACGTACATCGCTGATGTGAGCACGGCGAAATTTAATCTGACGGTCGACCGCCCAAGTGTTTCTGCGGATGGTCAGGATTTTGCGACCTATAAAGCGACAGCGATGGACGCCAATGACAACCTGATCACCAATACCACGGTTAACTGGGCTACCACGTTGAATAAGTTAACAGCGAGCAGCAGTGTGACCGACAGCAGCGGCGTGGCGACGGTGGGTATTTCGGGGACCGCGCAGGGTAATGCAACGGTCACGGTGAGCCTTGGCGATGCCAGTCAAACTAACAGCGATGTGACCTTTGTCACAAACTTTATTCCAGACTGGAAGATTAGCAACATCATAGGACATTACTCTTTTGCTACTATTGAGGGTCATCCTACCCTGGGGTTCATTGTCAACGCACCGACAACCGGTCCGACTTCTCTTATAGAGGATGGCCCTTCTGAAGCATCCACTTTGACCACACCAATGACCGATGAAAATGGAAACGAGGTGACGGTGACTTTTAGCGGACGTCGTATGGCAGGTAGCTTACTCCATGAATTTAACTCAACAAAGGAAGTTAGCGCCACGGCTACGGTTTACCCTGCTATATATTATTTACCGGCCGATAACCCAGGTTTGCCTGCTGGGGTATACCACGGGACGGTCCACTTTTCTGGCAGGGAATGGGGTAGTAGCGCGGACTACAAAAAATATGACCTTAATATTCTCCTGACGGTGGAATAAGTAGTAATGCCTGAGAGGCGGGAGCGATCCCGCCTTTTTTTGTTAACTGAAAAACATGTACGGAAACTCTCGACCCTAACGGAATAGCGTTTCGCCTTATTTTATCCACCTGTAAGCTTTTTCAATACCTCCCCAGAAAAACCCCTTCACATCAAAAAATTGCTGAAAATCAGCACTGTGTCTGATGGTTATGGCTGCATGAATCCGTGCGCCTTATCATATTTAATAAGCGATTTATCCTGATCCAGCCACTTCACTATGGAGGTTGCGATTTCTACTTCGAAGTGGAAAGCAACTCGCCGAACGCGGTGCAAGAACATCTGTTGACTTCTCATGTTCGGGCGACGGCGTACAGTCTGATGCAGGATCTTGCCTGGGGCATTAATACATCGGATAAGCCGTAATCTTCCTGGTTTTCGCCAGACCATTATTGGCTTTCTCACACAATTCAAACAGCGCAGGAATGAGGTGGGCTGATGCCTTCAGATACCCACTAACCTGCGCGATGCCCTCCGGCGGCAGCATCTCGCAGTTCTCCAGCCCTTCGCTCAGGCAGAGCAATCCCTGACACAGTCCTTCGGCGGATTCAGTGGCCAGCGCACCGAGATCGTAAAGTTGCGCTTCGGCGAAGTTGCCCAAATCCAGCTCGGCAATGAGTGAGCGGAATACGGTGATTGAGTTGGCGGTAAAAGCAGTGTTGTCGGTATCAGTCATGATGGTCATTCCATTGTCAGTGAGTTGAAATCCCATTTTCGGCAGGGATGTTGCCGCTGCGAAATGACTCTATCCCTGTTGATGCACCAAATAAATAACCTGTATGTATTTACAGTATTTTGTTGCGATAAATGGAAGGTATCTCGCAAAATTGGCGCAGCGGGCAGGGGAAATTCCTCATCAAAACCGAATTGGAGAATAATAAAATTAAAATGGTTAATAATTATCTCAGTAATCGAAATATTATTCTGATTAAGCCATGGTGCGGGGTCTGTTAAATTTTAACATGTAGCGTCTGTCACGTTATGTAATTATCACGGTAGCGTAATTTAATTATAGGTGCTATTTTACTGATGTAATTGTTATGAAATATGTCAATCATGCAAGCCTGATGGTTTGCAATTGACTTTATTATCACCACATCGTATTTTATTTATCCATAAATATACATTTTATTTCATTGTCTTACATATACAAATTAAATTGTTTGTTTATTGGTCTCTATATCACATTTTCTTATAGGGAACTTTCTGATTTATCACTTTGTCGTGCGAACTACCTATGTTAATTATTTATACGCGGCGTAAGACCGCACACACATCACATAAATAATAATGACAGGGTAATAATGAACAATTTTAAAGCGTCAATCTTAATTGGCGGCGTCGTGCTGTCGGCATTATCGGCGAGCGCGCAGGCCGAGATTACTGTTTTAGATAAAAACCCGCAGAGTAACTCTTTGCTGGCACCGTTAAGTTTACAGGTGGGCGGAAGTATCCGTCCTGAATGGATATTCAATAACGGTCCGGAGCCGGGCTATTATAAAAATGGTCATGATGGCGGCACCCGCTTCCGCTTCCGTGGCGATTATAAACTCACTGAAGACACCTCGATCATCGGTTACTACGAGCTGGGTGTGGACATGGCACACCTGCTGGGAATGGACAACCATTACGCAGAAGGTGCTCAGCGCGATACGCAACGTCAGTTATACGCCGGTATTAAAGATGACCGTTACGGGACATTAACCTACGGCCACCAGTACGGGATCTATTATTCAGTTGTCGGGATTAAAAGCGATGTCTGGGATAACGATGGTCACGCGGGCGGCACGGGCATTGGTATTAACGGCAACTACGACGGCGCCAATAAACCCAAAAACAGTATTAAATATACCAATGATTTTGGTCCTGTGACGCTGTATGCCAACTACTTATTGCCTGAAGATGAAATTCAGGCGGGTGAGGATCAGCATTATCGCCGTAATAATGGCGGTGGTGTAGGTTTTGATTATAAACTCACCAAAGATTTAGTCTGGAGTGCGGCATACAGCCTGACGGACGCGACTGTCAAAGATAATCAATATAATGAAAAAGATTATCACCAGCAGCTGTCGGGGACGGCATTAACCTGGCAGCCTAATAACTGGTATATCGTTGGCACCGGAAGTTATTACAAAGATTTTGTGCCGAGCACACGTGAAAATCCTGTCGATCATTACTTCGCGGGCAGTGGTTATGGTGTAGAAGGGTTCGTCGGTTATACCTTTAATATCGATGCGCCGTTCCTGAAATCCGTTCAGCCATATGTCGCAGCGGACTCCCTGCAACTGAAAGGCGGGGAAGAGTATCACGCCAACCACGTTTATCTGGGCGCGGGTACCACCATCGGTTACGGATTGTCTGTTTACGTGGAGCGCACGCTGGCGCACTCATCAGATGACGAAGCCGACGCCACCTGGGTTACGGTGTTCTACGATTTCTAATCTCACACGCTTCGTGAGTCATTAAGCCAGCGCGTTTGCGCTGGCTTTTCTTCATTAGCTATGCGGCCTTAATGCGCCATTGCCTGTTCCTGCGCCATGAAAATCACTGTGCCATCATCATCGTCAATCGGCAGTTCCAGCGCCTGATTCAGCACTTCCAGCCGTTCACACAGAATATAGCTCAACAGATCTTTCGCCTGTGGATTCTCCAGCGTCACAATCGCATAAGACAGCGCACGGCAGTGATCGACGATCTCTTCCAGTTCCAGCGGGGTATTGTCGAAAAGGGTTGGCATTTTGAGTACTCCAGAAAATAGTGAGTTTGCTACCACTGGAGACGCTAACCTCGGGGTGGTAGCTCAAACAGCGTTAGCGTTACCGGTTTTCTGGATCCGGTGCTTCGTGAGAAGCCACTGTCTGAGCCACCATAATTTGGGTGAGAACAGACCGTACCACATTTCCTATTTCTTCATAGGGTTGTAGGTACCAGAAAATGACAGAACGCTAATTCTGACTGCGGATTTTGCCGCAGTGAGGAGAGTCTAATACGTGGGAATTTGTACAGTAAGTGGTTTTTTTAGGCAGTTTTCGTTCTTGCGAGATGTCTTGGAAATACATGTAAATGAGAAGAAATATCAAGAGTTGTAGTAGTAAGAAACATGAGGGTTTTGAGTTTACTTATCTAGCTGGCATAGTAACTGGAACCCCTAACATCTGATAAAACAACTGGATAAGCTTCTATGGCAGGCGTAAATCATTGGACACGTGACCAACTGCTGGTTGCGTTTACTCTTTATAGCCAAATCCCGTTTGGTAAGTTGCACTCCAAAAATCCCGACATTATTCATTATGCTAATCTCATTGGCCGGACACCTAGCGCTTTAGCCATGAAGCTAGTCAACCTGGCAAGTCTCGACCCGTTTATTATCGAGTCCGGACGGTCGGGACTGAAAGGAGCCTCAAACACTGACCGGATGTTGTGGCAAGAGATGAATCAAGACACGGAAATATTTGATTTTGAATGTTTACGTGCGATGGAGAAACTTGAGAGGCCCGCAAGAACCCTCCACGACAGTGGGCCGATAGACTTTAGTGGACGAGAAAGAACAACCATCATTAAAGCGCGAGTGGATCAGCAACTGTTTCGCAAGAATGTTCTTGCGGCCTATGAATATCGTTGTTGTCTCACTGAATTAGAAGAACCCGCATTGCTTGTTGCTAGTCATATTCGTCCATGGAGCGAGGCTGTGGAACACCGTCTAAATCCGAGTAATGGCTTATGCCTTTCAAGCCTGCATGACAAAGCTTTTGATCGCGGGTTAATTTCATTTAACGAACATCTTGAGATGATCGTCTCGCCGAAGCTTAAAAAACTCACAAGTAACATTGCGATCGAGAATTTCGAGAAATATGAAGGGAAAGCATTACGCCTTCCCATCAGTTACCCGCCGGATATGAGTCAATTGCACTACCACAGGGAAAACATTTTTGTAGTTTGAATAAATCCAATCTCCGAAGGTGAAAATAGGCAGAAGAGTAAAGCGTCCGCGCCATGGATGGCGCGGTTCGAGCCATCAGGGATGATTTTACGGCGTCTTTACGATCTGCCTGTTTTCACCGCTGCTGATATTTCTGCGCCGCCCCCCTAAAACATCTCCCCCAAATTCAACTGTCCCATCAGCAACGCATTATCACTGTAGTCCACCGGTACGGCGACGACGGCGGGGCCCTGGACGTCCATGGCGGCGCGCAGGGTGCTTTCCAGCGTGTCGGCGGAGGTGACGGCAAAACCTTTCGCACCGAAGGCGTCGGCGTAGGCTTTGAAATCTATCGGGCCGAACTGGATGCCGGAGGTGCGCTGGTATTTTTTCTGTTCCTGAATCGCCACCATGTTGTAGGCCTCATCGACCCAGATGATGTGCAGCAGATTCACGCCGAGACGGACGGCGGTTTCCAGCTCCATGCTCGATTGCATAAAGCCGCCGTCGCCGGAAACTGATACCACTTTGCGGCCAGGATCGACCAGCGCTGCGCCAATCGCCCACGGCAGGGCGACGCCCATGGTCTGCTGGCCGTTGGAAATCAGCACCTGACGCGCGCGGAAGCTGTAAAGGTAGCGGGCGATCCAGATGTGGAAACTGCCCATATCGACGCACAGCGTGACGTCGCTATTGACGATGTCCTGCATCGCGCGTACCAGACGCAGCGGGTGGATCGCAAACTGGTTCAGACTGCGGCCTTTTTGGTCTAACAGCGCGCGCTGCTGGCGGCGGTCTTCCAGAATATCGATGGAGGCCGGGCTGAGATCGATGCGCTGATGAATCTGTTCGGTCAGCAAATCCAGCGTGTCGGCGATGTCGCCCACCAGCTCGACGTCCGGCAGATAGTCACTGTCGGTCTCGGCGGGCACCACGTCGATGTGAACCAGTTCGGCATTGTCGTTGCTCCACTGCGCCGGTTCGTACTCGACCGGGCTGTAACCGATGGTGATCACCAGATCGGCGTTGCGCAGCAGGCGGTCACCGGCCTGATTGTTGAACAGTCCGACGCGGCCAGCGAAACGGTGG
>Ga0209862_1000591_pt1 | contig 12797 bp, 11 predicted proteins | sample OrgsoiDNA_201061_FD_185809 | JGI IMG/M metagenome (GOLD analysis project Ga0209862, IMG submission 185809) | Permafrost soil microbial communities from the Arctic, to analyse light accelerated degradation of dissolved organic matter (DOM) -... | ecosystem: Environmental > Terrestrial > Soil >... | reverse complement strand
CCGCCATCCTGCCCACAGCGGCAGTCGCACCGCCGTGGATCGACAACCGGCCATCCTCAAAGGCCGCCGCTGCGCCGCGCAAGGTCGCGACATCCGAACCGCTGCCGCCCGCCACGCCATCCGACTCCGACGTCACCTTGCTGACGGCGATGGTCGCCCATGCCAACGGCCCGGTCGTCGTCGCGCCCGAGCGCACGCGCGACGTGGTCGAGCGCCACGACGGCGACAGCACCGAATCGCTGCTGGGCCGCTGCAAGCTGCTCGGCACCATCGAGGGCATGCTGTGCCGCTCACGCATCTGCGCCGGACGCTGGGACAGCGATGCCGCCTGCCGCGCGCCCAGCCACTAGTCGGTCATCACGCGGCCTTTTCCGATATTTCGATCAGGTTCTGATCCGGATCGCGCACGTAAATCGAGCGTATCGGCCAGTTGGCGCCGGTGCGCGCGACCGGCCCCTCCTCAATCGCCACGCCCAGCGCGGCCAGATGCGCGATCACCTCATCGAGCGGACGCGCGGCGATAAAGCACAGGTCGAGCGAACCGGGTGTCGGCAGCGCCGCCTTCGGCAAAAACTCCTTGCCGTATTCGTGCAGATTGATTTTCTGCTGGCCGAATTTAAAGGCCACACGGCCCGCGCCAAACGTCTCCAGCGTCATGCCCAGCACCGTCGTGTAGAACGCGATGCACGCCTCTTTGTCGCGCGTGGTCAGCACCAAATGGTCCAGATGATCGATCATGCCTGCCCTTTCCAGGTTTGCGGGTAGCGCACAATTGTGGCATGTCCGCAGCGCTTTTGCAGAACGCGCCCGGCACGGCGCGAACAATCTGAAGTATGCTAACGCTTCCCGCCACCACGACATCGAAAAGGACCGCAGTGATCGTAAGCCACGACGCCAGCATTTGGGATGCGGCCATCGCACTACCGCTGGAACTGCGCCTGGGCGCGGCGCCGGACGATGTGGTCCGCCACGTCAACGCTGTCAACGCGCTCAGCGGCCCCACCAACGTCAGCCCGGCGCAGGTCGGCGACGACTTCCGCGAGGACGTGCGCGCCGCCGTCGACGAGATGCCGGAAGTGGTCAAGGCGCTGCTGCGCGACAGCTATCTCGGCGTGTACTTCGCGCACGCGCTGGGATCATCGGCCATCACCGATATCGTCGTCACGCCGGCCAGCGAATTCCTCGGCATCGTCACCGCGCTCGACGCCGATTCCTTCGTCAACCGCAGCGCCAACGAGTGGGCCAGCTGGAAGGAAAACACGCCGTTCGCGCCGTCGCCATACTCGGTCGAAGTGCGCATCGCCGAGCCGGCGCAGGACAACCGCCAGAACGCGATCCAGTATTTGCTGCTGCATGAACTGGGCCACGCGCTGGCCGCCGGACGCACGCTGCTGCCCGATTGGTGGCTGGCGCCCGAGCAAATCAAGCCGGCGCAGAATTACTCCTTCCTGCCGATTTCATGGCGGGTCGATGCGAACGGCGCCATATTGCCGCTGGACGCAAACGAATTCCCGCAACGCGCGCGGCTGTCGTTTTACAGCGGCCCGCAGCTCGATGGCGAGCAGATACCGGCGATCTACCAGGCGCTTGGAAAAACCGATTTCTTCACCTTGTATTCAGCCGTCAGCGCGCATGAGGACTTTGCCGAATCGTTCGCCTCGTTCGTGCACACGCAGCTGCTGGGCAAGCCGATGAGCGTGCGCGTGCTGCACGACGGCGTGCCGCAATTTGAATTGGCGATGGACTGGAACGCCGCGCGCTTCGCCCGCAAGGCCGAGCTGCTGCGGCGCTTCCTCAAGCAGGCCTAGTGACCTGGCTTGCCAACCAGCTTATTGAACTAGTTTAGCGAGTTAGCTTGGTGAGCTGGCTTAGTGAACCGACTTAATCAGCTGCGCTATCGCCGTCAGCGCGGCGCGTGCACCGCCGACGATGTCGGAGCGCTGACGCCCACCGCACGCGTCGGCCACCATGCGCGCGCTGGCACAGAAGCGCAAGGCGCTGATAGCCTGGCCGTCGCGCTGGCCGCACATCACCGGCTGGCCAAGCTGGAAGCGTCGCCCGCCCTGCCCTTCCGACTGCAAGCGCCGATAAATCGCCAGCGTTTTTTCGCAGCTCAAAACGCGGCCCGCGTCATCCTTCAACAGGAACGGGAAGATGGTTTGCTGCGCATCCCAGCCGGCGGCAACGCCAAGCGCGGCGCGGTCGATCGCCGCCACCGGCAGCACCTCGACAAATTCACTGGACGACAGCAGCGCCTTGATACCATCGCCAAAGTCGCGCAGATAAGCCACGCGCGCCGCATCCTCGACCGCCGCGAAGCGTGTCATCTCCGACAACGCGGCTTCCCAGCGCAGCAGCAAACCGAAGTTGGCCACGGCCGGCAAGGCGCTGCCATCTGAGTAGCGTTGCGGCCAGTCGCCGGCGGCCGAATAGGCGGCCAGCGCATCGGGCAGCGTATTGGAAAAGCGCGTGGCGCATTTGCGGTCGATGAAGCCCGCAGGTATCAGCAGCGCTCCGCAGAAGGTCGGTCCGGTCATGAACTTGGAGCCGGTCAGCGCCACCATGAAACCCTGCGCCAGATAGGCGCGCACCGTGGCCGGCGCGAGGCGGAACTGGCAACCGTCGACCAGCACGTCGAGCTGGTCGGGCCACTGCGCGCGCAAGGCCAGCACCGACGCGATGCCCGGCGCGATCATGCCGGTCTTGCTGACGTCCGTCAGCGCCAGCAGCACCGGGCCGCCATCGGCGGCCGACGAGGTGACGATATCGGCATAATCGGCATTGACTGCTTCCGCTGCGCGCAGTCGCCCGTCCGCTTCGCGGGACGCGACGAAGTGGGTTGTGCCATGCCAATCGCCGATAGCTACGCCCGCCGTGACGCATTCGCCGCAAGCGGTGTATTGGTTGAAGTGCCGGCCCTGTAACGCCAGCGGCACGCCGCTGCCGGTCTCGCATGCGGAAATCAGCACAGTGTTGCGCGGCTGGCAGAGCGCCGCCGCGAGCAAATGGATGTCGGTACCCGATGCGGCCAGCACCACATCGACGCCATCGGCCGGCGCGAAGCCACAGTAGTCCAGCAGCGCGGCGCGCTGGCGCTCGATCTCGCGCGCGTAGACGAGGTGCGCCGGCTCGCTGCGCAGCTGGTCGGCGCAAGACGCGCGCAAGGCATCGGCGGCGGCGAAGGCGGCGGCCGAGATGTTGGTAGCCGTCGACGATCCCAGCGCGGCCATGTCGGCGTCCGGCACCGGGCTGCAGCCGTAGCGCGATTGTCCGCTGACGGCATCGAGCACGATGCGCTCGTCGCCGCCCGACACCAGCAGCGCGGCGGTGGTGGCGAAATTGGTGGCGCCGCCGTCATCCATACCATCCTCCATATCGTTTCAAACGGCGCTTGCGCGCGCGTGCTCCAGCATCAATCGGAAGGCGTCGAAGACTTTTTGCATCGCCGCTTTTTTATACGGGAACATCTCTTCCGGGTCCATCGCGTGGACGATCATCGCATTGTCGGCTTCGAAGATCAGCAGCTCGCCGTTGGGCATTTCGGCGCAGTCGATGCCGAGGTAGGGCAGCTGCATGCGCGCGTCGATGGCGCGCAGCGCGGCGGCGTGGCGCGGCGCGAACTTTTCGTCGAAGCTGGCCATGCAGGCAGCCTCCTCGGCGCGCTTCAGGAAGCTGTCGGTCATGCCGGCGTTCAGGTAGTGGATCATCCAGTGCTGCGAGATGGCGTAGTGGCAGATGTACGGCCGGCCTTCGATCAGCACGATGCGGTATTTGCGGAACATGCCGTCGGCGCTGCGGTAGTCGACGAAGCGCGAGACGTAGAAACGCTCGCCGGGCACCTGGCGCAGATAGGCCGCCAGCGCGGCGTGGTCGTCGATCTTTTCCAGGTCGGTGCCGGCGTGCGAGCCGATCGGGCGGACGATGATGGGGAAGCCGCCGTCGGGCACGATGGCGGCTATCTCCAGCGCGGCGTCGGCCACCGCCTGCAGCGTCGCGCGTTCGCTGCGCACCGACACCGGCATCTCGACGCCGGGCAGTCCGCGCAGCGCGGCGCAGACGCCGTCGCGCGTCAGCACGGCGATCTGCTCGGGGCGATTGATGACGGGGCGTGGCCAGTCGCGCACATACGCGGCCAGGCGTTGCAGCAGCGGGCGGTTGGCTTCCGACTCGGCGACGGCCACCAGCAGCACGTCGTGCAGCGGGACTTCGTCGGGGAAGGCGCCGGCCGGCGTCAGGTACAGCAGCTCCAGCGTGACGTCGGAGCGCTCGACCAGAAACTCCACCGGCGTGTTCGACATCAGGTCGCCCGGCCCCATGATGACCAGCAGGCGCAGGCCCTCTTCGCGCTGCGACGGCAGCAGGTAGTTGGCTTGCAGCGCGATGGCTTCGGCCTGCACGGCCAGCGCGTTGGCGCGGTTGCCGGTCAGTTGCAGCACGGTTGAAAAATCGAGCATGGCGTGCGCATCGAGCGGGTTGGCGGTGGCGCGCGCGAGCAGCTGTTCGCCCAACGGCAGCAGGTCGTCGCCGGCGAAGGCTTTGCGCATCAGCGGCGCCACGCCGATCAGCGGCGCGATGGTCGGTGCGCCGCCTGGTGGGGTGTCGGGAACGGGAACGGAGTCGTGGTTCATGGCGGGGTCGATGACGGTGATGCGGCGGCGATGCGGGCGGCGGCCAGCGTCTGCAACGCGGCCAGCATGGCGTCGATGTCGGCGCGGCCGCTGCGGTGGTTGACGACGGCGGCGCGGATCGCGACCTGGCCGTCGATGGTGGTCAGCGATGGCGCGGCGACGCCGGATTCCTGCAGGTCGGCCACCAGTTCGGCGTTGAAGTGGTTGATGTCACCGCCCGCGCCGACGTGGCGGAAGCAGACGATGTTCAGCGCGACGGGCGCGAGCAATTCGAATTCGGGCAGCGCGCGCAGGCGCTCCTGCAGATAGCGCGCCACGGCGCAGGTTTCGGCGATGACCTGGCCGAGTTTGTCGGTGCCGTAGACCTGCAGCGTGAACCAGGTTTTCAGCGCGCGGAAGCCGCGCGACAAATCCGGGCCGAAGTCGCACGGCCACGGCGAACCGGCGCCCATGCCGCGCGTGTCACGCCGCAGGTAGGCGGCCGGCGCGGCGAAGGTGCGTCTATGCAGCTCGCCGTCGCGCACCAATATAAAGCCGGCGTCGTACGGCACCTGGCCCCATTTGTGGAAGTCGAAGGCAATCGAGTCGGCCTGCTCGATGCCCTCCAGCAGCGGCGCCAGTTGCGGCGACAGCATCGCCAGCGCGCCGTAGGCGCCGTCGACGTGCAGCCACAGCTGGTGGCGGCGGGCGATGGCGGCCACCTGCGGCAATTCGTCGATGGCGCCGACGTCGACCGAGCCGGCCGTGGCGGCGATGAAGAAGGGTTGCAGGCCGTTGGCGGTATCTTCCTCGATCGCCTGTTCCAGCAGCGCCGTGTCGATCTGGAAGCGGGCGTTCATCGGGATGCGGCGCAGCGCGGCGCTGCCGAAGCCGGCCAGGTCCATCGCCTGGGCGATGCAGCCGTGCGCGCCGGCCGAGGTGTAGGCCACCAGCCCGGCGCCATGTTCGGCCACGCCCTCGGCGCGCACGGCGGCGCCCAGCTTGCCGACGCGCGCCACCAGCAGCGCGATGAAATTGGCCATCGACGTGCCGGTGACGAACAGGCCGCTGGCCGTGTCGGGGAAGCCGAACAGTTCGCCCATCCAGCGGGTGACCTGGCGTTCGACCTCGACCGGGATCTGGTCGCGCCCGCCGAGGTTGGCGTTCAGGCCGGCGGCCAGCATCTCGGCCAGCATGCCCACCGGCGTGCCGCCGCCGTGTACCCAGCCGAAGAAGCCGGGATGGGCGTTGCCTACCGCGTAGGGCAGCACTTGTTGCATGAACGTGGCGTGGGCCTCGGCCAGTTCGCTGCCCTGCTGCGGCAGCGGCTGGCGGAAGGCTACGCGTGCCGATGCCGGCGCCGGCTGCCAGACCGGCCGCGCACGCAGCGTCTGCAAATAGTCGAGCATGTCGTCGAGCATACGGTGACCTTGCTGGCGGAGCTGGTCCCAGTCATCGGGGTCGAGCGTGGCGGGCGGCGTGGTGGGCATCATGTTCAATAGCAATCGCAATAATTCATCATAACGGCAATGTCCGCCCGAGCATACAGCGAGGAGATGGATGTTGTCGCGCCTGCTCGGGCGACGCCAGCTGGCGATTTCAACAACAGATGGCAGAGTTACATGGATTTACACGCGCAGCCCTCAATTTTTCCGCCGCGCTGCCGTTACCTCAGGTAAGGGGGCATGTATCGGTAGCAGGTATCGGTACGGCCGAACCCGTTTCCAGGGAAGAATGTGCCATGAATATCACGCAAACGACAAGCACAGCGACACCGCTGCCGGCCGCCACTGCGGCGACGGCTGCGCCGTCCCATCCCGCCAAAACCGCCGACACGGTGGCGATCCCGGCGGCTGCGGCGGACGCGGTGGCGGCCGAGAAAACGGCGGCCACGCCGAGCAAAACGGATTTGAAGAATTCGGTGGACCAGATCAACCGCTTCCTCAAGGTCAACAGCCAGGTCGAGTTCAGCATCGACCACAACAGCGGCAAATCGGTGATCAAGGTGGTCGACACCTCGACCAACAAGGTGCTGCGCCAGTTCCCCTCCGAACAGGCGCTGGAGATCGGCCAGAATCTGCAGGATACCAACACCGGGCTGATCAACGAAAAGGCCTGAGCCGCCCCTCCCGTCAGCCGACGGACGTAAAAAAAGCACGCCAGGCTTGAACCTGGCGTGCTTTTTTGCATTGCGGCCGCCTGGGCGGCCAGGCAATTAGTTGCGCACGACGCGCTTGTATTCGTTGGTGCGGGTGTCGATCTCGATGATGTCGTCCTGGCTCACGAACAGTGGCACTTGCACGGTGTGGCGCAGCGATTCGACGGCGTTCTCGATCTTGGCTTCTTTCAGGACGTTGCCCGAAGTGTTGCCCTTGACAGCAGGCTCCGAGTAGACGATCTGACGCGCGATGGTGGTCGGCAGTTCGACCGAGATGGCTTTGCCGTCATAGAAGATGGCTTCGCATTCCATGCCGTCCTTCAGGTAGTGCAGCGCGTCGCCGAGGTTTTCCTCTTCGATTTCGAACTGGTTGTACTCGGCGTCCATGAAGACGAACAGCGGGTCGGCGAAGTAGGAGTAGGTCACCGGCTTCTTGTCGAGCACGACGACGTCGAACTTGTCGTCGCCGCGGAAGACGTTTTCCATCGGCGTGTTGGTCAGAAGATTCTTCATCTTCCATTTGTAGGTGAAGCCCGTGCGGCTCGAACCGTTGACGTCGGAACGCAGTACGATCATAGGCTTGCTGTCAACCATAATGATGTTGCCAACACGAATTTCTTTTGCAGGTTTCATAAATGTACGTAAAAAGTGGGTTGCATAAAAATCATCTGTCGCCTGCTGGCCGGATGGCCGTCAGCTCACGTTTGATCGAAAAAAATACGTTATAAATTAACCGAGCATTTTACCTGAGTTTTCGCGTCTCGCCTATCTCGTCGCAGCGGCAAAACGCAGCAGATTGGCGGCCAGGTCGCCGAGGGCCTCCATTTCACGCCGCCAATCGGCCGCGCGGACGGTGATGGCGGGCAGCTCGGCATGCAGAGATTGCCACAGCAGCGGCCAGTCGGACGGCGTCAGGGCGGCGCCGTTCCAGTGCAGCGAGCCGGCCGACAGGCTGTCGAGGCCGGTGGCGTAGCGTTGCAGGAAGGCGCGCAGTTTCTTGTGGTGCAGGTGCTCGTCCTGCGGATAAATGTGCCAGACGAAGGGCCGGCCGGCCCACTGGGCGCGCACGAAGGAATCCTCGCCGCGCACGAAGTTGAGGTCGCCGACCCACAGCAGGCGGTCGTAGTCGGGCTGGGCGACGAAGGGCAGCACGCGCACGGTCAGCGCGCCGCGCGTGGCGACGGCGCCGGCCTTGGCCTCTGCTCCGAGGAAGTCTTGCACCGCCTCGCTGGCGACGCCTTCGGGCACCAGGCAGACCAGCGCCGCCGGGCCGGCTTGCCACGCGTCGAACAGGGCCCGCACCGGCGCGTGCGGATAGCAAAACAGCGTGACCTTGAACGCGTCACGCTCGGCCGGCGTCAGGCCCAGCCGCGCCAGGAAGGCGCGCAGCGCCGCCGGATCGGACTGGAATTGCAGGCGCTGTTGTTCCAGCGCCGCTTCGCGCAGCAGGCCGCCGGTCTTGGCGGTGAAGCCGGGGAAGAAGAAGTGCTTGGTCAGCGGCAGCCGCGGATGCGGCGACGGCAGCGTATGGCAACCCTCGACCCACTCCTCTGCCGTCAATCCTTCCAGGTTCAGCCAGACCGGGCGCGGCGTGCACTGCGCCATCGCGGCGATATAGCCGTCCGGAATCTCGCAGGCGAAAAATTCGATGACGATGTCGGCGATGTCGGCAGGCGTATATACGCCGTCCTGGTCGCGCCAGTGGCGCACGGTCACGCCGTCGAGCTGTTGCAGCGCCGCGTCGGGCGCGACGGCGGGGCAGATGCGCTGGAAGCTGACCAGGTCGTCGACCCACAGCGTGACGGCGACGCCATGTTCCTGCTGCAATTGGCGGGCCAGGCGCCAGCAGATGCCGATGTCGCCGTAGTTGTCGACGACCTTGCAAAACAGGGCCAGCGTCAGCGGCAAAGGGAAAGCCGGGGAATGGCCGGGAGCGGGATAGTGCGGCATGGGAGTAGGAAAATTGTCGAGCACGCGCATGATAGCCGATCGGCCGCGCTGCTACTGGTCTTTACGCGCATTTTGAACCGAGAGTATCAAAACTTCAGCGCCGCCCCCCGGTCCAATACGAACTAGCGCGAGTCACGGTCGCGATATCGGCACTTGACAGGCGCTCGATTCGGCCGTGGCTGATTCCCTTCAACAAAGGCGCTAGCAGGCACGCCTGCCGGCTACTGCTTGCTGGTCGTGGGCAGACGTATCTCTTTTAATGACTGTGGCCCCGTCGGCGCCAAAGCCAATTTGCAGGCGACGCGTGGCGCGGTCCAGGCTTGAAGATAACAACGGAGCACAACCATGAATGAATATCAACAATACTACGGCACACAACAACTCGCACCACAATTGCCCAACCAGATGGCGCAACAGCTGGCCCAGCAACAATTGGCCCAAGGGCTGGCGCCGCAAGGCTTCTTCGGCAGCCTGATCGGCGCGCCGCTGGGCGGGCTGATCGGACGCGGCATCGGCGGCCTGCTCGGCAATTCCAACCTGGGCAACCAGATCGGCCAGATCGCCGGCGGCATCGGCGGCTCCATCCTGCCGTTCAATGCCGACCCGGTAGCGGCTGCCTACGCGCAACAGGCGCAGCAGCAAGCGCTGCAACAACAACTGCAGCAATTGCAGCAAGGCCAGCTGGCGCCGCAAGGCTGGTTCGGCAACCTGATCGGCTCGGTCGCCCAGCCGCTGGGCGGGGCCATCGGCGGCCTGTTCGGTAATTCGGGGATAGGCAACACCATCGGCGGCGTGGCCGGCCAGCTGGGCCGCATGCTGCCCTTCTCCGTCGATCCCGTGACGGCCGCCTATGCGCAACAAGCACAGCAGGCGCAACAGGCACAACAAATGCAGCAGTTACAACAGCTGCAGCAAATACAGCAACTGCAGCAGCAGGCGCAACAAGGCCAGCTGGCGCCGCAAGGCTGGTTCGGCAATCTGATCGGCTCGGTCGCCCAGCCGCTGGGCGGCGCCATCGGCGGCCTGTTCGGCAATTCGGGGATCGGCAGCACCATCGGCGGCGTGGCCGGCCAGCTGGGCCGCATGCTGCCCTTCTCCGTCGATCCCGTGACGGCCGCCTATGCGCAACAACTCGCCCAGCAACAACAGCAGCAACAGCAACTGGCGCAATTGGCGCAGCAGCAAGCCCAGCTGGGACAACTGGCCCAGGCCGCGCAGCAAAATAACGGCTATTACCCCGCTTATCAGGCTGGCCAGGCTGCCAACGTTTATGGCGGCCAGCAAACGCTGCATTGATCGCCGATAGCCGATAGCGGCCCGGCCGCGTTCGCCTCATTCCTCCCGCCCGCGCGCGGGAGGTCACATAGACGCACCAGGAGTATCAGCATGCCTCTGCCAGACGGGCCGGACACGGCCACATACCTGATCAGCGCCAAGGACGACGCCCCCCTCAACGAGGTGCTCACAAGCCTGGCGGACGACCCCGACGTCGACATCGTCGACACGATAGGCCCGCGCGACGAGCCGCACACGGCGGTGGTGGAAATCAGCGCCGACAAGGCGCAGGACTGGGCCCGCCGCCTGCTCGAAAACAACCAACAACTCATCATCGAACCGGACCGGCCGCTGTCGCCGCTGGGCTGACGGCGCCGGACTGAAAGGAATTCACATGCCTAAAAATCCATACGGTGGCGCATCGGCGCCGCCTGATCCCGGCGCCACCTCCGACGGCGCCGCCACCGAGTCCGGCACCGACGACGGCCGCAGCACCGGACGCGGCGCATCATCCGCCGCCACGCCAGCCGCCGGTGAAACGGCTGACAGCGGCAGCACGCGCGCCGCCGGCGCATCGCCTGCCCCATCGCCCGCGACGTCGCCACCCGCCGCCGCACCGTCATCATCCAGCTCGGCGGCCACGTCCAACGGCGCTGGCAACGCGTCCAGCCGCGCCACCGGCGCCGGCGCGACCACCGTCGGCGCGCGCAAAAAACAATTCGTCATCACGCCGCGCCAGGCGCCGGACGGCTTGCAGGCCATGAGCTTCCAGCCACTGCCGTTCTCGGTGCTGGAGCAGGCCTTGCGCAACAGCGATGACGTCGAAGTGATCAACAGCATCGTGCCCAAGTCGGTCGTCGGCGCGCTGGCCGACGGCATGGGCAGCGGCCACGGCGTGCTGGTGGCGCGCATGACGGATCAAAAAGCCACGCTGCTGCACCAGCAAGGCCAGGGCCGGCTGATCGTTGAGCGAGACCAGCACCTGGCGCTGATGGACACCAGGCCGCGCCAGCCGGCCATGGTCAGCAGCGTGATGCCGAACAGCGGACCGGTGTTCAGCGCCGTCTTCTCGGTGGTCGGCAAGGACGGCGCACCACTGGCTGACGCCGAGGTGTCGCTGTTCGGCAGCATGTTGCCGGCCACCGGCACCACCGACGCCGGCGGCCAGGTCCAGCTGACGCTGCTGGGTGAGACTGCCGCCACCGTGCAGGGCTTGTACGTGCAGCCCAAGTCCGACTACTGGAGCTTTTACCAGCGCGATCCCGACGTCAGCGCCGACCAGATCAACGTCGTGGCGCTGCGCGCGCTGTCGGATTGGCAGTCGCTGGCCGGCCTGCCCGGGCAGCGCGTCTACGGCTGGGGCCAGAAGGCGATGCGGCTGGACCAGCTGCCCGGCACGTATCGCGGCGCCGGCGTCAAGGTGGCCGTCATCGACTCCGGCGTGGCGACCACGCACCGCGACCTGAACACCGTCCACCTCGGCTACGACGTCATCGACAAGCAGAGTAGCCCGGACGGCTGGAACGTCGATACGCTGGGCCACGGTTCGCACTGCACCGGCCTGATCGCGGCGGCCGACATCGCCTGGGGCATACGCGGCTTCGCGCCGGACGCCGAGATCCACGCCTGCAAGCTATTCCCCGGCGGCCAGGTCAGCCAGCTGATCGACGCGCTCGAATACTGCATCGACAAGCAAATCGATGTCGTCAACCTGAGCCTGGGCGGCGCCGATGTGTCCGAAGCGCTGGAGCAGCAGATCCTGCGGGCCAAGCGGGCCGGCATCGCCTGCATCGTCGCGGCCGGCAATTCGGGCGGCGCCGTGCAATATCCGGCCTCGTCGCCTAACGTGCTGGCGGTGGCGGCGATCGGCAAGCTCGACGAGTTCCCGCCGGACAGCTACCACGCGCAAACGCTCGATTCCAACGTCGATGCCAACGGTTATTTTTCGGCCAAGTTCAGCTGCTTCGGGCCGCAAGTGGCGGTCTGCGCGCCCGGCGTGGCCGTCACATCGTGCGTGCCGCCGAATAATTTCGCGGCGTGGGACGGCACGTCGATGGCCACACCGCACGTCACCGGCCTGGCCGCGCTGGTGCTGGCCCACCATCCGGACTTCCAGACGCTGTACAAGGCGCGCGGTCCGGATCGGGTCGAGCGCCTGTTCCAGATCATTAAGTCGAGCGCGCGCCGCGTCAGCCTGGGCGACCAGAGCCGCACCGGCTATGGCTTGCCCGATGTGCTGGCGGCCGTCGGCTTGCAGGCGCAGGCCGGCCAGCCGGTGGCGCAAAGCCTGGCGCAGCAAAGTTTGATGTCGCCGCAGAGTTTGATGTCACCGCAAGGCTTGATGGCGCCGCAAAGTTTGATGGGATCGGCATTCCCCCAGCCGGCCTATGCAAGCGGCAATGGCGGCGCGCTCGATCCATTCAGCCTTGACGCCGCGCGTGCCGCTTACGTCGCCTTCGTGCCATGGTATGCGCAGCAGCTGGGGCAATTGCCGGGCACGCAGTTCGGACCGGCTTACGGGCGCGTTGGCTGGTGAGATTGGATCCGCAATGCAAAAAGCCGCACAAGGCGGCTTTTTGCATCAATTGGCGTCCCCAAGGGGATTCGAACCCCTGTACTCACCGTGAAAGGGTGATGTCCTAGGCCTCTAGACGATGGGGACAGAAATCTGTCCTTGGATGCGGGCGCATCCAGACCTGATATTACCTACTACAATTGCGAACTGCCGTGAAATTCCTGGCGTCCCCAAGGGGATTCGAACCCCTGTACTCACCGTGAAAGGGTGATGTCCTAGGCCTCTAGACGAT
>Ga0209862_1000584_pt1 | contig 12904 bp, 13 predicted proteins | sample OrgsoiDNA_201061_FD_185809 | JGI IMG/M metagenome (GOLD analysis project Ga0209862, IMG submission 185809) | Permafrost soil microbial communities from the Arctic, to analyse light accelerated degradation of dissolved organic matter (DOM) -... | ecosystem: Environmental > Terrestrial > Soil >... | reverse complement strand
GCAGATCGGCGCCACCACCATTGATGACACCGAAGCCGCCGCCTCTTCGCTTCCACGACAACGGTTCTAGTTCCGACATATTTGGCGGATTACAATGACCGTATTCAAACTGATGGGAGCTGACATGTCGATTCGGATACTTTGGGCACTTTGCCTTTTCTCTCCTTTGCTCGGCGCGGCAGCGGAACCGACATCCGCGGAGCCGGCCGGCCACATCACCGGGGTCGGAGGCCTGTTCTTCAAGGCGAAAGATCCCAAGGTACTGGCGGCGTGGTATCGCGATGTGCTGGGACTGCCGGTGCAGGCCTGGGGTGGCGCCGTGCTGCGTTATGATGCGCCCCTGCATCCGCCGGCATTGGTTTGGAACGCACTGCCCGCGTCGACCAACTACTTTGCGCCATCGACCAGCGGATTCATGATCAACTATGCAGTCGACGACATGGACGCGTTCATCGCGCGCCTGAACGCGAAAGGCGTCCAGGTCTTGAAGCGCAACGATGACGCGACCGGGCGCTTTGCCTGGCTACTCGACCCCGAGGGTAACAAGATCGAGCTTTGGCAACCCAAGCCAACAGCGTCGCCCTGACAGATAAAAATCCATCGCGTCGTAGTCCAGACCTAGCAGATAGCCGACCATGACCTGGTTGTTCTGCACCGTGTCACACATCGCGTCATCGCGACCATGCAATATCGGCACAGTCGCAGTGCGATGCTGCACAATCGCCTGAACAGATAGAGGCTGCGACACGACTCTGCCGGCGTGCGCCTATGCATGGCTGAAAGCTTGACGGTAGAGGTCGCGATCTTTCCACCCACCACCGAAGAAAACAATAAGTAATACATCCAACGGTACCCACTATTTCTCGATCGATAGCCAAAGCGCGCTATACGAGGGCGTGATGAAGGCGCTGGCGATAAGTATTTATGCGCCGAGCACCTTCACGGAACTGCGGTTTGAATTATTCGCCATTACCGACTAGGCGGCTATAGCAACTGCAATCCACTTCTAGAAATCGAGCCCCCCCTCCTCGACAAAGTTCGGCTTCGTACCCAGACGTTATTCCTCTGATTTGGCCGAAGGGGGAACGGCTAGATGATTATCAGTTTTCGGTCGGCGCCAGTGTTCGGCGGCATCCTCAGCGTCTTGTCCCGTAGGTGTCGCCCATCTGTGCTGTTCACCAGGCTGACGGATGCGCTCGAACAGACCGACGGCAGCGACGAGGTCGACCGCTATGCGCTGCTGCCCGCGCAGCGCGACGACCTGACCGACCAGATGCATTACATTGTGGCCTAATTCATCGGATTCGGCTGGTCGCACCGCCGCGCCGTCGGGCTGGTCGCCACGCTCGCCGCCGACGCCGACACCGCGTCCCGGCCGTGGGACGACACGCGGATCACCGACGCGACCGGCCAGCCCCACGATAGTCTTGCGACGCGCCTGCGCGCGACAGCGACAGCGTCCTTCAAGGCCTTGCTGGCGACAGACTTCCAGGCTGAAGCCCGCGCCTACGGGAACAACCGGGGATCGTACTGCCAGCGTTTCAGGGTGACGGCGGTGATGGCTGCCACGTCGGGATGGACCGGGTTGATCAAGATATTGAACTCGTCCGGCACAATCACCGACGGCACCAGCAGCACGGCAGTGCTGCCGGCGGCGGCCCAGCTGTCGCCGGCCTGGCGCGCCGTCAGCCCGGCCGGGATGGCGTCCCAGCCGCCCGGTAGAGGGTCGAGCTGCGCGCGGGCGCCCCATAGCGCGTCGGGGATGTCGATGCGCACCAGGTAGCGGTTGTAGGGCAGCGTGCCGCCGCGCAGGTACAGCACCGTTTCCAGCGTGGCCAGCGCGATATTGGACGCGCAATACACCAGTGGCGTGCCCTTGCTGTTCCAGCGCCCGCCGCTGATCTTGGCCCCGGTACCGCTCAGGTCGTTGGCAGTGTAGCTCGGCGTCTCGGTCGCGATGCGCCACAGCGGCACGGTCACGCGTAGGCTCCGCTCTGCGTCATCGCCAGCAGATCGGCCACCAGTTTCTGGCCTTCGAAGGTATCCATATAACTGGCCGGCGTGGCGCCGGCCAGTGCCGGCAGCGGCATGGACAGCCACCCGGCCAGCCAGCGCGCCGCGTCAAAACCGGTGGGGTCGCCGGACTGCTCGACCATGGTCTGCACCATGTCGATCAGCGACGCGACCCCCAGCAGGCGCTCCGACTCGTCGCGCGACAACAGGGCCGCAGCCCGTTCCTTGCGGCTGATGGTGGCGCGCGGTAACCCCAGACTCGACAGCAGCAGTTCCTTGCCCATGCCCATGCGGTCCGACAGATCGGCCACGGCAGCGGCCGGTATGCCATGCCGGATTAAGCCGATACGCGTCGGCACATCCAGACCGTACAGGGCGAACCTCGCCTTGCCCTTTTTGGCGATGCCCTTGAAATTGGTGGCTGCTATGACCTGCTGTATAGGCAACGCGGATTTGCGCAAACGATCGTCGGCCGTCATCCCTGTGCTGGTCGCAGGACGTTGGCTTTTACGACTCGTGGCAACAGACGGTGTCGCCAGGACGGTAGCGAGGGCTGCTTGGGCAGTGCCACGATGGGAAGCGGTCGGCTTGGTGGTGGGCTTGGCTGCCATGTTTCGCTCCTTTGAGACGACAGTATAGCTCGAATGATGCAAATATAAAGCGACTGCGACACCGCACCCGGCAACCGCTGGGCGTCGGCCACCATGCGGCGCTGATATTCAAGCTGGCCTGGACCAGTTCGTGGCACGCACTCGAATCAACCGCGATGAACTTGGCATAGATAAGGCGAATTTCCTGATCGCTCAGCGTGGCCTCCCATTGGGCCGCGTGCTTGGCGTTCTTCCAGCTGCCGCGGTGGGCCTGGACGCGGCGGCGCATTGGTCGAACGTCATCAACTTGGCCTGCGTCAGCGCATGGGTGGTCCTGGCGGCCCGGCGCACCTCAAGCGGCCCCTGACCATCGAGCAGTGCGGCGCGGCATTCCCTGGCGCGCTTGCGGGCGCTGGCCAGGTCGACGGTCTGCAACGACCCCAGGCACATTTCATGACGCTGGCCAGTCACGACGCACCGGAATAGCCAGCTGCGCGAGCCGGACCTGGATACCTGCAATACCAGGCCGGCGCCGGCGAAATAATATCCCGATATCCTCGCCCGGCTGATGGACAGCGCCGACAGCTTGTTGACCTGCAGAGCCATATCTCCCCCGCTGCGGACCTCGCCCAATTCCAGCGTCCGGTCCGCTCTCTATGAGGAGCTGAAATGAAAAAACCCGCCGTAGCGGGTTTTTAGTATTTCTGGCGGAAAGGGTGAGATTCGAACTCACGGTACACCAAAGATGTACACTGGATTTCGAGTCCAGCGCATTCGACCACTCTGCCACCTTTCCTTTGGTCTTGCTTCGCCTACTGCAGCGAAGGCAAGATTATAGCAGGCCCACGGAAAAACGGAAGTGCTGAAAGTGAAATTATGTTGCTTCCACGTCTGCCCGGCGTTGCCCGCCGCCCGCCTATTTGACGCGCTGCTTTTCCAGCTTGCGCGCCAGCGTACGACGGTGCATGCCGAGCCGCCGCGCGGTCTCGGAAATATTGAAGTCGGTCTCGGCCAGCACGGCGTGGATACGCTCCCATTCCAGCGTCTTGATCGACGTCGCCCGGCCGTTCATCTCCACCTCGGCGCCGCCGGCCACGTGCTCGAAGGCGGCCTCGATGTCGTCGGTGTTGGACGGCTTGGCCAGGTACTGGCAGGCGCCCAGCTTGATCGCCTCGACCGCCGTGTTGATGCTGGCGAAGCCGGTCAGCACGACGATCAGCATGGCTTCGTCGTGCTGATGCAGCATCTGCACGCAGGCCAGGCCGGAGGTGCCGCCCTTCAATTTCAGGTCAACCACCGCGTAACCCGGCGTGTGCGTCTCCAACAGCGCAGCCGCCTCGTCCTGGTTGCCGGCCACATGCACCTGGTAGCCGCGCCGCTCGAACGAGCGCGCCAGCGTGCGGGCGAACGCTTCGTCGTCCTCGATGATCAGCAGGATGCGTTCAGACACGGGCGCCCTCCCCGGCCAGCCGGATCGCCGCCAGCGGCAAAGTCAGCTCGACGGCCGCGCCGCCGCCGGCGCGGTTGCTGGCGTGCACCCGGCCGCCCAGCGTGCGCGCCACGTTGACCACCAAAAACAAGCCGAGGCCGCCGCCGGTGCGGCCCTTGCTCGACTGGTAGGGCTTGCCGAAATGGGCCAGCATGGCCGGCTCGAAACCGGGGCCGGCATCCGTCACCAGCAAGGTCAGCGTGTCGCCGCTGCGGCGCGCTTCGAAGCCGACCCAGTCGGGCGAGGCCTCCAGCGCGTTATCCAGCACGTTGCAGATCATTTGTTTCAAAGTCGAGTCCGATACGACGGGCACATCCTGTTCGATGTGGTTGATGTAGGCCAGCGCCGGCACGGGACGGCTGGCGCGCCACTCCTCGGCCAGGTCGTCGAGGAAGGTGTTGAGCGTGGTCTTGGCCGACGATTCGCCGCGCGCCTCGCCGGCCGACAATAAAATGCCGGTGACGATGGATTTGCAGCGTTTCAGCTGCGTCTGCATCTCGGCGATTTCTTCGAGCAGCTCCGGATTGCGGCTGAATTCGGGCATGCGCTTCCAGTCGCCGAGGATCACCGACAAGGTGGCCAGCGGCGTGCCCAGCTCATGCGCGGCGCCCGAAGCGAGCAGGCCCATGCGCACGATGTGCTCCTCCTCGGCGGCGCGCTGGCGCAGGTCGGCCAGCTGGGCGTCGCCGGCGCGCACGTTGCGCGTCACGCGCGTGATGAAGAACACGATCAGCGCGGCGTCGAGGGCGAAGCACAGCAGCATGCCCTGCACATACAGGCTGGTGACGCCGCGCCCGTGGTCGAGCGGCAGCGCCAGCGGCGCCGACAGCAGGCCCAGGCCCAGCAGGCTCAGGCTGGTGACGGCGACGATGGCCCAGGTCCACCAGCGCTCCAGCAGCACGGCACTCAAGATCACTTGCAGCAGATACAGGAACACGAAGGGATTGGTGACGCCGCCGCTCAGGTGCAGCTGCGCCGTCAGCGTGGCCACGTCGACCAGCAGCGCGAGGAACAGCGCGCCGTTGGTGACGGCGACGCTTTCATGCCAGCGCAGCTGGCTGGCGATATTGAAGCCGATCAGGCAGGCCAGCACGCCCGACATCGACAGCACGTCCAGGCGCACGTCGAACACTTGCGTGACCAGCGCGATGGCGCCGATCTGGCCGATCACGGCGATCCAGCGCAGCCGGATCAGCTGTTGCATATTCTGGTGGCCGGCCGGCGGCTCGACCTTGCCGGCGGGCGCGCCGCCGCGCCCCGCTTCCGGCTCCGCTTGCATTCCCGCTTCCATGAATCCTGACATCGACGCTTTCCGCTTTACCAACACTGCCCTCGTCAACGGCGGCGCCGTTCTTCGCGCGCCACCCACCAGACGGCGCCGGCGAGCATCGCCGCCAGCGCGTACCAGGTGAGAGCATAAACCAGATGATTGTCGGGGAAGGAAATCACCGTCAAGCCGCCCGTCGGACGCTCGCTGCCCAGCGCCGGCGCGGGCGCGTCGGCGGGTTCCTGGCCGCTGGCGGCGTCGATGAAATACGGCGCCACTTGCGCGGCGGGCAAGCCGCGCGCGGCGGCGATGGCGGCCACGTTGCGCGCATACCAGTGGTTGGTCGATGGATCGTCGCGGCGCAGCCAGCGGCCGGACGGCTCGCTGATGCGCAGCAGCCCGGCGACATCGTGGCCGTTGCTGCCGGCGTGGCAGGCCACAGAGGCGTCATGTTCGGGATGGGGATGTTTGCGCGGCAGCGTCGGCACGTAGCCGCGGTTGACCAGCACCAGCGTGCCGTCGTCGCGGCACAAGGGCGTGAGCAGCCAGTAACCGCTGCCCAGTTCGGTCGAGGCGATGACCGGCGTCGTCAGCGCATACAGATACACGCCGCGCACGGCGACGTGTTGATATTCATAGTCGGCCGCGTTCACCCGCGGCCAGCTGGCGGCGGCCGGAGCCGCCACCGCCGGCGCCGCCACGCGCGCATCGACGCGCGCGATCAGCGCATGTTTCCAGCCCAGGCGCTGCACCTGCCAGCTGCCCAGCGCGAGCAGGCCGATGAAGACCAGCAGCGCGCAGACCAGCAGCGTCAGCCGCAGCGCCAGCGGACGCCGGCGTTCCAGCCGGCCGGCGTCGCGCATGCCCATCGTCATGGCATGTTGCGCATGTCGGTGGTCTGTTCCATCATGCCCGGCATCATGTTGTGGTTCAGGTGGTACAAGACCCAGATCGAACCGGACATGGTAATCACCAGCAGCACCACGGTGAACAGCATGGCCGACAGCGACCAGCCGCCCTCGACCTTGCCGTTCATGTGCAGGAAGTAAATCATGTGGACGATGACTTGCACGAAGGCGAAGGCGAGGATGACGGCGGCCGTCGTGCTCGACTTGTCGAAGGCCTTGGTCATGACCAGGTAGAACGGGATCGCCGTCAGGATCACCGACAGGATGAAGCCGATCGCATACGATTTCAGATCGCCGTGCTCGACGTGCTCTTCATGGCCGTGGCCGTCGTGACCGTCGTGGCCGTGGTTGTGATCGTGGTTGCTCATGGCAGCACTCCCATCAGATAAACAAAGGTGAACACGCCGATCCAGATCAGGTCCAGGAAGTGCCAGAACATCGACAAGCACATCAGGCGGCGGCGGTTGTCCGGCGTCAGGCCGTGGCGGCCGACCTGGAACATCAGCGTGAGCAGCCAGACGATGCCGAAGGTGACGTGCAGGCCGTGGGTGCCGACCAGCGCGAAGAACGAGGTCAGGAAGCCGCTGCGCTGCGGGCCGTTGCCCTCGGCGATCAGGTGGGCGAACTCGCTCAGTTCCAGCGTCAGGAAGGCCGCGCCGAACAGGCCGGTGATGGCCAGCCAGATCAGGGTGCCGCGCACATTGTTCTTGTACGAGCTCAGCATCGCGAAGCCGTAGGTGATCGACGACAGCAGCAGGAAGGCGGTGTTCAGCGCCACCGTCGGCAGTTCGAACAGTTCGGCGCCCGACTTGCCGCCGGCGTAGTTGCGGCCCAATACGGCATAGGTCGCGAACAGGCAGGCGAAGATCAGGCAATCGCTCATCAGGTAGATCCAGAAACCGAGCAGGGTGCCGTTTTCCGGATGGTGCTCGCGCACGAAGTAGCGCGAGCTGTCGGCGCTCACGGCGCCGTGGTTAGCGTGGGTATTAGACATGGCTTTCCAGCAAACGTGTGCGCGCCGCTTCAACCCGGACGACTTCTTCGACCGGGATGTAGTAATCGCGCTTGTAGTTAAAGGTGTGGACGATGATGGTGGCCAGCAGCGCGACGAAGCCGACGACGGCCAACAGCCACATCTGCCAGATCAGGCCGAAACCGATGACGAAGCTCAGCGCCGCGATGACGAAACCGGCCCAGGTGTTCTTCGGCATGTGGATCGCCACGAAGTCGCTCAGCGGACGCTGGTAGCCGTTCTTTTTCATGTCGGCCCAGGCGTCGTTGTCATGGATGCGCGGCGTGAAGGCGAAGTTGTAGTCCGGCGGTGGCGACGAGGTCGACCACTCCAGCGTACGGCCGCCCCATGGGTCGCCGGTGACGTCGCGCAATTCTTCGCGCTTCTTGAAGCTGACGTAGAACTGCAGCAGCATGGCGCCGATGCCGCCGGCGATCATCAGCGCGCCGAAGGCGGCGACGATGAACCAGATTTGCAGCGACGGATCTTCGAAGTGGCTCATGCGGCGGGTCACGCCCATCAGGCCCAGCACGTACAAAGGCATGAAGGCGAAGTAGAAGCCCAGCGTCCACAGCCAGAACGACCATTTGCCCCAGTAGCTGTCGAGCTTGTAGCCGAAGGCTTTCGGGAACCAGAAGTTGATCGCCGCGAAGCAGCCGAACACCACGCCGCCGATGATGACGTTGTGGAAGTGGGCGATCAGGAACAGCGAATTGTGCAGCACGAAGTCGGCCGGCGGCACCGCCAGCAGCACGCCGGTCATGCCACCGATGACGAAGGTGATCATGAAGGCGATGGTCCACATCATCGGCAGCTCGAAGCGGATGCGGCCGCGGTACATGGTGAACAGCCAGTTGAAGATCTTGGCCCCGGTCGGGATCGAGATGATCATCGTGGTGATGCCGAAGAAGCTGTTGACGCTGGCGCCCGACCCCATGGTGAAGAAGTGGTGCAGCCAGACCAGGTAGGACAGAATCGTGATCACGGCGGTGGCGTAGACCATCGAGGTGTAACCGAACAAACGCTTGCTGCTGAAGGTCGAGACCACTTCCGAGAACACGCCGAACACCGGCAGCACCAGGATGTAGACCTCAGGGTGGCCCCAGATCCAGATCATGTTCACGTACATCATCGGGTTGCCGCCGAGGTCGTTGGTGAAGAAGTTGGTGCCGAAGGTGCGGTCCAGCGACAGCATGGCCAGCACGGCGGTCAGCACCGGGAAGGAGGCGACGATCAGGATGTTGGTGCACAGCGCGGTCCAGGTGAAGACCGGCATTTTCATCAGGTCCATGCCGGGCGCGCGCATCTTGATGATGGTGACCACCAGGTTGACCCCGGATAGCAAGGTGCCGACCCCGGCGATCTGCAGCGACCAGATATAGTAATCGACACCCACGTCCGGGCTGCCCAGCAGGCCGGACAGCGGCGGATAGGCCAGCCAGCCGGTGCGGGCGAATTCGCCGACGAACAGCGACACCATCGTCAGCATGCCGCCGAAGGTGGTCATCCAGAAGCTGAAGTTGTTCAGGAAGGGGAAGGAAACGTCGCGCGCGCCGATCTGCAGCGGCACCACGTAGTTCATCAGCCCCGTCACCAAAGGCATGGCGACGAAGAAGATCATGATCACGCCGTGGGCGGTGAAGACCTGGTCGTAATGGTGCGGCGGCAGGAAACCGTTCTGGTCGCCGAAGGACATGGCTTGCTGGGCGCGCATCATCAGCGCATCGGCGAAGCCGCGCAGCAGCATCACCAGACCGAGGATCATGTACATGATGCCGATCTTTTTATGGTCGATGCTGGTGATCCAGTCGCGCCACAGCGGGCCCCAGAGGCGGAAGTAGGTCATGGCGGCAAGCACGGCCAGGCCGCCGATGGCGACCATGGCAAACGTGCCGACCAGGATCGGTTCGTGGTACGGAATCGATTCCAGGCTCAGCCGCCCGAAGATCAGCTTGGTCAGATTAATGTGGTCCATCGTTACTCTTCATGGAAAGGTTGGGCGTGGGCGTGACGCAAATCTCGGCACCCTTGTCGGCGGCGCGCTTGGCGTCGGCCGCCAACATTTTATTGGTGCAGACGGCATCGGCGCCGACGCAGCGGTTGAGGATGGCGTCGTACAGCGCCGGATCGATGGCGCCGTAGTGGCGGATCGGATCGGACTGGCTCGGCTTTTCCAGCGTCAGGTAGTTGGCGCGGTCCAGCGTCTTGCCGCCGGCTTGCGCCTCGGCCTTGGCCTTGGCCACCCAGCTATCGAAGTCGCCGGTGCTGACGCCGTGATACTTGAAGCGCATGTGCGAGAAGCCGGCGCCGCTGTAGTTGGCCGAGAAGCCGTCGTACACGCCGGTCTGGTTCATGACGGCGTTGAGCGTCGTCTGCATGCCCGGCATGGCGTAGATCTGGCCGGCCAGCGCGGGGATGTAGAAGGAGTTCATCACGGACGAGGCGGTGATCTTGAAGCGCACCGGCACGTTGACCGGGGTCACCAGCTCATTGACGGTGGCGATGCCCTGCTCCGGATAGATGAACAGCCATTTCCAGTCCAGCGCCACCACTTCCACCACCAGCGGCTTGGTGTTGGCCGAGATCGGATGGTTGGCGTCGAGGCGCGCCAGCGGGCGGTAGGGATCGAGCAAGTGGGTGCTGATCCACGTGATCAGGCCCAGCGCGATGATGATCAACAGGGGCGCGCCCCAGATCACCAGTTCGAGCTGGGTCGAGTGATCCCAGTCCGGTTCGTACTTGGCTTCGGCATTGCTCTTCCGATAACGCCAGGCGAACAAAACGATGAGGACTATCACCGGAACGATAATCAACAGCATCAGCAGGGTGGACACCGTAACCAGGTGGGCCTGCTGGGCTGCGATATCGCCGGACGGATTCATCACCACCGTGTTGCAGCCCGCGAGCAACAACATGGGGAGAATGCGTGATCCGCGACGAGCTATCAATGAAATCATGCGCTGTTGTGTGATACGTAGGGTTGAGAACATGGTACTGTAACGCTAACGGCCCGCGTTGGCGATTGGACACTTTGTCCCACCCTCCGCGCGGTGACCGCCGTAGTCACAGACGAGTAAGAAGTAAGCTAAAAGCAAGCTAAAAAGCACAGCATAAAAACTTCACGAGACGAGACGCAACCATGGCAAATACCACCAGCTACGACACCTCCGCCCCCTCGCGCGGCAGCAACAGCAACAGCGCGCGCAACATCAATGCCCGTCACGGTACCATCGCGCCGGGAGAGATCGCCATTGGAGTGGTGATCGGGCGCGCTTCAGAATATTTCGACTTCTTCGTCTATGCCATTGCTTCGGTGCTGGTGTTTCCGGCGGTATTCTTCCCGCATCAGAGCCGGCTCGACGGGACGCTGTACGCCTTCGCCATCTTCGCGCTGGCCTTTATCGCGCGGCCGTTCGGCACGCTGATTTTCATGGCGATACAGCGGCGCTTCAATCGTGAAGTGAAACTGACGGCCGCCCTGTTCCTGCTGGGTGTCTCTACCGTCGGCATAGCATTCTTGCCAGAATACTCCGAATTGGGCGCCTTGTCCGTTATCATCCTGGCGCTGTTGCGTATCGGCCAAGGCATCGCGCTGGGCGGTTCGTGGGACGGTTTGCCGTCGCTGCTGGCGCTGAACGCGCCGGCCACCAAGCGCGGCTGGTACGCCATGCTGGGCCAGCTGGGCGCGCCGGTCGGCTTCATCATCGCCGCCGGCCTGTTCTCCTATATGCTGTCGAACCTGGACATGGCCGACTTCCTCGACTGGGGCTGGCGCTATCCCTTCTACGTGGCCTTCGCCATCAACGTGGTCGCCCTGTTCGCCCGCCTGCGCCTGGTGTCGACGCCGGAATACGCCCACCTGCTCGACGAGCGCGAACTCGAACCGGTCAGCATCACCGAAATGAGCCAGTCGCAGGGCCGCAACATCGTCATCGGCGCGCTGGCCGCGCTGGCCAGCTATGCCTTGTTCCACCTGGTGACGGTGTTCCCGCTGTCGTGGATTTCGATTTACTCGGAACGCAACGTCAGCGACTTCCTGTTGCTGCAGATCGGCGGCGCGGTGCTGGCCATCTTCGGCATCGTCATTTCCGGCGTGGTGGCCGACACCTTCGGCCGGCGCACCACGCTGGGCACGCTGGCGGCGGCGATCGCCGTGTTCAGCGGCTTCGTGCCGACGCTGATGGACGGCGGCGTCACCGGCCAGGACATCTTCATCCTGGTCGGCTTCCTGCTGCTGGGCTTGTCGTACGGCCAGGCGGCCGGCGCCGTCACCGCCAATTTCGAGGCGCGCTACCGCTACACCGGCGCGGCGCTGACGTCGGATCTGGCCTGGCTGGTCGGCGCCGGCTTCGCCCCGCTGGTGGCGCTGGGATTGTCGGCGCACTTCGGCCTCGGCTATGTCAGCCTGTACCTGCTGTCCGGATCGGTCGGCTCGCTGGCCGCGCTGAGCCTGAACCGGGCGCTGGAAATCCGCGACTAAACGTCATCTGCATGGCAAAAAAGAAACCGGCACGCGCCGGTTTCTTTGTTTCAGCACCCCGAGTTGTTAACACTATCTGTGGATAAGCTTGTTAACAAGCGCCCCGACCGACATCCAAGCCCTTGTTTTTGCAGCGTTTAAAACAAACTGCCTCATTTTATTGCGACCGCGTTGTATGGCCGCTCGGCAGCCGGCGCGTCGGCACGCGGCCGCGGCCGCAGGCGCATCGTCAGGCCGACTGGCGACATGACAAAGCCCATCAATTCCTGCGCCTCGCCGCCGTCCGGCCCGTCGACGGCATCCAGCTCGAACGACGACAGCAACATCGCCATCGCGATCTTAATTTCCAGCAGCGCCAGATAACGGCCCGGACAGGTGCGCACGCCGCCGCCGAACGGCTGGGTCAGCCGCTTGTCGAACGCCGCCTCGCCCTGCGCCAGCCAGCGCTGCGGTTCGAATTGCCCGGCGCGCGGCAGCAGCTGCTCGTCGACGCCGTCATGGCGCAGCACGCACCACACCAGCGTGTCCTTGGGCACGGCGACGTCCTCGATCACCGTGTCGCGGATCGCCTCCAGCGGGATAAACGGCGCCACCGGCTTGAGCCGCATCGCCTCCTGCGTGCAGGCGTCCAGAAAGTCCAGGCTGTCCATCTGCTCGACCGTGAAGCCGGCCGGATCCGGCGCCAGCCGCCGCACCTCCTCTTGCGCGCGGCGCAGCGCGTCCGGATGGCGGCGCAGCAGGTACAACATCCACGCCAGCGTGTTGGCCGTCGTGTCCTCGCCGGCCAGCAGCATGGTCATCACATTGCCGGCCACGGCGATGTCGTCGACGCCGCTGCCGCCCTCGTCGGCCGCCGCGATCATCGCCTCCAGCAGGTTGACGGGCCGCTCGCGCCGCGCCGGATCGGCCGCCATGCGCGCGCGGGCCGCCACGATCAGCGCCGTGATCTCGCCGTTGATGGCGGCCATGCTGCGCTCCAGCCGGCGGTCCGACGGCAGCCGCACGTAGCGCCAGTACGGGAACCAGGCGAAGCCGCGCCGCGCCACGCCGGGCAGCACCTGGTCGAGGTGACGCTGGATCACGTCCCCGCCGCCGTCGATGGTGTTGACCTCGGCGCCGAAGGCCAGCCCGGCGATGATGTCGAC
>Ga0209862_1000578_pt1 | contig 13004 bp, 9 predicted proteins | sample OrgsoiDNA_201061_FD_185809 | JGI IMG/M metagenome (GOLD analysis project Ga0209862, IMG submission 185809) | Permafrost soil microbial communities from the Arctic, to analyse light accelerated degradation of dissolved organic matter (DOM) -... | ecosystem: Environmental > Terrestrial > Soil >... | reverse complement strand
TTCAGCTACACGGGTTCCAAGAAAAGCAAAACGTTCTTAAGACGCTCTGGAAGAATTTTGTACTAAAACTAGATTCAGTGTCAATGAAACTTCTGCCTGAAATCAAGATTAGAGGGGCCTCTACGCAGTGCCTTCCTATGAAAGCGAGCTGCGCGTTGTATTTTGACTACAGCGATTCTTATTGCTGGTTGTAGCGCAACTACAAATTTATGATGGACACCACTTACAATTCGCAACAATGCAATGTGCTTGCACGGAAAATTTCGATGGAATATTGCTTGGTAAGAAATTTTTCGGTGCTGGACATGGATCGAACGCCGGCTTTTCTCCGAAAAATGCTCAATGCGGGAAGTGGTAAAGCGTATTTTGTACTAAAACTAATGCAGCTCAAGGTGGTTTTTTGAAAAAATGTAGCGAAATTTGCTTGCTATAGGCAGCTATAGTGTTCCACGGCGGGAAAACTACCCAGCACTGATATGATTTCGCGATTATCGATACCGAAAACGATATGTAGTCCGACTACGACGAGAACAAAAGGGAGAACAATGAAAAAGAATATCGCAATGCTGCTGCTGGCAAGCCCGGCCGCACTGATGGGTCAGGTCCAGGCTCAAGATCAGCAAAGTTACCATATCGATCACCTGGAACCGGCCAGCTGGTGGACCGGCATGCAATCCAGGCAGCTGCAGCTGATGGTGCATGGCCAGCACATCGGCGACCTCGAACCGACGCTGGACTATCCGGGCGTGCATATCACGTCGGTGGCGCATCTGCCCAATCCGAATTATCTGTTCATCGACCTGGACATCGCCCCCGACGCGGCGCCGGGCCAGCTGGACCTGGTCTTCAAGCACGGCGCCACGGTTCTGCACACTTCGTATGCCTTGCAGGCGCGCGTGCAAGGCTCGGCGCAGCGCATCGGCTTCAACAGCAGCGACGCGATTTACGAGGTGATGCCGGACCGCTTCGCCAATGGCAATCCTTCCAACGACAGCGTCGCCGGCCTGGCCGACAAGCTCAATCGCGCCGACGGCTCCGGCCGCCACGGCGGCGACATCCAGGGCATGGCCGATCATCTCGACTACGTGGCCGCCATGGGTTACACCGTGATCTGGCCGACGCCGATGCTGACCTCCGACATGCCCTACGCCTCCTATCACGGCTACGCCACCACCGACCACTACCAGATCGACCCGCGCTACGGCAGCAACGAGGAGTACCGCCGCTTCGTCGCGCAGGCGCGCAAGCACGGACTGGGCGTGATCCAGGACGTGGTGCTGAACCACATCGGCAGCCATCATTGGTGGATGCAGGATATGCCGATGGCGGACTGGATCAACTATCAAGGCAAGTTCGTGCCGACCATGCACCACCGCGTGTCCGTGCAGGACCCGTATGGTTCGCAAGAGGACAAGCGCAATTTCACCGGCGGCTGGTTCGTCGAGAACATGCCGGACCTGAACCAGGCCAACCCCTATCTGGCCACCTACCTGATCCAAAATAATATCTGGTGGATCGAGTACGCCGGCTTGTCGGGACTGCGGGTGGACACCTACAGCTATTCGGACGGCGCCTTCCTGGCCGAGTGGACGCGCCGCATCATGGCCGAATATCCGCATCTGAATCTGGTCGGCGAGGAGTGGAGCACCACCATACCGGTGGTGTCGCGCTGGCTCGAAGGCAAGCGCAATTTCGACGGCTTCGTGTCGCACATGCCAAGCATGATGGACTTCCCGCTCAACGACACCTTGCGCCGCGCGCTGGCCGCCAAGGACGGCGACGAAAACAGTCTAAACAATTTATACGAAACCCTGTCGCAGGATTATCTGTACCCGCATCCGGACAATATGGTGCTGTTCGAAGGCAACCACGACATGTCGCGCATCTTCAGCGCGCTCAATGGCGATATGGCTTTGTACAAGATGGCGATGGTGTATGTGCTGACCGTGCCGCGCATACCGCAGCTGTATTCGGGCACCGAGATCCTGATGACCAGCAGCGTCAAGGACCGCGACGATGCGTCCTACCGGCGCGATTTTCCGGGCGGCTGGGCCGGCGACCAGGTCAACGCTTTCACCGGCGCGGGCTTGAGCAAAGCGCAGCTGGAGGCGCAGGCGTTTTTGAAGAAGCTGCTGAACTGGCGCAAGACACAGCCGGTCATCCACCACGGCAAAACCATGCAGTATGGGCCGGAGCAGAACACCTATGTCTACTTCCGCTACGACGGCGCGAAGAAGGTCATGGTCGTCTTGAACAAGAACCCGACCGAGACCACGCTGGCGACGGCGCGCTTCCATGAGATGCTCGATGGCGTCGGCAGCGGCGTCGATGTGATCAGCGGCGCGACCTATGCGTTGAAGGGCGAGCTGAAACTGCCGGCGCGTTCGGTGCTGGTCCTGGAGCTCAAGCCGTGATGGCGCGCGCGGCGGCCACGCTGGCCGGCATCCTGATGCTGGCGATAGCGCCAGCCATCGCGGCGCAGGCCCCGGACGCATCCGCGACGGCGATGGCCGCACCAGCAACGGCGCCTGCAACGGCGGGCACTATCGTCATCATCGGCCAGTTCGCATCGCCGCAGCTGCACAACAGCCGTTCGCTGCGCATCTATCTGCCGCCCGGTTACGACGCGCATCCGCAGCAGCGTTATCCGGTGCTGTACATGCACGATGCGCAAAACCTGTTCGACGCGTCCACCGCAAGCTACGGCGTCGAATGGGGCATGGCCAGGACGCTGGACCGCCTGATAGCCCAGGGCGCGATCGAGCCGGTCATCGTGGTCGGCATCGACAACACCGCCGACCGCCTCGCCGAATACACGCCCTGCTGCGATCCGGAGCATGGCGGCGGCAAGCTCGATGCGTATGAACGCTTCATCATCGACACCGTCAAGCCGTATGCCGACCGGACGCTGCGCACGCTGCCGGGCCGCGAGCACACGGCGATCATGGGTTCCTCGCTGGGCGGCATCGCCTCGGTCGACATCGCCCAGCGCCGTCCCGACGTGTTCTCGATGGCGGCCGGCTTATCGAGTTCATTCTGGTGGAACGAGCGCACGATGATACGGCACGTCGCACCGCATGTGCCGGTGCGTTTCTACATCGACGCCGGCACCGACAAGGACGGACTCGAAGACACGACGGCGATGCGCGACGCCATGCAGGCGGCCGGCTACCGGCTCGGCGGCGACCTGTATTTTTATACGATGGAAGGCGGCATCCACAACGAAAAATCGTGGGCGGCGCGCGTGCATTTGCCGCTGATCTGGTTCTTCGCGCCGACCCGTTAGGCCAGCGCACTAGCCGGGCGTGACCAGCTCGATCTGCCGCAGGCGGCTGGCCAGCAAGGCTTCCACTTCCGGCGGCGAGACGGCGCGGCTCAGGCAGAAGCCGTAGGCCTCGTCGCAATTCATCGCCGTCAGCTGCGCCAGCTGCTCGCCGGTTTCGACACCGCCGGCGATCACCTTCATGTTCAGCGTGTGCGCCATGGCGATGATGGCCCGCACCATCGCGCCGTCGTCGGCCGCGCCATCGGCGGCGCGACGCTGGCCGCCGCGCCGCAAGTCGTCGATGAAGCACTTGTCGATCTTGACCACGTCCACCGGGAAGCGCCGCAGATAATTGAGCGAGGCGTAACCGCTGCCGAAATCGCTGATCGAGATGCCCATGCCGAGCTGCTTGAACTGGCGCAGCACGGCCTCGCAATTCTGGTTCTTGTCGATCAAGACGCTCTCGGTGATTTCCAGTTCGATGTAGCGACCCGGCACCCCGGCCTGGCGCAGGATGGCCTCGAAGCTCTGCACGATATCCCTCTGATAGAACTGGCGCGCCGATAAATTCACCGACACCGTCAGCGGCTGCCCCAGGTCTATCCAGCGCCGCGCCTGCGCCACCGCCGTCGCCAGCACCCACGCGCCGACCGGCACGATCAGCGCGCTGTCCTCCAGTATCGGCACGAAATCGAGCGGCATCACCAGGCCCAGTTCCGGATGCTTCCAGCGTATCAAGGCCTTCACGCCGGTGATGGCCTGGCGCCTCAGATCGAGCTTGGGTTGATAGGTCAAAATGAATTCCTCGTGTTCAAGCGCGTGGCGCAGCGCCGTCTCCAGGATCATGCGTGTGTAGGCCTTGGCCTGCATGCCGGGCGCGAAGCGCTGGCACAGGCCGGGGCCGCGCTGCTTGGCCGCGTACATCGCCAGGTCGGCCTTCTCGATCAGCGCGTCGCCGTCGTCGTCGTCATCCGGATACAGCGCGATGCCGACGCTGGCCGCCACCGCCAACGTGCTGTCGCCGACGGTGAACGGCGCGACGATGGCGGCGGCGATCTTCTCGGCCACGCGCTCGGCGTCCTGCGGCGTCGACAGCTCGCTCAGCAGGACGATGAATTCATCGCCGCCCTGCCGCGCCACCGTGTCGACTTCGCGCACGCAGTGCAGCAGCCGTTGTGAAAACTGCGTCAGCACCTGGTCGCCGGCATCGTGACCCAGGCTGTCATTAATGGCCTTGAAATGGTCGATATCGACAAACAGGACCGCCAGCAGCGTGCCGTGGCGGCGCGCGTAGGCGATGCCGTGGTCAAGCTGGATGCGGAATTGCAGCCGGTTCGGCAGCCCGGTCAGGCCATCGTGGTGGGCGATGAATTCCAGCCGCGCCTCGGCGCTGCGGCGCTCGGACACGTCGCGCACCAGCACCAGCGCGCCCTCGGCTTGCGGCAGCGGCAGGCAGGCGTACTGCAGCTCGGTGCGCGCGCCCGGCTGGCCCAGCGCCGCGTCGCGCATGACGGCGGCTGCGCCCGGCTGCAGGCTGGCGGCGATCAAGGCCATCCAGTCGATGGCGGCGCCGTCGTGCCGCAGGTTCAACACGGAGGCCAGCGGCTGACCCAGCGCGCGCGCCTCGGCCACGCCGGCCAGCGCCGCCGCAGGCGGATTGAGGTAGCGTATCCGGCCGCGCGCATCGGTGGCGATGATGGCGTCGGGCAGCGCACTCAGCAGCGCCTGTGCGCAGCGCAGCGATGTATCGAGCTCGCCACAGTGGCGCCGCAGGCCGCGCGCCAGCCGGAGCCCGCGTCCATACAAGGCCAGCACGGCGGCCAACGCCGACGCCAACAGGATGATGATGCCGCCCGCCAGCGCGCTCATGGCCGGCGGCGCGCGCGGCGCGACAAGGTGGGCAAGACTAGGGCGGACTGGGTGTGGATCGGCGACATGCTTTCCCTTTGGCGTGCTGCCGGGCACCGACAGCGCGGCGCCAGCAAGGACTTGTTGCGGAGAGGAAGCAGGAATAATAGTGGATGCGGCCGTCGCCAGCCGACCGTTCAGCCGCAAGCTTGAGTGACATCAAGCTTGCGGTGTGCGGGATGGTACGACTGTTTATATTTGCGCAATAACTTGCATCGGCCGTCCCAATGCGAGCCGCGGCGCGCTGCTGTCTCGGCGCTCGTGCAGCTTGAAGATGCTGACCGACTCGGCCAGCACGGCGGCCTGCTGTTGCAGCGAATCGGCGGCGGCGGCGGCCTGCTCGACCAGCGCCGCGTTCTGCTGCGTCACGCCGTCCATCTGGCTGACCGCTATGCTGATCTGCTCGATGCCGTCGCGCTGCTCGTTGCTGGCGATGGAAATCTGGTCGATGATGGCGGCCACCCGCTGCACGCTGACGACCACCTCCTCCATCGTCACGCCGGCCTGACCGACCAGCCGGCTGCCGGCCGCGACGCGGTCCACCGAATCGCCGATCAGCTGCTTGATTTCCTTGGCCGCCGACGCCGAGCGCTGCGCCAGGTTGCGCACTTCCGACGCGACCACGGCGAAACCCCGCCCCTGCTCGCCGGCGCGCGCCGCTTCCACGGCCGCGTTCAGCGCCAGGATATTGGTCTGGAAGGCGATCCCGTCGATGACACCGATGATGTCGACGATTTTCTTCGACGACTCGTTGATCGAGCCCATGGTCTGCACCATCTGCCCGACCGCCTCGCCGCCGCGCAGCGCCACGCTGGACGCGGTGCCGGCCAGCTTGCAGGCCTCGCTGGCGTTCTCGCTGTTTTGCTTGACGGTGCTGGTCAGCTCGACCATCGAGGCCGCCGTCTCTTCCAGCGAGCTGGCCTGCTCCTCGGTGCGCGACGACAAATCCATATTGCCCGAGGCGATCTGCACCGACGCCGTGGCGATGGTGTCCGTGCTGTGGCGCACCTCGCCGACGATGTGGCTCAGATTGTCCTGCATCAGCTTGAGCGAGCGCAGCAGGTCGCCGATCTCGTCGCGGCATTCGGAGGCGATCTCGGTGCGCAAATCGCCGGAGGCGACGGCCTGCGCCACGCAGACGGCATCGTCGAGCCGGTGGGTGATGCTGCGTATCATCCACACCGTCGTCACGCTGCCGACCAGCATCGTGACGATCAGCGTCGCCAGCATGGTGATGGTGGCGCTGCGGTGGGCGGCGGCGCTTTCCTCGTCCATCTCGGCCATCGTGCGGTGCGACTGCTCGGCGATGAAGGCGACGATGTCGTCGATTTTCTTGGTCGGCGCGCGGTCGATACCCTTGACCAGTCCATCGACGATGTGGGCGCTGTCGGCGTTGGCGGGATCGTACTGCTTGAGCGCGGCCATATAACTGCCGAGCAGCGCCTTCTGCGTGGTGATGGCCTCGTCGACCAGCGGCGTGTCGAGATGGAGCTTGCCGAGGATGGTGCTGAGTCTTTGCAGGTCGGCGCGGGTGGCCTCGCTGCTCTTGACGAAGGCCTGGCTGTATTTGTCGAAGGCGGCCGGATCGTTACCGCGCAGCAGCAAGTCCTTCCACTCCTGCACTTCGATCTTGAACTCGACCTGGGCGCCGCGCGCCGTGTCGACGGCGTCGGTCAGCGAAACCGAGCGTTGCATCGCGTCGCCGCTGTGGGCGTTGGCCGCGCTGAGCGCGCGCCAGCCGCCGCCGGCCACCACCAGCAGGGCGACAAAAAAGAAGCCTCCCAGCAAACCCAGGCGCACGCCGATTTTCAAGTTGGAAAATTTCATGGCATTCCCCTTGCTAAAGAATTCAATGGATAGCGGTCAGCCCGCCAGCGCCATGGTCTGGGGCGCTGCGATTGCTAATCTTTTTATGAAAACTAAAGGATGTTCAGGGACGCAATGTGGCGTCTCGGCTAAGCCATGATGCGCCAGAGCATGAAAAAACGCTAGGCACGTTTGTATCGAATCTCACCAAATCCCACCGTTTTGCAACATCCCGGCGGCGCTCACGTCACCTTGGCAGCGAAATCGATGCGGTAAAAGTCGGTCGGCCGGCCTTCCGCGTTCGGGCCGGATTCGACCAGCCGCAAGCCCAGCTTGACCAGCAGGTGGCCGGAAACATGGTTGTCGGGGTCGGTGATGCCCAGCAGGCAGGGCAAACGCAGCGTGTCGCGCGCGTAGGCCAGCACGGCGGCGGCGGCCTCGCCGGCATAGCCCTGGCCGCAATACGCCGGCAGGAAGCCGTAGCCGATGTCGACCGCCGGCAGGCTGTCGCGCTTGATCAGGCCGCACAGGCCGATGGCCGCGCCGTCCGCCGTCCGTTCGACCAGATAGATCGAGTGGCCGAGGCGCTGCTGCATCAGCATCGGTCCGTCGACGATGGCCGCGCGCGCCGTTTCCAGCGTGCGGATGCCGCGGTCGGGGATGAAGCGCAGCCAGCTCGGCTGGTTGACCAGGTCCAGGTAAAACGCCGCGTCGCCGGTGTCGAGCGTGCGCAGGCGCAGGCGCGCCGTGTCCAGTATGGGTTTGCTCATTCGGGCCAGTTGTTGGGATCGTCAAGCAGCTGGTACATGACGTAGACGTCGACAAAGCCGAGCTGCTGGTGGCGGTAGGCGCGCGGCAGCGTGCCGATGATGGAAAAACCCAGCTTCTTCCACAGCAGCACGGCGCTCACGTTGCTGCTGACCACGTAATTGAACTGCATGGCCAGGTAGCCGAGCTCGCGCGCCTCGTCGAGGCAGTGGCGGCCCAGCAGCTTGCCGATGCCGATGCCCTGCGCGGCCGGGCTGACCATGAAGGAGGCGTTGGCGACATGGGCGCCGCGGTCGCGCTGGTTGGGGATCAGCTTGTACATGCCGACCAGCCGCTCGTTGTTGTTGAGCACCGCCACGTAACTGCGGACGCCGGGGCCGAACCAGTAGGCGTGGCAATCGTCGCGGCTGGTGTCGGCGGCGAAGTAATACGTGTCGCCGCTGGCGATGAGCTCCTGGAAGATCATCCACATGGCCTCGAAATCGGCTGCCACGGCAGGACGGATTTGTATGTCTTTCAAGGCGACTCCAGCTCGATTGCGCGAGTGTCGATTGTCGGGGATTTCGCCGCTCAAGTCCAGCGCGCGCATGTAGCGCAAGCACGTCCATCGGGGCGCCGGCCGGCGCTGGCGCCACGCGCGGCGCGGCGGGCCTCAGCGGCCGAGTCGGAAGCCGACGCGCCCGGGCCGCCCCGGCAGGTTCAGCGTGGCCTCGGCGCGCGGCGACTCGCTGATGACCCGACCGCGCCGCATCACCAGCCGGCGCGCCGCGCGCAAGCGGATCGCCTCCACCGGGCTGGAGGCGTCCAGCAGCAGCAGGTCGGCGTGGCAGCCGACGTCCAGGCCGTAACCCTGCAGGCCGAGGATGGCGGCCGGCGTCTCGGTGACGGCGGCGTAGCAGGCGCGCATCGCGTCCTGGCCCGTCATCTGCGCCACGTGCAGGCCCATGTGCGCCACTTCCAGCATGTCGCCCGAACCCAGGCTGTACCACGGGTCCATCACGCAGTCATGGCCGAAGGCGACGGCGATGCCGGCCGCCATCATCTCCGGCACGCGGGTCATGCCGCGCCGCTTCGGATACGTGTCGTGGCGGCCCTGCAGCGTGATATTGATCAGCGGATTGGCGATGGCCGCCACGCCCGCCTCGCGGATCAGCGGCAGCAGCTTGCTGACGTAGTAATTATCCATCGAGTGCATCGACGTCAGGTGCGAGCCGGCCACGCGGCCGTGCAAACCGAGCCGGTTGCTCTCGTAGGCCAGCGTTTCGATGTGGCGCGACAGCGGGTCGTCCGACTCGTCGCAGTGCATGTCCACGCGCAGGCCCTGGTCGGCGGCGAATTCGCACAGCAGGCGCACCGACTCGGCGCCGTCGGCCATGGTGCGTTCGAAATGCGGAATCCCGCCGACCACGTCGACGCCCATCGCGATGGCGCGCTTGAGGTTGCCGAACGCCGACGGGCTGCGCAGCAAGCCGTCCTGCGGAAACGCCACCAGCTGCAAATCGAGATAGGGCGCGACCTGGCGCTTGACGTCGAGCAGCGCCTCGACGGCCAGCAAGCGGTCGTCGCAGATGTCGACGTGGCTGCGGATGGCCAGCAAGCCGCGCGCGACGGCCCAGTCGCAATATTGCAGCGCGCGCTCGACCAGCGCCTGCTGGCTCAATTGCGGCTTCAGCTCGCCCCATAGCGCAATGCCTTCGAGCAGCGTGCCGGACTGGTTGACGCGCGGCAGGCCGTAGCTCAGCGTGGCGTCCATGTGGAAGTGCGCGTCGACGAAGGGTGGCGACACCAGGTCGCCAGCGGCGTCGATTTCGCGCGCGCCGCGCAGCGCCAGCGCCGGGCCGACGGCGGCGATGCGGCCGGCTTCGATGGCCAGGTCGATGCCGCTGCGGCCATCGGGTAAAACGGCATTGCGTATCACGACATCCATGCCAACTCCCGTCTATTTTTTCCAGTAGGCGAATTCGGTTTCGTAGCACACCGTCTCGATTTCGGCGATCTTGTCCTGCATCGCGCCCTGCGCGTCGAGGATGGCCTGATTGTAGACAGAGGGGCCGATTTCACGCAAACAAAAATCGAGCAGCAGCTTGGCTTTGAGCTCGCCGACCTCCTCGTCCATGTTTTCGCCGCAATAGCGTTGTATCGACGCCAACAGGCGCTGTTCGACTTCTTTACTCAATTTAATCGACATAATGACAGGATGGTATCGCGCATGTTGCAGCGCATTAATTATTACAGGAAATATGACAAATATGGCCGCCGCCCCGGCGACGCTTCGGCGCCGTATTGCGCCAGATCAAACTCCTTGCCGATAGGAACAGCAACGGCTTGTCGGATGTTAAGATGAGGACCGCATGGCTGGAAAAATAACTTTCCAAGCCACACAAACGCCGCTAGAATGCCCTTATTGCAGCGCATCATAAATAGCGTGACGCCGGTGCGCCCGCGCCATGGTGCGGCGGCTTTGCCAGCATTTTAATCGTACCAGGAGAAACCATGTTTTCGATTACAGAACAGTTTTCCGCAGCCACGAAATCGCAATTGGAAGCCCAGCTGAACCTGCTCAACAACTACGCCAGCAAGGCGGTTGAAAGCGCCCAGAAAGTGCTGGCCCTGAACATCAGCACCACCAAGGCGTCGGTGGAAAAATCGTCGGCCGCCGCGCGCCGCCTGCTCGAAGCCAAAGACCCGCAGGAATTTTTCAGCGCCGGCAAGGCGCCCGGGTTTGACAATCTGCTGGCCTACAGCCGCGAGCTGTTCAGCATCGCCAGCGCCGCGCAGGCCGAACTGATCCAGAGCGCCAAGGCGCAGATCGAGCAAGCGGCGCCAGCCGCGAAAGCCATCGTCGCCAAGCCAGTCGCGCCGGCCGCCAAGGTGAAACTGGCCGAGGTGAAGAAAGCGGCCGCCGCGCCGGTAGTCGCAGCAGCAGCAGCAGCGCCGGCCGAGGTCGCCGTCGCCGCGCCGACGGCTGTGCCAACGCCCGCGCCGAAAGCCATCGCCAAACCGGTGGCCAAGGCCAAACCGGCCGCCGCCACACCCATCGCCGACGCCATCGTACAACTGGTCGAGCCGCCGGAGCCTGCCAAACCGGCCGCCGCACCCGTCGTCGCCGCCGCCGCGCCAAAACCGGTCGTTGTCAAGCCGGCACCGAAGCCGGTCGCCGCACCGAAAGCCGCCGCCAAACCGCCGGCCGTCAACTTCCCCACCGCCAAATCGGTCGCGCTCAAGTCGGTGACGTCGTCGGCCAAAAACGCGCCGGGCAAACCGCAAGCCAGGCAGCTCGATATGCTGGGTGGCGGCAAAGGCAAGAAATAATCGTCGCACGGCGGCAGCACCGACCTGCCCTCGCCGTCGGCAATCTCCGGCAGTGATATACGGGATCAGCTCCGCCGCCATGGCATAAGGTTCTGATCCCGCTTCCCATCGCAGCACCGTCCAGCGCGACCGCCCCGCGCAGATTTCCCTTTCCGCAGCAAATCAGCGCATGTTGTATCCTAGCGGGCTTCCAGCGCGCGCGAGCTTGCCTGCGCGCGCCACCATCGCAAGGAGTTTCATGAGTTTATCGAGGCTAATCGGCAGCTTCGTGCGCCAGCATAGCGGCGCCTACGTCGCGGCGGGCGCCATGCTGGCCGGCGTGGCCGTCCTCGGCGTCTGGGTGCCGCGCCAGGTCGGCGCGATGATCGACGGCCTGGCCGCGCACCGCCTGTCCGGCAACGAGCTGCTGCTGCACATCGGCGGCCTGCTGTTGATCGGCGCGGCGATTTACTTTTTGCGCGTCGGCTGGCGCCAGACGCTGTTCGCCGCGGCCTATCAACTCGGCGTATCGCTGCGCACGCGCTTCTATGCGCGCCTGTCGCTGCAAGGCCCGGCCTTCTATCAACAACAGCGCACCGGCGACCTGATGGCGCTGGCCACCAACGATATCGACGCCATCGAAATGGCCGCCGGCGAAGCGATGCTGGCCGGCTTCGACGGTACGCTGACGCTGGTGATGGTGCTGGGCGTGATGCTGCTCGGCGTCGACTGGCGCCTGGCCGCCATCGCGCTGCTGCCCTTCCCTTTCATGGCGCTGGCGTTCTGGCGCATCTCCAGCCATATCCACAGCGCGTCGACCGACTCGCTGCAACGCTTCAGCGCCCTCAACGACCATGTGCAGGAAACCCTGTCCGGCGTGCGCACCCTGCGCGCGCTCGGACTGGAGCAGCGCAGCGGCGCGCAGTTCGGCGCGCTGGCCGGCCACGCCGCCAGCGCCAGCTTGACCGCGCAGCGCTGGGAGGCAGCCTACGAACCGGCCGTCGGCCTGACGCTGACCAGCGCCAGCGCGCTGACCTTCGGCCTCGGCGGCTATCTGGTCTGGCAGCACCAGCTGAGCATCGGCCAGCTGACCAGCTTCACCATGTATCTCGGCCAGTTGATCTGGCCGATGTTCGCCGCCGGCTGGGTGCTGTCGCTGATCGAGCGCGGACGCGCCGCGTGGGCGCGCCTGCAGCCGATGCTGGACGCGCCGCTGGCGATCGACGACCACGGCACGCTGACCGCGCCGCCCACCGGCGCGCTGACGCTGCGGGCGCTGAGCTACGCCTATCCAGGCCAGGGCGTTCCCGCGCTGTCGGACATCACGCTGACTTTACCAGCGGGCCAGACCCTCGGCCTGGTCGGCCCGACCGGCTGCGGCAAGTCGACGCTGCTGCGCGTGCTGCTGCGCCAACTGACGCCGCAAGCCGGCAGCGCGAGCTGGAGCGGCCACGCACTGGCCGACTACACGCTGCAAACGCTGCGCGCCGCCATCAGCTGGGTGCCGCAGGAATCGTTCCTGTTCTCGGCCACCATCGCCGACAACATCGCGCTGGCCCGTCCCGACGCGACGCGCGCGGAAGTCGAACGCGCCGCCCACCTGGCCGCGATCCACGACGACATCCTGCAATTCCAGAACGGTTACGAAACGCTGGTCGGCGAGCGTGGCATCACGCTGTCGGGCGGCCAGCGCCAGCGCGTCGCCATCGCCCGCGCGCTGTTGGCCGATAACGATCTGCTGCTGCTCGACGACGCGCTGTCGGCCGTCGACACCGGCACCGAAACGCGCATCCTCCAGCACCTGGAAGAACTGCGCACGCAACGCCCCGGCCGCAGCGCCATCATCGCCAGCCACCGTTTGAGCGCGGTGGTCAACGCCGACGTCATCGTCGTGCTGCGCGATGGCCGCATCAGCGAAACCGGCAGCCACGCGCAGCTGCTCGAACAAAACGGCTGGTACGCCAGC
>Ga0209862_1000577_pt1 | contig 13032 bp, 10 predicted proteins | sample OrgsoiDNA_201061_FD_185809 | JGI IMG/M metagenome (GOLD analysis project Ga0209862, IMG submission 185809) | Permafrost soil microbial communities from the Arctic, to analyse light accelerated degradation of dissolved organic matter (DOM) -... | ecosystem: Environmental > Terrestrial > Soil >... | reverse complement strand
CGGCGATGCCGGTGACGACGGTGCAGAAAATCACCGGCGCGATGATCATCTTGATCAGTTTGATGAAGCCGTCGCCCAGCGGTTTCATGGCGACCGCGTTGTCAGGCAGGAACTGGCCCAGCAGCACGCCGCAGGCGATGGCGAACAGCACTTGCACGTATAGTATTTTATAGAATGGTTTTTTCACGGGGTCTCCTCGCGTGTTCGTGTAAGGCTGTCATCATGGAGGAAAATAAGCGTTATCACTATTGTGGTTAACCGCAGCTAATTCGTGTGCGGAATAGCGTGCGGAAAAAGAAGCCCGGCGGCCAGTTGTTGCTGGGGTGCTCGCTGCGCTACACTTCGGCAAGACTAACCACGCTACGACCGGTAAAATGACGGTGGATATCTCTGACAAGGACCTGGCATGCTCGAAGCAAAAATAAAGTCTGTTCAATGTGCGTCGCTGGCCGGCCTGCATCAAATGTCGTACAAGGAATGGGGCGCGGCGGATAATCCGAACGTGCTGCTGTGCGTGCACGGCGTGACCCGCGTCGGCGACGACTTCGACGCCATGGCGGGCGCGCTGGCCGCCGACTACCGCGTGATCTGCCCGGACGTGGTCGGCCGCGGCCGCTCGGACTGGCTGCGCAATCCGCAGTTGTACCGCTTGCCGCAATACGTGTCCGACATGGTGACCTTGCTGGCGCGCGTGCTCGACGGCACGCCCGGCCGCCAGGTCGACTGGTTCGGCACCTCGATGGGCGGCTTGATCGGCCTGGGCCTGGCCTCGCTGCCGGGCAACCCGATCCGCAAGCTGATCCTCAACGACATCGGCCCGGTGCTCGATCCGGGCGCGCTGCTGCGCATCGGCGACTACATCGGCCAGGACATGCGCTTCCAGAGTTTCGAGGAGGGCGCCCGCTTCATCAAGGACGTCTCGCTGCCGTTCGGCCCGCATACCGACAGCGAGTGGCGCAAGCTGGCCAGCGACGTGTTGCGTCAGGATAAGGACGGCCAGTGGATACGCCACTACGATATGGGGCTGGCCTTGCCGTTCCGCTCGGCCACGCCGGAATCGGCCGAGGCCGACGAGGCGATGTTGTGGGCCGCCTACGACGCCGTCAGCTGCGACACGCTGCTGGTGCGCGGCGCCGAGTCCGATTTGCTGTCGCGCGAGACGGCGCACAGCATGACGCAGCGCGGGCCGAAGGCCAAGCTGGTTGAAATCGCCGGTGTCGGCCACGCGCCGACCTTTATACACGACGACCAGATCGCCATCGTGCGCGATTATCTGCTGGGTAAATAAGTAGCCAAGTTTTAGGAATACGTATGGAAATCAAACGACTGCACGTCGGCAAGCGCCTGTCCGAAGTGGCGATCCACAACGGCACGGTCTACCTTGCCGGCCAGATCCCCGAGGACACCGGCGCCGACATCACCGGCCAGACGCGCGAGGTGCTGGGCCACGTCGACCGCCTGCTGGCCGAGGCCGGCAGCGACAAGAGCTGCATCCTCAACTGCCAGATCTACATCGCCGACATGGCCGACTTCGCCGGCATGAACGCGGCCTGGGACGAGTGGGTGTCCGGCGGCCACACGCCGCCGCGCGCCACCGTGCAGGCCAAACTGGGCGATCCGGCCTGGCGGGTCGAGATCGTCGTCACCGCGGCGCAGCGCTAAATGGTTGCCACCTCGGCGCTCAACAGCGCGACCACCGAACAGCTGGTGCAGGGCTTGTCGGCCGACGACGCCGTGCGCGTCATGTCGGCCTTCGACTACGCCGGCGCCGCCTATGGCGACAAGGTCTGCTCCAGCGGCCAGGGCGCTTTCGAGTTCGCCGTCGGCGTGGCCGGCACGCTGGCCTTCCTGCGCTCGGACGCCGAGACCCGCATCGCCGGCCTGATGTTCGAGCTGACCTTGCTCGACCCGGCGCAGGCGCCCATCATCGAGCTGCGCTTCGGCAACGCCGTATCCGACCTGGTGGCCGGCGTGCGCCAGTTGATCCGCCTGCGAGAATTGACGCAGGGTCAGGCGCAGGCCAGCGCGCGCGGCCGCAACGCCGCCCAGCTGGCCGTGGCGCAAATCGAAACGCTGCGCAAGATGCTGCTGGCGATGGCTTCCGACATGCGCGTCGTGCTGGTGCGGCTGGCCTCCTGCGTGACGACGCTGCGCTACTTCGCCGACATCAAGCTGTTCAACGAGATGACCCACGCCTACGGCCGCGAAACGCTGGACCTGTACGCGCCGCTGGCCAACCGGCTGGGGATCTGGCAACTGAAGTGGGAACTGGAGGACTTGTCGTTCCGCTTCATCGAGCCGGAGGCCTACAAGCGCATCGCCAAGATGCTGGAAGAAAAACGCATGATGCGCGAGGGCTTCGTGTCGTCGGCGATCCTGCGGCTGCAAACGGAGATGGCCTCGGCCGGCATCGAAGCCGAAGTGTTCGGCCGGCCCAAGCACATCTACAGCATCTGGAGCAAGATGAAGGGCAAGGAGCTGGACTTCACCGACCTCTACGACGTGCGCGCCTTCCGCGTCATCGTCGCCGATGTGAAGACCTGCTACACAGTGCTCGGCGTTGTACACAATATCTGGACACCGATCCCGAAAGAATTCGACGATTATATTTCGCGGCCCAAGTCCAACGGCTACCAGTCGCTGCACACGGTGGTGACGGCCGAGGATGGCCGGCCGCTGGAAGTGCAGATCCGCACGCAGGAGATGCACAGCTTCGCCGAATACGGCGTGGCCGCGCACTGGCGCTATAAGGAGGAGGGCGGCTCGAACTTCTCCGGCCAGAAGTATGACGAGAAAATCGCCTGGCTGCGCCAACTGCTGGCGTGGAAGACCGACGTCGCCGACGTCGTCGTCGGCCAGGAGGAGATGCAGCGCGAGTGGGTCGAGAAATTGAAATCGGCCGCGCTGGACGACCGCATCTTCGTGCTGACGCCGCAGGCGCGCGTGCTGGAATTGCCGGTCGGCGCCACGCCGATCGACTTCGCCTACCATTTGCACAGCGACGTCGGCCACCGTTGCCGCGGCGCGCGCGTCGACGGCATCATGGTGCCGCTGAACACGCCGCTGAAAAACGGCCAGACCTGCGAAATCATCATGGCCAAGGGCGCGCCCGGCACGGCCGGACCGTCGCGCGACTGGCTCAACGTCGACTACACCGTCAGCAACCGCACGCGCTCCAAAATCCGCGCCTGGTTCCACGCCATCGACATGCAGGAAACGCTGTCGCACGGCCGCGCGATGGTCGAGAAATCGCTGCAGCGCGAAGGCAAGACCGCCGTCAACCTGGAGGCGCTGGCCAACAAGCTGGGCTTCGCCAAGGTCGACGATCTGTTCCTCGCCGTCGGCAAGGACGAATTCAGCCTGCGCCACGTCGAGCATGCGTTGCACGACCACGCCGAGCCGACCGAACCGGAAGACGCGGTGGTGCTCAACAAGAGCCGCGCGTCGAGCGTCGAGCAAGGCGCCAAGTCGGGCGTGCTGGTGGTTGGTACCGACGGCCTGATGACGGCGCTGGCCAAGTGCTGCAAGCCGGCGCCGCCGGACGGCATCGTCGGCTTCGTCACGCGCGGCAAGGGCGTGTCGATACACCGCGCCACCTGCAAAAACTTCGCCGAGATGCGCACCAAGGCGCCGGAACGGGTCATCTTCACGGAATGGGGGCGCGCCGGTTCGGACACCGTCTATCCGGTCGATATCTTTATCTTGGCGGGCGACCGGCAAGGCCTGCTGCGCGATATCTCGGAGATATTCTCGCGCGAGAAAATCAACGTCATCGGCGTCAACACGCAAAGCACGAAAGGCTTCGCGCGCATGACCTTCACGGCCGAAATCGGCGCCACCGCGCAGCTGCAAAAAGCGCTGACGGCGATCACCGAAGTGAGCGGCGTGCAGGAAGCGCGCCGCGCGTAACGTCAGGCGATCAGCTGCGCGATGCGCGCGGCGATCGCCTCGGCCAGCAGGTGCACATGGTAGCCGTCGACGAAGCCATGGTGCGCCTGCACTGAAAACGGCACGCTCATCTTGCCGTCTTCCTGCGGCTCGCCGAATCTGCCCCACGCCAGCGACGGAATGTCGTAGCTCTTATACTCAAAGACCGGATGCTGGATGGCGTTCAGCTTCAGCCACGGCATGCTGGTGATGTGGATGTTGTTCTTGCGTTCGCGTTCGCTGAGCTGCTCGCTTTCGTTCGACAGCGCGCTGGTCGTTTCGGCGATGCGCTTCGCCTCCAGGCTGCGCGCGATGAATTCGTGCAGGTCCGGCGGCGCCACAAAGCGCGCGTAGTTCACGTTCTGCTCGTGGTTGATGACGGTGTACGAGCCCCAGAAATCATCGATCTTGATGACCTCGCCGTCATGCACGCGGTACATGAAATTGTCTATGCCCTTGATTGCGTGATGCACGCAGTACAGGAAGAAGTGGAACGGCGGCAGCTGCTGCGCCTTGCACCAGGGCCGGAAGTCCGGCACCGTCATATCGAAGCTGAGGTTGACCAACGGGTTTTCGTAGGCGGCGAAGCGCTCGTAGCGGTCGCGGCGTTTTTCAAAATTATGCATGATGCTGTTTCGGTGTCGTGGTAATCAGTGCTGCGCTTGCGCGGCTTCGGCTTGTAGCGTGATGTGGTCGATGCCGTGCTTCTCCAGCAGCATGGCCTTGATCACGTGCAGGATCTCGGGCCAGCGTTCCAGATCGGCGATTTCGACATGGCCGATCAGCGCCGGCTCGCCGGGCGACATTTCCCACACATGCAGGTCGTGCACCGAGCGCACGCCGTCGACCCGTTCCAGGTCGGCGCCGACTTTCAGGTAGTCGATCTGATCGGGGACGCCGCTCATCAGGAAGTGGTAGGACTCGCGCAGCACGCCGACCGTCGACTTCAAAATCAGCAGCGACACGAAGATCGACAGCAGCGGATCGATCTGCATCCAGCCCGTGTAATAGATGACGGCACCGGCCAGCAGCGCGGCCGCCGAGCCGAGCAGGTCGCCCATCACGTTCACCAGTGCGGCGCGGGTATTCATGCCGCTGCCGCCGCGCGACAATATCAGCGCCAGCGCGATGTTGATCAGCAGCCCCATGCCGGCCACCACGAACACCGTGCCGCCCTGCACCTGGTGCGGCGCCGAGTAGCGCTGCGCGGCTTCCAGTGCGATCCATGCCACCAGTGCCAGCATCACCAGGCTGTTGACGAAGGCGGCCAGCGCCTCGGCGCGGCCGAAGCCGAAGGAGTGCCGTGCCGACGGCGGCCGCTTGGCGATCAGTTGCGCCAGTAGCGCCAGGCCCAGCGCGGCCGCATCGGTCACCATATGGCCGGCGTCGGAAATCAGCGCCAGCGAATTCGCGGCGAAACCGGTGACCACTTCCACGCAGGCGTAGCCCAGCGTCAGCGCCAGCGCCCAGACCAGCACCGTCGGGCTGCGGCCCTCGACATAGTGGGCGTGCTTGGCGTCGCCAGCATGGTGTTCGTGCAAATGCGCGGAGGAGGTGAGCGGTTTGGCGTGCATGGTGAATGGCGGCTGTGGAGGTGTTAACAGTGTAAGGGATGTTGCGCTAAAGCGCGCCATTTGGCCGCCGCGCACTTCCATAGTGCATTTCGTCAATGTTTCTGATTTTGACCCTTGTAATTGTTCGGATGGCTCTCTATAATGCTGGTCTTCGGGCGGTTAGTTCAGCTGGTTAGAATACTTGGTCGACATCCAAGGGGTCGGGGATTCGAATTCCTCACCGCCCACCAGAATACTTGTAGTAAGATTTAAAGAAGTAAAAGTGCAGTAGAAAACGCAGTACCACGGGCGGTTAGTTCAGCTGGTTAGAATACTTGGTCGACATCCAAGGGGTCGGGGATTCGAATTCCTCACCGCCCACCAGAATATATGTAAGAGCGAGAAAGGCAATCCGGTTATGACACCGCGAACTACTACCAAGCTTTGGGAGTGACGCTAGTCAACGGGATTTCTTTTGCTCAAAAAAAGAAGAAAACGCGGCTAGCCCGCGTTTTTTTTCGTCCGCGTTTTTGTTGTGCAATTCATCAATATCTATTCGCAGTACTTAACAGGCGCCAGCGCCGATTTGGAGATCTCTATGCTTTCAGTCCGCCTTCCAGATGGTTCAGCCCGTGAATTCGACGGCCCGGTCACCGTGGCGCAAGTGGCCGCCAGCATCGGCACCGGCCTGGCCAAGGCGGCCCTGGCCGGCAAGGTCGACGGCAAGCTGGTCGACACCTCCTTTTTGATCGAAAAAGATTCCGACCTCGCCATCGTGACCGACAAGGATGCCGATGGTCTGGACGTCATCCGTCACTCGACGGCCCACTTGCTGGCCTATGCCGTCAAGGAGCTGTTCCCCGATGCGCAAGTGACCATCGGCCCGGTGATCGAAAACGGCTTTTACTATGACTTCGCCTACAAGCGTCCGTTCACGCCCGACGACCTGATCGCCATCGAAAAGAAAATGGCCGAGCTGGCCAAGAAGGACGAGCCGGTCACGCGCAAGGTCTTGCCGCGCGACGAAGCGGTCGCCTATTTCAAATCGATCGGCGAAGCCTACAAGGCCGAAATCATCGAATCGATTCCTGCCGACCAGGATGTGTCCTTGTACACGGAAGGCAGCTTCACCGACTTGTGCCGCGGCCCGCACGTGCCATCGACCGGCAAGCTGAAAGTGTTCAAGCTGATGAAACTGGCCGGCGCCTACTGGCGCGGCGACAGCAAGAACGAAATGCTGCAACGCGTCTACGGCACCGCCTGGACCAAGAAGGAAGATCAGGAGCAATACCTGTTCCAGCTGGAAGAGGCGGAAAAGCGCGACCACCGCAAACTGGGCAAGCAGCTCGACTTCTTCCACTTCCAGGATGAAGCGCCGGGCCTGGTGTTCTGGCATCCCAAGGGCTGGACCATCTGGCAGCAGGTTGAGCAATACATGCGCAACAAATACCAGGTCAACGGCTACCAGGAAGTCAAGGCGCCGCAGATACTCGATTCCAGCCTGTGGGCCAAAACCGGCCACTGGGACAACTACCGCGAAAACATGTTCGTGACGGAATCGGAAAACCGTTCCTACGCGCTGAAGCCGATGAATTGCCCGGGTCACGTGCAGATTTTTAACAGCAATATGCGCAGCTACCGCGACCTGCCGCTGCGCTACGGCGAGTTCGGCCAGTGCCATCGCAACGAGCCGTCCGGCGCGCTGCACGGCATCATGCGCGTGCGCGGCTTCACGCAGGACGATGGCCACATCTTCTGCACGGACGAGCAGATCGAAGCTGAAGTCGTATCCTTCCACAAGCAGGCGATGGAAGTGTATGCCGATTTCCACTTCAACAATATCGACGTCAAGCTGGCGCTGCGTCCGGACAACCGCATCGGCACCGACGAAGTGTGGGACGAGGCCGAGGACGCGCTGCGCTCCGGCCTGCGCGCCTGCGGCGTGACGTGGACGGAATTGCCGGGCGAGGGCGCGTTCTACGGTCCGAAGATCGAATACCACCTGAAGGATTCGCTGGGTCGCCCATGGCAGGTCGGCACGATGCAGGTCGACTTCTTCATGCCGCAGCGCCTGGGCGCCGAATACGTGGCGGCCGACAACAGCCGCCAGGTGCCGGTCATGCTGCACCGCGCGATCGTCGGCTCGATGGAACGTTTCATCGGCATCCTGATCGAAAACTATGCGGGCGCGTTGCCGATGTGGCTGGCGCCGGTGCAGGTTTCGGTGCTCAATATTTCCGACGCGCAGGGCGAATATGTGCAACAAGTGGCGGAAAAGCTGAAGAAATGCGGCTTCCGCGTACAGACCGATTTGCGGAACGAGAAGATTACGTATAAAATACGCGAACATTCCGTCCAAAAAGTGCCCTACATACTCGTAGTCGGCGACAAAGAGCGGGATGCCAACACCGTGGCCGTGCGGGCACGGGGCAATATTGATCTGGGCGTCATGTCCGTCGATGCCCTGGTAGAACGACTCCAACTCGATGTCGCAAACAAAGCCTGACGAGGAAACTCGCAGCAGGGCCTCTCTTTCAGATTTTAAAAGGAATCACCATAGCTACTGACAAGTCGCATCGCATCAATGGCGAAATTACCGCCCCTGAAATGCGTTTAAGCGGGGTCGAGAACGAGCCTCTGGGCATCGTTACCTTGGCCGAAGCCTTCCGCCTGGCGGAAGAGGCCAACGTCGACCTGGTGGAGATCGCGCCGACCGCGGTCCCACCGGTGTGCCGTTTGATGGACTACGGCAAATTCAAGTATTCGGAGCAGAAGAAGGCTCACGAAGCGAAGTTGAAGCAGAAAATCATCGCCGTGAAGGAAGTCAAATTCCGTCCGGGCACCGATGACGGCGATTACAACATCAAGCTGCGCAACCTCGTCAAGTTCCTCGACGAAGGCGACAAAACCAAGATCACGCTGCGTTTCCGCGGCCGTGAGATGGCCCACCAGGACATCGGTTTCCGCATGCTGGAGCGCCTGAAGGCCGATCTGGAGCCATACGGCCAGGTCGAGCAGTTTCCGAAGATGGAAGGCCGCCAGATGATCATGGTCCTTTCGCCGAAGAAAAAGAAATAAGTCGTCCTGTGAATTGCCGTGGCGGGCGTCCGTGTGGACGCCCGTTGCAATTCCAGTGCAAGATTACGGCAACTGGTCTATAATGGCCGGCTGTTGTATGTAGCGGACTCGCATCCGCTGCAAAACAAGTGAAAGCAGGCATCTAAGCGCGACGTCGTGTTGCCACCTGCAATCCTGTTTAAAAATGGAGCTGTCCGCAAGGACAGATTGCTATGCCAAAAATGAAGACCAAAAGCTCCGCGAAAAAACGTTTTCGCGTGCGTCCGGGTGGTACTGTTAAGAGTGGTCACGCTTTCAAGCGCCACATTCTGACCAAGAAGACCACCAAATCCAAGCGCCACCTGCGCGGTATCACGAATGTCGATGCGGCAGACGTGAAATCCGTCATGCGCATGATGCCAACAGCTTAATCTCACACTAAGGAGTTACTATGCCTAGAGTAAAACGTGGGGTTACAGCTCGTGCCCGTCATAAAAAAGTATTAAACATGGCCAAGGGTTACCGCGGTCGTCGCAGCAAGGTATACCGTGTAGCCAAGCAAGCAGTGATGCGCGCTGGCCAATACGCCTACCGCGACCGTCGTAACAAGAAGCGCGTCTTCCGCCGTCTGTGGATCGCCCGTATCAACGCCGCTTCCCGTGAGCATGGCGTGACGTACAGCGTCTTCATGAATGGTCTGAAGAAAGCTTCGATCGAGCTGGACCGTAAAGTCCTGGCCGATATGGCTGTGATGGACAAGCCGGCCTTCGCCGCGATTGTCGCCGCAGTCAAAGCAAAAATCGCTGCCTAAGCAGCGATGTCGTCAGCGTCGCCCCCGGGCGGCGCGAAAAGAGCGGGGCAGAGGTGTGATACCTGTGCCCCGTTTTTGATTGTGGACGCGGCGCATGCGCCCGCCAAAGACAGGAAACAGGAAAACAACAACGCATGGACTCCCTGGAACAACTCGTCGCCACCGCAGTGCAGGATTTCATGGCCGCGCAAGATGACGCCGCCGCACTGGAAAACGCCAAAGCCAAATACCTGGGCAAGACCGGCCAGGTCACCGAATTGATGAAGGGATTGGGCAAGCTCGATCCCGAAGCACGCAAGGCGCAGGGCGCGCTGATCAACGCCGCCAAGGGCCAGATCGAAGCGGCGCTGACGGCCCGGCGCGACGCGCTGGCCGACGCCCAGATGCAAACCCGTTTGAACGCCGAGGCCATCGACGTCTCGCTGCCAGGCCGCGGCCGCGCCGGCGGCGGCATCCATCCGGTGATGCGCACCTGGGAACGGGTCGAGGAAATCTTCCGCTCCATCGGTTTCGACGTGGCCGACGGCCCCGAAATCGAAAACGACTGGACCAACTTCACCGCTTTGAACAGCCCGGAAAACCATCCGGCCCGTTCGATGCAAGACACCTTCTACATCGACGGCAACGACAGCGAAGGCAAGCCGCTGCTGCTGCGCACCCACACGTCGCCGATGCAGGTGCGCTACGCGCGCAGCCACACGCCGCCAATCAAGGTCATCGCGCCGGGCCGCACCTACCGCGTCGACAGCGACGCCACGCACTCGCCGATGTTCCACCAGGTCGAAGGCCTGTGGATCGCCGAGAACATCAGCTTCGCCGACCTGAAGGGCGTCTACCTGAACTTCGTCAAGGCCTTCTTCGAGACCGACGATTTGCAGGTGCGCTTCCGCCCGTCCTACTTCCCGTTCACCGAACCGTCGGCGGAAATCGACATCGCCTTCGGCTCCGGTCCCAACAAGGGCCGCTGGCTGGAAGTGTCGGGTTCGGGCCAGGTGCATCCCAACGTGGTGCGCAACTTCGGCCTCGATCCGGAAAAGTACATCGGCTTCGCCTTCGGCTCCGGCCTGGAGCGCCTGACGATGCTGCGCTACGGGATCAACGACCTGCGCCTGTTCTACGAGGGCGACCTGCGCTTCCTGAAGCAGTTTAACTAAATCTGCCAAATCGTTTATACGATATATACGGTTTATACGATTTATACCAATCAGCGGTCGAGCGCCATCATGATGCCGCGCTCCCGCTCCCCGACAAATCTTTGCGGTTGAAGGCTTGATATGCAATTTTCCGAAAACTGGCTCCGTACCATGGTCGATCCGAAGATGACTTCGGACGAACTGGCCCATTTGCTGACAATGTCCGGCCTCGAAGTGGAAGAAGTGGAAGCGGTCGCGCCACCATTTTCCAACGTCGTCGTCGGCCTGGTGCGCGAGATGGCCAAGCATCCCAACGCGGACCGCCTGAATGTGTGCCAGGTCGATGTCGGCACCGGCACTTTATTGAACATCGTCTGCGGCGCGGCCAATGTGCGCCCGGGCCTGAAAGTGGTCTGCGCGATGGCCGGTGCCATGCTGCCGCCGGGCGCCGACGGCAAGCCGTTTGAAATCAAGGTCGGCCAGCTGCGCGGCGTCGAGTCGCAGGGCATGCTGTGCTCCGCCAAGGAATTGAAATTGTCGGAAGAGGGTTCCGGCCTGCTGGAGCTGCCCGACGATGCGCCGGTCGGCCAGAACTTCCGCGATTACTACGAACTCAACGACCTGAAATTCACCATCAAGCTGACGCCGAACAAGGCCGATTGCCTGTCGGTGCTGGGCGTGGCGCGCGAAGTGTCGGCGCTGACCGGCACCGCGCTGCATCTGCCGCAGTTCCGCAGCGTGGCCGTCAACAGCGCCGAAGTGCTGCCGGTGAAAGTGTCGGCGCCGGACCTGTGCGGCCGCTTCACCGGCCGTGTGATCCGCAACCTGAACGCCAAGGCCGCGACGCCGGACTGGATGAAGCAGCGCCTTGAGCGCAGCGGCCAGCGCTCGCTGTCGGCTTTGGTCGATATCTCCAACTACGTGATGCTGGAGCTGGGCCGTCCGTCGCATGTGTTCGATCTGGCCAAAATCCACGGCGGCCTGCATGTCCGCTGGGGCAAGGCCGGCGAGTCGCTCAAGCTGTTGAACGGCAACACCGTGGCCGTCGATGAATGGGTGGGCGTGATCGCCGACGACAAGGAAATCGAATCGCTGGCCGGCATCATGGGCGGCGACTCGACCGCCGTGTCGCTGGACACCGACAGCATTTATCTGGAAGCGGCGTTCTGGTGGCCGAGCGCCATCCAGGGCCGCGCGCGCAAGTACAACTTCTCGACCGACGCGGCGCACCGCTTCGAGCGCGGCGTCGACTACGCGACCACCGTCGAACACATCGAGCGCATCACCTCGCTGATCGTGGAAATCTGCGGCACGGCGCAAACGCAAGTCGGCCCGGTCGACGACCACGTCGTCAACCTGCCGCAGCGCGCGCCGGTCAAGATGCGCACGGCCCGCGCGCAAAAAGTCATCGGCGTGGCGCTGACGGACGAGGTCGTCGCCGATATCTTCAAGCGCCTGGCGCTGCCCTTCACTTTGGAGGCGGGCGTGTTTTCAGTGACGTCGCCGAGCTACCGCTTCGACATCGAGATCGAAGAGGACTTGATCGAGGAAGTGGCGCGCGTCTACGGTTTCGAGAACATCCCGACCGTCGCGCCGGTGGCCGCCAACACCATGATCATCGCGCCGGAAAACACCCGCTCGCTGTTCGCCGTGCGCCACCAGCTGGCCGACCTGGGCTTCCAGGAAGTGGTCAACATGAGCTTTGTCGAAGCGGCGTGGGAGCAGGATTTCAGCGCCAACGCGCATCCGATCAAGCTGCAAAACCCGATCGCCAGCCAGATGAGCGTGATGCGCTCCTCGCTGATCGGCAGCCTGCTGGCCAACGTCCGCTACAACCTGAACCGCAAGACCAACCGCGTGCGCGTGTTTGAAATCGGCGCGATCTATTTGCGCGACGCCAGCGTGGCCGACGGTCCGCTGGCCGTGGCCGGCTATCGCCAGCCCAAGCGCGTGGCCGCCATGGCCTACGGCCCGGTGGCCGACGAGCAGTGGGGTCAGGATACCCGCACCATCGACTTCTTCGACGTCAAGGCCGACCTGGAAGCGCTGTTCGCGCCGGCCGTGCTGCGTTTCGAGAAGCTGGAGCATCCGGCGCTGCATCCGGGGCGCTCGGCCAGCGTGTCGCTGGACGGCGCCGTCATCGGCTTCCTCGGCGAGCTGCACCCGCGCTGGCTGCAGAAATACGAGCTGCCGCAGGCGCCAGTGGTGTTCGAGGTCGATGCGGTTGCTTTGCAGCAACGATCCGTGCCAAAATACGCAGAGATTTCCAAATTCCCCGGCGCCTCGCGCGATCTGGCGATGGTGGTCAAGCAGGGCGTCCCGGCACAGGACTTGCTGGATGCATTCAATGCCGCAGTGAAAGAACTTCCGCAAGGCAAGATCGTGCAAGCCATTGTTTTGTTTGACGAATATCGCGGCAAAGGGCTGGAGGCGGACGAAAAATCGCTTGCTTTCCGCTTTAGCTTGCAAGATACTCAAAACACCTTGCAGGACGATGTCGTCGACGCCGTGATGAGCGCGGCGGCCGCGGCGGCCACGCAAAAACATGGTG
>Ga0209862_1000575_pt1 | contig 13049 bp, 11 predicted proteins | sample OrgsoiDNA_201061_FD_185809 | JGI IMG/M metagenome (GOLD analysis project Ga0209862, IMG submission 185809) | Permafrost soil microbial communities from the Arctic, to analyse light accelerated degradation of dissolved organic matter (DOM) -... | ecosystem: Environmental > Terrestrial > Soil >... | reverse complement strand
TGGCCGCAATCGCCGATTGCGGCCACGCCCGCATTTGTGGGAAACTAGCTTTTTTAGCACGCCGGAAGAGACTCATGATCAACTGGGACGCCCATGTCTGCCTGCCGCAGCATCCACTAGCCGACTTCGCACCGATCCGCCAGCTGCACGCGGCCGGCGTCAACTACACCTCCATCAACGTCGGCGCCGACATGAATCCGCTGTCGCAGGTGATGTCGGTGATCGCCGGCTACCGCGCCACCATCGCCGCCCACCCCGAACTCTACGTGCTGGTGAACAGTGTCGACGACATCCTCCAGGCCGCAGCCGACGGGCGCATGGCGCTGAGCTTCGACCTGGAAGGCGCCATGCCGCTGCTGGACCAGCCGGACATGGTGGCGCTGTACGCGCAGCTGGGCGTGCGCCAGATCCACTTCGCCTACAACCGCAACAACAGCGTCGCCGACGGCTGCCACGACGAGGCGCGCGGCCTGACGGCGCTGGGCCACCGCATGGTCGACGCGGTCAACCAGGCCGGCATACTGATGGATTGCTCACATACGGGCCGGCGCTGCAGCCTCGATATCATGCAGGCGTCGACGCGGCCGGTGATCTTCAGTCACGCCAATCCGTATGCGCTGGTCCAGCACGGCCGCAACGTCACCGACGAACAGATACGGGCCTGCGCGGCGACCGGCGGCGTCGTCTGCGTGTCCGGCCTGTCGTGGTTCCTCGGCAGCGAGCAGCCGAACGCCGACGACGTGGCGCGCCACGCGGCCTACATCGCCGACGTGGCGGGTATCGCGCACGCCGGCATCGGCCTCGATATCTGCTTCCAGCAAAAGGAGCTGGACGACACGCCGCCCGGCGCGTTCGATCCCGCGCACTGGTGGCCGGCCGCCGCCGGCTACGACGCGGCCAGGCCGCCGACCTTCACGCCGCCCGGCGTGTGGCGCGAACTGCGCGCCGCGCTGGGCCGCGCCGGCATGAGCGAATCGGAAGCGCAGATGGTCATGGGCGGTAATATGATGCGCGTGGCGCGGCAGGTGTGGCAGGCGTGACACCCTGCGCCAGCGGCCTGACGGCATCGACGTAGGTCGCCGCCGCGCTCATTGCGCCGGCTTCGACGCGAGCTTGATCGCGGCGCAAAAATCGACGGACATCTCGCTGGCGTTGATCGTCACGCGCTGTCCGGCGATCTGCAAGTCCTGCGCGCGCGGCGCGATCAGCTGGAACTGGCCGGCTTTCAGCTCGCGCACCAACGGCGCGCAAGACGCGGCACCGAAAGGCAGCGTGCCGACCAGCCGCCATTTGCCATCCGGTCCGCTGCCCAGCACCACCGGCAATTGGCCGGCCTGCATCACCAGCACTTCCGCTTCGCCATCGAGATTGATATCCATGACGAAGGCATCGCAGCCGACGCCGCGCTGGGTTAAACAAGTGGGCAGCTGGTAGCGGCGCGTGCCGACGCGCCAGTCCTGCGATAAAAACTCTTCCGGCAGCGCGGCGCCGGTCGGCCATACAGCCAGATTGGCGGCGACGTCGATATCGGCAACGGTGGCCAGATCGTTTTGCTGGCGGCTGTCCTGCTGCAGCGCCAGCCCGGCGCTTTTGCGCACGCGCGCGGCGTCGGCGCCTTGCGTGCGCGTGCGCAGCTGCTCCAGCGCTGCCCTGCCGTAGCGCGCGCCCTCGAATTTCAGATAGGTGAAATCGAATTTGCTCGCGCTGACCTTGCCGCTATCCAGCCGCGCCATCTGGTCGTTGACCGACAGCCGCGCCGGATCGGCCAGCGGCGTAAAGAGCGCCAACAGCAGCGCCAGTATCACGAACGCGGTCGCCCTATTGACTTTGGCGATGGCCGCCAGCCAGGCGCCGGGCCGGCACGCCGCCCACGCATAGCCGGCGGCGTAGCAGCTGGCGACGAGCAGGCAGGCGGCGGCGATGACGCGCTCCGAGGTCCAGCCGTAATGGCCGACGCGCAGCGCCAGCGCATACATCGCGATCGCCGTCAGCGGCAGCAGCAGCACCGCCGCCACGCGCGCGCTCAGGCGCACCAGCGGCGCCACGTCGGCCGCCTCGCCGCTCTGGAAGGCCGCGTTGATGAGCACCACCAGCAGCGCATCGCTGCCGAGCAGCAGCGTGGCGGCGAAGCGCGTCTGCCATAAATGATACAGGCCGGTAAAGATCAGCGTCACCAGGAAGCCGTCCACGATCAGCGCGGCGACCGGCAAGATCCACGACAGCAGCACCAGCAGCAGCGTGCGGATGCCGCGCACGATCGCCGGCCGCACATCGGTGATATGCATCGCACACGAGAAGCTAAAACAAGTGACCGGCGCCACAAACCACGGCCGTAGCAGCAGCTCTTTCAGAAAATCGAGGCCGACCAGCATGAACAGCGATGCGCCCATCCACAGCACCAGCCAGAGCGCGCCGACGAACAGTGCCGAGAACTCCAGCTGGATGATCAGCTTCCACGACAGTTCAAAATAGGTGGCATAGCCGGCGATGCGGCGTCCGTCGGCCGCGGCGGACAGCGCCAGCGCCTGCGCGATATAGAAAAAACCGGCGCCGGAAAAAAACAGCAGGCCGGAAGGCATGCGCACATGGCCTTCCACGCCCAATGGCCATAGCTGCGGGCCGGCGCCGCCGCGCCATACGTCATGCACCGCCAGCGCGATCATGATGCACGCCGCCACGCAGGTCCAGACGGCGGTGCGCCGCGTATCGAGATGGCCGATGGCCGAAATGAACAAGGGCGGCAGCAGCACGCCGACGAAGATCAGCGGCACGAACAGGTAGTGCTGGCCGGACGGCCAGGCGTTGGCGGTCGCGGCGCGGTACAGGCCATACAGCAGCAACCCTTGCAACAGGCCGGCCACCAAACGCCCCGCCATCACCCTGCGGCTGACGACCGAGTCCAGCTGCGGGCTGCGCTCGATGCGCGCCTGCTCCGCGATTTCCGCAAGTTCCATGGTTGCCCCTGTTCGAGATGCGTGCCGACCAGCCTACCCTTATAAATCAAACCGGCATAAAAAAAACTCTCCAATCGTCACAGCGCGGCATTTTCCTCGTGCGCGACGCCGCTGCTGCGATGCACCAACGGCCACTCAAGGGCGCTATAATGAAGGGCTGCGCTATGCCCAACGCAGCGTCTTTTTAACCGCTTACGGCTCGTCACGTGAATCCACATCTCGACAAACTGCACCCCTACCCGTTCGAAAAACTGCGCCAGCTGTTCGCGCAGGTCACGCCCAGCGCGGCGCACAGCGCCATCAGCCTGGGCATGGGTGAACCCAAGCATCCGACGCCGGCCTTTATCCAGCAGGCGCTGATCGATAACATCGGCGGCCTGGCCAGCTACCCGACCACCATCGGTTCGGACGCGCTGCGCGGCGCCATCGCCGGCTGGCTGGAACGGCGCTACGGCCTGCCGGCGCTGAACCCGGCCACGCAGGTGCTGCCGGTGAACGGCTCGCGCGAGGCGCTGTTCGCGCTGGCGCAGACGGTCATCGACCCGGCCGCCAAATCGCTGGTGGTGTGCCCTAACCCGTTCTATCAGATTTATGAAGGCGCGGCCTATCTGGCCGGCGCCGAACCGTATTTCGTCAACTCCGACCCGGCGCGCAATTTCGGCTGCGACTACGACAGCGTGCCGGCCTCGGTGTGGCAGCGCGTACGCCTGCTGTTCCTCTGCTCGCCCGGCAATCCGACCGGCGCCACGCTGACGCTGACCGACTGGGAAAACCTGTTCGCGCTGTCCGAGCGCCACGACTTCATCATCGCCGCCGACGAGTGCTATTCCGAGATCTACCACGGCGCCGACGCGCCACTGGGCGCGCTGGAGGCGGCGCACACGTTGGGCCTGTCGACGGTCGAACGTCCGTACGCGCGGCTGGTGGTGTTTTCCAGCCTGTCGAAGCGCTCCAACGTGCCCGGCATGCGCTCGGGCTTCGTGGCCGGCGACGCCGAAGTGCTGAAAAAATTCCTGTTGTACCGCACCTATCACGGCGGCGCCATGAGCCCTTCCGTGCAGGCCGCGTCGGTGGCGGCCTGGAACGACGAGACCCACGTCGAAGACAACCGCACCAAATACCGCGCCAAGTTCGCCGCCATCACGCCGCTGCTGCAAACGGTGCTGCAAGTGGAACTGCCGGACGCAGGCTTCTATTTGTGGGCCGACGTCAGCCGGACCGGCTTGTCCGACACCGAATTCGCGCAGCGCCTGTACGCCGAATATAATGTCACCGTCCTGCCGGGCAGCTACCTGGCGCGCGACGCGCACGGCATCAACCCGGGGCGCAACCGCATCCGCATGGCGCTGGTGGCCGAGACCGAAGAAGGTCTGGAAGCGGCGCAGCGCATCGTCCAATTCTGCAAAAACCTGACTACTTAAATTAAGAACATCATGACCCAACAACTCCAGAACATCATCGACCAGGCCTGGGACAACCGCGCCGAGATCAACCCAGGCAACGGCAGCGCCGAACTGCGCGACGCCGTCTCGCACGTCATCGCGGGCCTCGACGCCGGCACCATCCGCGTGGCCGACAAAGCGACCGGCACGTGGGTCGTCAACCAGTGGGTCAAGAAGGCCGTGCTGCTGTCGTTCCGGCTTGAGAACAACGTCGCCATGCCGTCCGACGGCACCATGCAGTTCTACGACAAAGTGCCGACCAAGTTCGCCAATTACACGGCCGAAGATTTCGCCAAGGGCGGCTTCCGCGTTGTGCCGCCGGCCGTCGCGCGGCGCGGCTCCTTCATCGCCAAGAACGTGGTGCTGATGCCGTCCTACGTCAACATCGGCGCCTACGTCGATGAAGGCGCGATGGTCGACACCTGGGCCACCGTCGGCTCCTGCGCACAGATCGGCAAGAACGTCCACCTGTCCGGCGGCGTCGGCATCGGCGGCGTGCTCGAACCGATGCAGGCCAATCCGACCATCATCGAAGACAACTGCTTCATCGGCGCCCGTTCGGAGATCGTCGAAGGCGTCATCGTCGAAGAGAACTCGGTGATCTCGATGGGCGTCTACATCGGCCAGTCGACCAAGATCTACGACCGCGCAACCGGCGAGGTGACCTATGGCCGTGTGCCATCCGGCTCGGTGGTCGTGTCGGGCAACCTGCCTTCGGACGACGGCAAGTACTCGCTGTACTGCGCGGTGATCGTCAAGCGCGTCGACGCGCAGACCCGCTCCAAGACCGGCATCAACGAGCTGCTGCGCGGGATTTGATGTTCACGCCGCGCGTGGGCTGGCACGCCAGTTCGCGCGCGGCGTCGTTGCATACCACTGATAGATCGAGGAGATGAAGATGGCCATGGATCGCCTGTTCCAGCTGATGAAGGAAAAAAACGCGTCGGACATGTTCTTCGCGGTGAATTCGCCGGTCCACATCAAGATCAACGGCAATCTCATTCCGATCAATCAGCAAAAGCTCGAACCCGAGAACATCGCCGCGCTGCTGGCGGAAATCTGCACGCCCGAGCAGATCGATGAACTGGAGCGCGAGAACGAATTGAACATGGGCCTGTCCGTGCCCAATCTGGGCCGCTTCCGCCTGTCGGCGTTCCGCCAGCGCGGCAGCATCTCGGCCGTGTTCCGCTTCGTGCCGGCGCTGATACCGGCGCTGGCGGAATTGCAGCTGCCGCCGGTGCTGGCGGAGCTGATCATGGAAAAGCGCGGCCTGCTGCTGCTGGTCGGCTCGACCGGTTCGGGCAAATCGACCACCATCGCCTCGATGCTCGACCACCGCAACGAACTGCGCTCGGGCCATATCCTGACGCTGGAAGATCCGATCGAGTACCTGTTCAAGAATAAAAAATCGATCGTCAACCAGCGCGAGATCGGCAGCGACGCCAAGGACTTTTACACCGCGCTGCGCAACTCGATGCGCCAGGCGCCGGACTGCATCCTGATCGGCGAGATCCGCGACAAGGAAACCATGGCAGCGGCCATGGCCTACGCCCAGTCGGGCCACCTGGTGCTGGCGACGCTGCACGCCAATAACAGCTACAACGCGCTGAATCGCATCATCAGCTTCTATCCGATCGAGAACCGTCCGGCGCTGCTGCAGGATCTGTCGTCGACGGTGAAGGCCATCGTGTCGCAGCGGCTGATCCGCTCGATCAACGGCGGCACGCGCACGGCGGCGGTCGAGGTCATGGTCAACACGCGCTACATCTCGGACCTGATCGAGAAAGGCGAAATCGGCCAGATCAAGGAAGCGATGGAGAAGAGCATGTCGCCCGGCTCGCAATCGTTCGAACTGGCTTTGCTGAAGCTGGTGCAGGACGGCGCGATCAGCCAGGAGGAGGCGCTGGCCAACGCCGATTCGGCCACCAACCTGCTGTGGCTATTGAATAATGGCCCGGACAGCAAGAACGCCCAGGCCGAGCCGGAAACCAAGGCCAGCGACGAGGCCTCGTTCACCGAATTTACTTTGTCTTGATACTTTAAATTATGTCCATTACCGTCTACGGCATCCCGAACTGCGATACCGTCAAAAAGGCCCGCACCTGGCTGGCCGACCAGCAGCAGGATTTTGTTTTCCACGATTTTAAAAAGCAGGGACTGACCCGCGAGATCGTCGCCGGCTGGTTAAAGCATCTGTCGCGCGATGTGCTGGTGAATAAAAAAGGCACGACCTGGCGCGGCCTGCCGGACGAGCGCAAGGCCGCCATCGTCGACGACGACAGCGCCATCGCGCTGATGCTGGAATTCCCGTCCGTGATCAAGCGCCCGGTGCTGGACAAGGACGGCGCCTACGCCGTCAGCTTCACGGCCGCGCAGTACCAAACAATCTTCAACCTCTGAACCGCACAATGACTCCTTCCAAGACCCTGGCGCTGACCGAAAAGCTGATCGCCCTTTCCTCCGTCACCCCCGATGACAAGGGCTGCCAGCAGCACCTGATCGATTTGCTGTCGCCGCTGGGCTTCGTCTGCGAAACGATAGAGTCGAACGGCGTGACCAATCTGTGGGCGCGCAAGGGCACCACCGCGCCGCTGCTGGTGTTCGCCGGCCACACCGACGTGGTGCCGACCGGCCCTGTCGAGCAGTGGCGCTCCGAACCCTTCAATCCCACGCATCGCGACGGCAAGCTGTATGGCCGCGGCGCGGCCGACATGAAGACCTCGATCGCGGCCTTCGTCGTCGCCTGCGAGGAGTTCATCGCCGCGCACGCCGACCACAAGGGCTCGATCGCCTTCCTGATCACCAGCGACGAGGAAGGCCCGGCCATCGACGGCACCGTCATCGTCTGCAATCTGCTCAAGGAACGCGGCGAGACGCTGGACTACTGCATCGTCGGCGAGCCGACCTCGGACGAGACGCTGGGCGACATGATCAAGAACGGCCGTCGCGGCTCGCTGTCCGGCCGCCTGACCATCAAGGGCGTGCAGGGCCACATCGCCTATCCGCAGCTGGCCAAAAACCCGATCCACCTGGCCGCGCCCGCGCTGGCCGAGCTGGTGGCCGAACGCTGGGACCAAGGCAATGAGTACTATCTGCCGACGTCCTGGCAGATGTCCAACATTAACGCGGGCACCGGCGCGAACAACGTGATCCCCGGCGAGATGGTCATCGACTTCAACTTCCGCTTCTCGACCGCCAGCACGCACGAGGAACTGAAGCGCCGCGTCCACGCCATCCTCGACAAGCACCATCTGCACTATGAGCTGAAATGGGCGCTGAGCGGCCTGCCCTTCCTGACGCCGCGCGGCACCCTGAGCGACGCGTTGGCGGCCGCGATCAAGTCGGAAACCGGCGTGGACACCGAACTTTCCACCACCGGCGGCACCTCGGATGGGCGCTTTATCGCGCAGATCTGCCCTCAGGTGATAGAATTCGGGCCTCCCAATGCCAGTATCCACAAGATCGACGAGCACATCGAGCTGCGTTTCATCGATCCGCTGAAGAATATCTACCGGCGCACGCTGGAAAATCTATTGACCTGAACTTGGCCGCACCGCGCTTGCAGCAGCGACGTGGGGCCTGCACCAACGATGACGAATAAAGAGATAGCCATGACCACCACGCCTTTCACCACGCCGCGCGACCTGCTGCGCTATGCCGTCACCCGCTTCAACACGGCCAAGCTGTTCTTCGGCCACGGCAGCGCCGAGGCGCTCGACGAAGCGGCCTATTTGATCCTCCACACGCTCAAGCTCCCGCTCGACAAGCTCGATCCCTTCCTCGACGCGCGATTGCTGCCGGAAGAAGTGGCGGCCGTGCTGGCGGTGATCGAGCGGCGCAGCGTCGACCGCGTGCCGGCCGCCTACATCACCAACGAGGGTTGGCTGGGCACCTATAACTTCTACGTCGACGAGCGCGTGATCGTGCCGCGCTCCTTCATCGCGGAGCTGATCCCCGACTACTTCGCGCCGTGGGTCAACGATCCCGAAGGCGTCAGCAATGTGCTGGAACTGTGCACGGGCTCCGGCTGCCTGGCCATCATGCTGGCCGACGCCTTCCCGGACGCGCAGGTCGACGCGGTCGACATCTCGCCGGATGCGCTGGAAGTGGCGCGCCGCAACGTCGCCACCTACAAGCTGGAAAAACGCGTCAATCTGATCCAGTCGGACCTGTACCAGAACGTCCCGAATAAAAAATATGACCTGATCATCACCAACCCACCGTACGTGAATTCTACGTCGATGGGCAAGCTGCCGCAGGAATATCTGGCCGAGCCGCAGATCGCGCTCGACGGCGGCAGCGACGGCATGGACCTGGTGCGCAAGATCGTCGCCGGCGCGGCCGAACGCCTGACCGACGAGGGCATCCTGATCGTCGAAATCGGCAACGAGCGCGAATTCGCCGAAGCCGCCTTCGCGGAACTGGGCCTGACCTGGCTGACCACCAGCGCCGGCGACGACATGGTGTTCCTGCTGACGGCCGATCAGCTCAAGCTCTAAAAAAATACGACGCCCGCAAGGCGCCACGCAGCACACATCGCAAAGAAAATAATGATACGTTTTATTCAAGTAAGCCTGATGCGCGGCATAAAGCCGTTGCTGGAACAAGTCGACATCACCCTCAACCCGGGCGACAAGATCGGCCTGATCGGCGCCAACGGCGCGGGCAAATCGAGCCTGTTCGCGATGCTGCGCGGCGAGCTGCATCCGGACCAGGGCGAGATCGACTTCCCCGCCAAATGGCGCATGGCTTACGTGGCGCAGGAGACGCCGCCGCTGGAACGCGCGGCGCTCGATTACGCGATCGACGGCGACGTCACGCTGCGCAAGCTGGAAGAAGAACTGGCCCGTCTTGAAGGCGAACCGGCGACCACCGAAAACGGCATCGCCATCGGCGAAATCTACAGCGCGCTGGCCGACGCCGACGCCTACACCGTGCAGTCGCGCGGCGAGCAGCTGCTGCTTGGCCTGGGCTTCTCGCTCGACCAGATGCAGCAGCCGGTGGCCAGCTTCTCCGGCGGCTGGCGCATGCGCTTGAATCTGGCGCAGGCGCTGATGTGCCCTTCCGATCTGCTGCTGCTCGATGAGCCGACCAACCACTTGGATCTGGACGCCATCATCTGGCTGGAAGACTGGCTGAAACGCTATCCGGGCACCCTGATCATCATCTCGCACGATCGCGACTTCCTCGACGAAGTGGTGAACGTGGTCGCCCACATCGACGAACGCAAACTGAAACGCTACTCGGGCAACTATTCGAGTTTCGAGCGTCAGCGCGCGGCGCAGATGATCCTGGCCGCCGGCGCGCTGGAAAAGCAGACCCGCAAACGCGCCCACCTGGAATCGTTCGTCAACCGCTTCAAGGCGCAGGCCTCGAAAGCGCGCCAGGCGCAGAGCCGCATGAAGGCGCTGGCCAAGATGGAGGAACTGGCGCCGCTGCGCGCCGCCGCCGAATTCTCCTTCGAATTCCGCGAGCCGCTCAGCGCCCCGAATCCTCTGCTGGTGATGGAGGACGTCGATGCCGGCTACCGCATCGAGGACGAGGCGACCGGCGACATCACGACCAAGAGCATCGTCAAGGACATCAATTTCTCGCTGCAGATCGGCCAGCGTATCGGCCTGCTGGGCGTGAACGGCGCCGGTAAATCGACGCTGATCAAGACCATCGCCGGCGAGTTGATGCCGCTGACCGGCGACGCCACGCTCGGCAAGGGCCTCAACATCGGCTACTTCGCCCAGCACCAGGTGGAGATGCTGCGCCACGACGAGTCGCCGCTGTGGCACTTGGCGAAGATCGCGCCGACGGTGCGCGAACAGGAGCTGCGCAACTTCCTCGGCGGCTTCAACTTCCCCGGCACCATGGTCACCAGCTCGATCCGTCCGTTCTCCGGCGGCGAGAAGGCGCGCCTGGCGCTGGCGCTGATCGTCTGGCAGCGCCCCAACCTGCTGCTGCTCGATGAACCAACCAATCACCTGGATCTGGAAACGCGCGAGGCGCTGACGGAAGCGCTGGCGCAGTTCGAGGGCACGCTGGTCGTCGTCTCGCACGATCGCCACCTCCTGCGCGCCACCACCGACCAGTTCATCATCGTCGCCGACGGCAAATTGCAACCCTTCGACGGCGACTTGGACGACTACAAGGACTGGCTGTTCCAGACCAAGCTAGGCAAGGGCACCAGCGTGCTGCCGGCCGCCGGCAAGGACAACAAGACCGATTTCCCGGTCGCCTCGCCGGTCGCACCGACGGCCAGCGCCGCCGCGCCGTCCGTCAACACCAAGGACCAGAAGCGTCAGGCCGCCGAAGACCGCCAGCGCCTGGCCACGCTGCGCAAGCCGCTGGAGCAGAAGATCAAACGCCTGGACGAGCAAATCGCCAAGCGCAATGGCCAGAAAGCGGAAGTCGATGCGAAGCTGGGCGAGTCGTCGATCTACGACGCCGCCAACAAGGCCAAGCTGAAACAGCTGCTGGCCGACCAGACCTTCTTCACCAAGGACCTGGCGCAGCTCGAAGGGGAATGGCTGGAGCTGCAGGAGCAGCTCGAAGCGCTGCTGTAATCGGCGCCGCTGGCCGATCCGGCGGCATCACGCCGCCTGGCGGCTGCCCAGCGCGATTTTACGGATCGACATCAGCCGGTCGATGTCGATGACGATCAGGCGGCGGGCGTCCAATTCGGCGAGGCCGAGCAGATAGTCGACCTTTTCGCCGGAACCGGCACCTGGAATGGGCTGGATCTGCTGCGGCAGCAGCGTGACGATGTCGGTCACGCCGTCGACCACCATGCCCATCACGCAGGTCGACAGCTTCAGGATGATCACGTCGGTACGTGGATCATGCTGCGGCGGCCGCGGACCGAAGGCGACGCGCATATCGACGATCGGCATGATGACGCCGCGCGACACCGCCACGCCGCTGAGGATTTCGCCGTCCGACGCAAAGCGCTCCAGCGCCTGCAAGGGCCGCAGCTCCTGCACGTTGCGGAAGTCGAGCGCATATTCAAGGCCGCCAAGACGGAAGGTCAGGTATTGCAGCGGACCGGGGCCGGTTTGGGCGATGCGGTTCTGCTCTATCGCTTCAGCGCTGGCGCAAGACATGTTCGGGGATTGCATGATGATCCTTTCTTCCGGAGAGTGCCGACCAGCGGCCACCCGGCGGCGGCCGATGATCGATGCCGCGCCCGGTGACAGACAATGCCATCCTAACCGCGCCCGCCACCTCGGTCGTTGACAGTTGTCAACATTTCCGGACGGCGCACAGCGTTCCGTGGCCGATTGCAAACAGCGGCGAAGACGCTACAATGAGGCGCCCCGTCCGCCCGAGACCAGCATCCCATGAAAACACCCTCTTCTTCCCATGATCGCTGACCTTCCACTCGCCGGCATCCGCGTACTCGATCTGACACGGCTGCTACCCGGCCCCGTCGCCACCATGCACCTGGCCGACATGGGCGCGGAAGTCATCAAGATCGAAGATCCCGGAGCGGGCGACTACGCGCGCGCGATGGGACCGGTGCGCAAGGAAGTGTCGCAGTTCTTCATCGCCGTGAATCGGGGTAAACAGTTTATACGGTTGGACCTGAAGGATGCCGTCCAGCGCGAGCAGCTGCTGACGATGGTGGCCGATGCCGACGTGCTGGTCGAAAGCTTCCGTCCCGGCGTGATGGACAAGCTGGGACTGGGCTGGCCGGTGCTCAAACAGCGCAATCCGAAATTGGTGATGTGTGCGATTTCCGGCTATGGCCAGGACGGTCCTTACGCGCAACTGGCCGGCCACGACATCAACTACATCGGCTATGCCGGCATGCTCGAACAGAACGCTGGCGCCGACGGCACGCCGGTGCTGCCCAACCTGCAGGTCGGCGATCTGCTGGGCGGTGCGCAAAGCGCGCTGCAAGGCATACTCGCGGCGCTGGTCGCCGTGAAGATGGGCGGCGCCGGACGCTACATCGACATCTCGATGACCGACGCGGTGCTGGCGCATAACGTGATGCCGCTGGTGGCCGTCAACAACGGCCGCGCCGCGACGCCGGGACTAGACCTGCTGACCGGCGGCGTCCCCTGCTACAACGTGTACCGCACCAGCGACGGCCGCCACATGGCCGTCGGCGCGCTCGAACTCAAATTCTGGCAGGCCTGTTGCGACGTGCTGCAACGGCCGGACCTGAAGACGCGCCACTGGCAGCTGGGCCAGCGCATCGGCGGTGAAGATGCGCTGGCGCTGAAGGCGGAACTCGACGCGATCTTCGCCACGCGCACGCTAAATGAGTGGACCGATATTTTCGCCGCCTCCGATTGCTGCGTCACGCCAGTGCTGCGCACGGCGGAGGCGCTGGAGCACCCGCTGTTCCAGGCGCGCGCGATGGTCGGCCAGCGCCAGCATCCAACCGAAGGTCCGCACTGGGCCATCTCGCAAGCCGTGAAATTTACGCTGTGATGGTCGCGATCGATGCCAACGAAGTCGAGTTCAACGCCATCCGCGCGCAGGGACCGGGCGGCCAAAACGTCAACAAGGTATCGAACGCGGTCCATCTGCGCTTCGACATCGTCAAATCCTCGCTGCCCGAACATATCAAGGAGCGGCTGCTGACGCTGCGCGACCAGCGCATCACCAAGGACGGCGTGGTGGTGTTGAAGGCGCAGCAGTCGCGCAGCCAGGA
>Ga0209862_1000571_pt1 | contig 13063 bp, 15 predicted proteins | sample OrgsoiDNA_201061_FD_185809 | JGI IMG/M metagenome (GOLD analysis project Ga0209862, IMG submission 185809) | Permafrost soil microbial communities from the Arctic, to analyse light accelerated degradation of dissolved organic matter (DOM) -... | ecosystem: Environmental > Terrestrial > Soil >... | reverse complement strand
ATCAAAATGCCGACAAAACCGCAATTATTCTTGCGCCAGGCCGCCCTGTTCAAGCCCCGCGCGGTTTGCGCCGACCGCGCCTATGATTCAAACGCCCTTCGCGAGAAGATATCCGCTTTGGGCGCGGGTCCAGTCCCCCTCGAAGAAAAACCGCCGAGTCCCCGTCGCTCATGATCCAGCGTTTTATCGGCGAAGGAAGGTCGTGGAGCGATATTTTCGGCGCTTGAAAAACCAACGCAAGCTGGCGTTGCGAACCGACAAGACAAAGGCGGCGTTTCTTGCGTGGGTTTGGGTGGCGGAGGCCGTCGACATTCTCAAAACGAAAAGCTAATATGTTCACACACCCTAAAAATTCTTAAATCCGCAAATTCCAGCCCCAATGCGCTCGCAATCCCAAAAATCGTCACAAAATGGGCGCGCTCATGCTCATTGCAGCTTTAAGCGCCTGGGCTGCATTGGGCACTGCGATTTTCAAATCGCTTGATTGAAAAAAGAGGGCGGCCACGGAATAATACATCCGAGGCTCCCTCTTTTTGGCCTTTTCCTCCTTTTTTGGAGCCTATGAAGGACTCAGCGAGAGCAGCGCAGGAAGGGCGCTGGGAATGAGAAATAAAAAAGCCAAAATGATCAGTGCAATGCCTTTTCTGGAAAGCGCTTGCTTGTTTGCTCCGGGCAGCGAGCTATCCCGAAAGAACGAAACGCCCTTCACGGCAAATCCCACAAAACAAAGCACGCCTAGGGCACAAAAAACAGGAGAAGTGACAAAATTCAAAAAAGTGAAATGATCCATGAGTGTCTCGAAAAATTGGTGGGCGAAAACCCTAAAATAGCACACCCCGAAAGCGCCTTGCGTTTTTTTTGCACGCGAACTTCTCGCCGATCAGTTCCCAATCCAAAAAATTAAAAAAGCGCTAGCGGGAAACCCAAACAGGCGCACCCTTTCCCAGCAAGCCCGCCAGCCATATGAGCTCCGTTTTGAAGACGCTCAACCGGCAGCTCTCGCGCCGGCGTGCGGCCACGGAGCTGGCTTTTTGGGTCTCCGCGCCGACCCCCGAGCAGTCGCCGCAGGAGAGTTTTTTTCTGACAACGCAATGGCCTTCCAATGGCTGCCCCCCAGACCGGGGGGCTCGCGGCGGCGCTTGGCGGGCGGCGAATCGCTGAGCACAGCCCCTCCTCTCACACTCGACTGATTGCGCTTGCGTTGCCATTCAGGCGCCCCTAAAATTAAACGGCGCCGCTTTTTCATCGCTTGGCTTGGCGGATGGCAATGCTTCCACACCGAAACATCACAGGAACATCATGACAAAGGCCCTTCGCCTCATCGTCGCTTTCGAGCAAAGGGCTCGCGCCAACGGCCGAGGCGACACGGCCCCCATTCACCGCAGCCATGTGTTCGCGGCTTATGCCGAGGGGCGCTCCGCTGACCTCGCCAATCCAGAAACGGAGAAACTGGCTTTGGATCGATTGGCCGGGCCTCTTCGGGGAGCGATGCGGGACTCTTTCGCGCGCATCAACGGTGAATTGGCCCCCATGTGGCCCGATCGCCAAATTCAGCGTTTTGGCCCGATCGTTTACGCCAAGCCCGCCGCGAAGGACATCGCGCCGCCGGAGCCTTTTGTCTTTGCGTTGATGCCCCAAAATAGCCAGGCGATCATGCAAATCGCGGACGCCAAAGCCTGGGGCAAATGGTTTCGCGAAAACCTGTCGCGCGCGCTCGGGACTCCCGTTGTCTCTTTTCAGGAGGCGACGAGCACGGCCGCCAACGGCCCCCTCTTTGACGCGGACACCGTTGACACGGTCATGCGGACGCTTTCGGGAGAGGACCACTGGCGCATCGCCACGTGGGGGGAGCTGTGCGCGACGCTGGATGCCGCGTTCGGCTCGCCGGCTCTGCGCGCGGTGCGCGAATCTGAGCTTTTGAGCGAAATCGTGAAATCCTCGCGCGCCGCCGACCACTTCGCGCCCACCAGCGGCGCTTCCCTCAGACGATTGTGATCTCGCGCCGGGGCGCTGAACGAAGAGCGGCACGCTGTCTTTCGCCACTCAACGCCCTACTACAAACGCCCTGTCGCTCTTTTTCTTTGATTCGGCTGGGCGGCTGCGTTTGATGGTGAGGGGGAATGGTCCAACTGAGCCAATTTTGTGGGCGCCAGCGTCTTTTGCAGGTCTTCTTGCTCCATTTTCGCCAGTATCCAGGCCTTCGTTTCAGGCATGTGCTCTGTGGGAAGAATGCCTTCTGTTCCGCCCACACTAGCCCAACATTTCGGCCCATTCCGAAGCGCGCCACGGGAGCCGCTCCAAAATGGGCCGCTGAATAGGAAAGCGCAGGCGTGCCCAGGCTCGAAGCGGACCAAAAATTTGGTCCGCGTGTGGCTTTTTTTCAACGAAAGGCATTATTTTCTCAAACCTCTTTGACTTGGGGCGCCCCGCGCGTAAAATCTTCTCATCGGCAAAGCCTTCGCCTCGCCGCACCTCTTGGAGAACTTCGCAATGCGCAAGCACCTGATTCACACTCTTCTCGCCGCCCTGGTTCTTTCGACGGGCGCCACCGCTGCCAACGCCGCAGGCTGCATTTCTGGCGCTGTGGTTGGCGGTGTCGCTGGCCACTTGGTTCATCATGGCTTTTTGGGCGCAGCAGGCGGTTGCATCGTCGGCCACGAAATGGCCAAGAAGCAAAAAGAGCAAGCCAAGCAGGCCGCTCTCGCTCGCCAGAACGGCCAAGCCCCCACGCCGGTTCGCCAGAGTCCTTTCTGACAGCCACAGGGGCTTTTCGTTCTGCGCCTTCAACAAACCCCGTGCCGGCTTTTGCCCTTGCGGGGTTTGTGCTTTATGGCACGGCCGCCCATCCCACTTGCCCATCCAAACCGAGATGCCTAGTCCCGCGGAAGACGCTTCGCTCACTCGCCAGCGCACTCAAACTCAAAAACCAGTGTCCGGCGGTTCGTCAGAAAGGCTCGTCGTTGTTGCGCACCACGCACACGCACCGGCCCACCGCGCTCACCAACACTATCGAACGCTGCCCACTGAAAGAAAACCGCGCTTCTCCGTGGTTGTAGGGAGCGCCAACCCAAAAGTGCTGGGAGACTGCTCCGCCCGCGCCTCGTGTGTAGGCTTCGAGAATGGCAAAGTTTTTCGGGAAATCCATCTCCAGCTCCACGATCACCCGGGGGGCTTCGGACGTGCTTTTCGGATGCGGCAGGGACCCTTTTGTCGCCAGGCCGAGCTCACGAACAAATGTCTGCGCTTTTTCTGCTAGGTCTGTCGCGGGCTGGGGAGTGTTTTCGCTCATTGTGAATCCTTGAAGGTTGGCTGTTCAGTGCTCCACAGCAAGCGAGTCTTTTTGCTGCTGAGGGGGCCGAGGCCAACACCGCCGCAAACTGCCGCAGTGTCCCGGTTATTGTACCCCATTTTTCGAATAACTTCCTCTGATCTGATCGAAGCGCTTGCCCCGGGAACGGTCTCTCTTCCTCGGGCTCGCACCGTGAGGATTGTGCGCCGTTTGCGTTTGAGCCCTGGCCCTTAGGCTCTGGCGCGGCCTTCGGCAAAGCGCATCCCGGTCACAAAGTCCGGCGATTATTCCTGGAATTTTTGCCGGCCGACAAATCCTCCGGGAATCCTCCCGAACCGTCCGAATGCGCCTGAATTTTGACGGAAGCCACCATCCGCGCCAGAGCCTTGGCTTCTTCCTGGGAGCAAATTTGCGCAACAAACTGCGGAATTTGGCCCAATGGCCTCAAGTCTTGATTGGTGGAGATGCCTGTGGGATCGAATGTGTCAAAAATGGCGTCGTCGGGGACCAGGCCAACCGAGCGGCTTTGTTCGAGCAAAATTCCACCAATTTCCAGGAGCCAATTTGGGTGCGCGCTCCGCTGTCCCAGCCATTCATTTTGTCTTTTCGTCAAAAAGGGGGCTCCGGGTAAGCGTAAGCGAACTTCTCCCCGCACTAAAAGCCGAGGTTTGACGCGCGACCTGATCAACAAAGGCGACAACGGAGGCCGAGCTCCGGAAAATGCGGCCGCGCCAACGACGCGACGGCCTTCGGCGTCACAATCGTTGTGTTTTTCGCGCAATTTTCTCCTGGGACTGGCTTTGCGCCCCGCTTGGCGGTTTGCGGGAGCGCTCAAACGCCGCGTTGAGCGCCGCGCGCTCGCGATGCAGGCTCAGGCGTCGATTGAGCGTCTTTTCGATCGGGTCCAATTGATTCCAAATGTCTGTGGGCGTCGGGTCGTCAGGTCGAATCATGACAAACCCCCTCTCAACCTTCCTTCGGGTCGCCGCCACCGCCGAAAGCGCCGCGGTGACGCCCGTCTCGCCATACACGCCCTTGTCCAACACTCTTTGCAGCGCGGCGAACTCATTCGGTTGCCATGTCGCAGCGACCAACAATTCCAAAACGGGTTGCCCTTTTTCTCCATTCCAGTCCACCGGCGCGTCCAAATCCACGCGCGCAAGCAGCGCGTCAATGACGCCGAAGCCTTTGGACGGCTCAAAGCTTTCCAACGCCAGCCCCACAGGCGTTTGCAGGTCGTATACGAAGCCTTCTGTCTCCGTGTGGCTTCTTAGCGCATGTGTTTTTGCGCAGTCGCAAAAGGGAGCCATTTTTTTGACGGCTTCCGCGTTATTGTCCAGAATGGCGGACACCATGGCCTTATCGATCCAAAGGGGTTTCTTCGCCCATTTTCTGGAGCCGCTGTTTCGCTTCAACTCCATTTCTTGCGCAAGCGCTTTGGCGATCGCGGGTTTCCCTTCTTGGACAGCCAGGTCAAAAGCGGACACTCCGTCGGCATTTTTCCAGCTCGCCAGGGATTTTAACGGGCGCAGCCATGACAACCGCGTCGCGTCCGTGTTTCGGATGGCCCATTCGATCGCGCCGCCCCTGCGCGCATCAGCCGAAAACCCAGCCTCCCGGGCGCAATTCGCGACCGATTCGCTCTGGGTCGACAGCGCCCACCGCCAAACTTTCGTGTCTCGGCTTTCTCGGAATTGCTCCGCAGGATGGCGCACAACAAGCGCGTCTTGCGCCATCCATTCATTCAGGCTCTCCATGGCCTCTTTTGCCAAATCCGGCCCGATGGCAGCCAAAGCGGAGGCCAGGCGCCTCTTTTTCATCGAAAAAGGGCCCGCGATTGTTTTTTTGACCAAATTCGAAAAAAAATCCATGCCGTGCTCGCCGTGTGTTGATTTTATCTTTGGCTTCGCTTTTTTCTGCGCAATGGCTGATGATCGCGAAGCTCATGTCGCGACCAACGCGACACGCCATCAACATAATAAGCGATTCTGCCGCATTTGTCGCGCGCGCCGTCTGTCGCTGCCCTCACGGCCACCCAATGCCTGCCCGCCGGCGCAAACGCCACGCTGGCCTTTTCACGGGTGGGCGCGGTATAATAAAGCTCCTTTCCCTTTTCAGGCCCTTCATTCGCGCCTGTGCCCAAACGATCAAGCGCCATGCCCAAAACGCGTTCACCGCTCGCTTCCCCCATTTCGACAAACGCCCCGGCCGGCCCCAACGCCAACGCCGAAGCGCGGTCGGCTGACGAGTTGTTTCTGGACCTTTTCGTCAAAGCCAGCGACACCGACACGGAAGAGGCGCAAGCCTGGGACGCGATCGCGCAAATGTGCCCGACGGTCACGCCTCATGGCGCGCAAATGGGCTTGGCCATGTGGAGCACGCGGCGATCTTGGAAAAAGGCCCCGAACTCTGTCGCGTGGGACACCGACGCCTTTGAAGCCCAGGCGCGCGCTTTGGCGCGCTCCATCCAACGCTCCGCCGTGGACGCGAAAGACATTGACGATCTTTTTGACGCCGCCTCGATCGTGGGCTACTCCTCCCGAGAGGTTCCGGTCGAATGGGCTCGCTTGGCCACGGCGGTCGCTCGCGAAGGGGGCGTTTTGCATCGCGCGTCATGGCAGCTGGCCCACTATAATTGGGCGCCGTGGGCGGGCTCCGGACATGAAGGCGATCTTTTGGATTTAATCCGCGCTTTCGACGAGGCGCTGGCCTTCACCGCGGAAGAAAAAACCGAAATCGCAGAAGGATTGGCTGACGACCGTTTGCAAAACACAATCATTGGCATGATTCGGGACGGATGGCGCGCAAATGATGACCAGCGCAGCCGTGTTTTGGCCATGGGCTTGCGCGCCTTGCCCAGTGGATTGCCTGCCGCGCAACAGGCCATTCTCACGGCGGAACAGACGAAAAAACATCTGAGCGCCTACGCGAAAGCTGGGTGGCCTCTGGACGGTGTCGCATTGTGCGCAGGTTGGTCCATTTGCCATGGGCATGAAAAAACGACTTTCGCGGACTGGATGTTTTCCAAAAAAGGCCTTTCGCCCGAGTCGCTTTCAGCAGCGATGGCGCGCTCCGCGAGCTCCATGCTCTCGTTCGAGCAGCCCGACTTCATGCTCTGGTGCCTTGAAAAAGGTGGCAAACTGCCCAAAAGCGCCTGGGACGCCGCCGTGCTCCACTGGGACGCGCCGGCCATCAAGTCCTTGCTGAAACTCGGCGCGGATTGGTCTAACCCAAGCGAGACGTTGGCGCGCGCGGCGAACAACGGGCATTTGGACGCCTTTGTCCTGCTGGCCAAATCTCGAAAATTCACGGCCGAGGAGCGCCTTGTCGGCTTGGTTGCGCTGGCGGGGCTCCCTCGCAACCATCGAGCGGATCGTCTCTCGCGGCTGCTCGCTTTGAAGCCTGAGCGGGGCCTCAGCCCCGAGGAGCTGTCCCGCGCGCTCGTTCCCGCCGTGCTAAACGAACAACCTGGCGTGGTGGAAAATCTTCTGAAATGGGGAGCGCTCCCCACGGGCCCCGACGGGCAAGGCTTGCCATTGAAGGAAGCCCTGAAAACTGACGCCGTTTTGAGCGCCAAACTTTTGGCGCAAGCGAATGGCTGGGGCCCCGCGGCCCTCGAGTTCGCTCTGCGCCCGCGAGCGCGCCCCTCCAAGCTTCTTCAGAAGCTCCGCCCGCTCGCCTTGGCGGTCCACGAAGAGCGCCAACTGCAAAAAGTTGTCGCCAGCGCGAAAAAAACAGCCAAATCGCAGAAAACGGCATTGAGCGCCCAAAGCCCCGTCGCCGACATGCCAGCCAGCGCGTTGGACGCTCCCCGCAGAAAGGCTCCTAGGCTTTGAAGCCGCTTTGTATGGGCAACCTGCGCCCAAAACCGATCGCGAGGCTCGAGCGCGTCGCTTTTGGTCCCCGCGAACGGCTGGCGCCCCGCTGTCCTCAAAGAGCATCTCCCGCGGTTTGGCGATCCATGAGGAGCAAGAGTTGAAAAAAATTGTCGCCAACTCCAAAAAAAACCGTAAACTCTCAGAAACTCGCTTCGGTGTCGCGGAGAACGCTTGCCGCAACCCCTGTTTCGTGCGAGGCTGTCGCTCCGCGCAGGCAGGCTTTGCGGCTTTGACCCCTTTGCCGTTTTTATGTTGTTTTTTTATTGCTCCGTTTTTCTTTTTATTGCAGCCCCGCTCGTGAGCCGCGCGCATGACCACCATTCCTCCAATGACAGACTCCGCAGACGCAAACGCAACGCCGGCTCGGGCCCCCTCGGGCGTCGCGCGCGCCGTGGAGCGACAGCTTGACGCTGGATTGTCGGAGCGGGCTCGTCGGAAAAACGCGGATGAAGCCCTTTTGGACGTCATTTCGAGCGCCGACACATCCGCCGAATGGGAGGCCGCTCGCCAATGGGCGCTCGAATCGAGCCCGCGAGGGGCCCTTGCGGCCCTTAACGAGTGGCGCTCCGCGCATTTGATGGCCAGGCCCGTCCAACGCCAAAACCTGGACGAACAAGGCATTGAAGCCGGGTCCGCGGCAACTCGGTTGCTCGCCCAAGCCCGAGCGATCGCCGCGATGTTTGTCTCGGCCGAACCCGATTTGTCGCATTCGGCGAATTTTCACGTCGGCATGGGATTCGCCCTTGGCCTTTTGCTCGGCCGAGGCGGCGAGCAGCCGGTTTCCGAGTTCGTCTCATTTGTCGCGCGGGTCATCGCGGAGCCGGATGTCCCTTTTGAGCTGCGGCCTTTGGCGGGCGCCGTGGGGTGGGGACTGGCGTCCACCCAAAGCTGCGTGGAGTTGACGCGCGCCATCATTCAGCGCAAAGGCGTCGACGCGCCAGGTTTTTCGACGTTTCTTATCAGCCTTGCTAGGTCCGGGCATGCCGAAGCCGCCGTGGACGCCGCGCGCCTTGGATGGCTGCCCGCGGAGAACGAACGGCTGACTTTCTTTTCAAATCTTTCTGGCCACCCCGCTCCGAACGAGAAACCGCTCCAAGAAATTTTCACATCCCTGCATGACGCCGGCTGGCCATGGGACGCGATGTCTTTGGTTTTCGCCTGGAGAAGCCTCGAGCCCCAAAACTCGCGCGCTGATCGCGAAAAGCATGCGTTGTGGGTTATGGGGCAAAAGGGCTTCGAAACCGAATCCCTGAGCTCCGCCATCGCTTTGGTCTGCTCGGGCCGGTGGACCACGGCGCCGCAATTCGTGAATTTCGCGCTGAAAAACGGCGCAAAAATGCCGCAGGCCGCTTGGAACAAAGCGGCCGAATCCTGGTCCGTCGAAGACCTTCGGGAGCTGGTGAAGGCCAGCCCGCAGTGGGACCGCCCCACGGAGACGCTGTGGCACCACGCGGTCGCGAACACGCCGCAAGCCTTTGGCGTGATCGCCCGCGCCTGCCCCCTCACCGCGGACGAGCGCGCTTACGGGCTGGTTTGCTTGGCTGAGCTTGGAGAGCACGAGTGGGCCAAAAAGTCGCGGCACTTGAAACCCAAGACAGGCCTTTCGCCCCAACAATTGGCGTGGAGCCTGGCGCCCGCCGCGCGCGGGCAAAGGCTTTCCATCATTCGCGATCTTTTGAGCCTGGGGGCTGATCCCAAAGGCCCCCTTGGCGACGGCGCGCCCTTGAAGGCGGCCCTGATGGATCACGCTTTCCTGGCTGCCCGGCACCTGGCCTCCCAGGGCGGATGGGGTTCGGCCGCGGTCGCTTACGCCTTGCGCCCGCGAAAAGGCAAAAGCGCGAGCATGGAAGAATTTGTGGCCACAGCCCTTTCGATCCGCGAATCGCGGCAACTCGCGCAAACGGTGAAAGCCGCGAAAAAATCGACGGCAAACCAATCAGGCAAGCAACTCTCGAGCCTTGGCAGGGAGATCGACTCCATGGCTGACTCCGGTTTGCCGTTGGATGCGCCCAACCGCGACAACGCCAATGATCTGGGCCCTCAAAAAAACCGAATGCGGCGTCTTTAAACGCCGGATCGCCTCCACGCGCCAGCGCCCTTGCTCTTTCCCTCACATTTCCCTGTCTGTGAACAGAAGAGACGGCCCTGCGCAATCACAGCGCCCGCGGCGTTCGGCCAGGTTTTTTTCCGTCCGAAAAATTGTCGCCGCTTGCCTGCGCTTGCGCTGCGGACACCGCCGCCAGCTCGGCCTTGATTGAACGCGATTCGAGAAGCGCGCGAGCGCGCGGCATTTCGTCCGGGGTCGGGCACAGCGCCAGGGCGTGATTGAGCGCGCCCTCGCTGACGTGTTCGGCCAATTCATCGGCGCACCGCCACCGGTTGGCCATGACGGCCAAATCGAACGCGGTGTAGCCATTGCTGTCTTCTCGCGCGGGATCCGACACCGGAAGCAACGCCTGGACGCTTTTTGGCTGATCGCCGCTCGCGGCGAGCATCAGGGCCGTGGCGCCCGACGCGTCGGTCGCTTGGGCTCCGGCGTCCACCCCTTGCGCGCGAGCGTGCGCCAAAATCGCCCGTATGGAGTCGTCTCGCCCGAACAATGCGGCGCGCATCAACGGGTTGATTCCAGCCGGCCCCTCCCGCGTCAGGTCTGAGCCGGGCAACAGCAAATCCAAACACGCGGAGATGTCGGAGCGCGAGTTTCCAAGAATCTGGAACAACGCGGTTTTTCCACCTCTCGTCGCGGTGGCGACGTCCACATAAGGCAAAGTCGCCCGAATCGACTCGGGCGCGCCCTTGAGGACGGCCGAAAAAAACAACTCCGCCATTGTTTCTTGAAAATTTCGGGGCTTTTGGCTGTCCGGCGTCGACTCCATTCGCTCCGCCAACGCCGCGATCCATCCGTCCTCAGGCAAAATGTCCATGGGCTCCACGGCGCTGTCCCAGCAGTTGGTTCGCGAAAACACATCGCAATGCGGCAAAATGAGCTTCGCGAGCTCGAGATTCCTTTTGTGGATGCACTCAAACAGCGCGGCGTTCTTGTGCGCGCCGATGTCGGACACCGGAATCAGAACCTTGACGCACTCCGCGTTTCCCGAAGACACCGCGCGCACCAGGGGCGTCGTTTCGTCATTCAGCGCGATTTTTGGGTCCGCGCCTTGGGCGAGCAGCGCCGCCACGGCGGCCGCGTCCCCCTTGTCCGCCGCGTTCAGCAGCTCACGGTTCAATTGTCCTTGCTCTCTTGTCACCATTTCTTTGTTTCTCGTTTCGTCTTGGGATTCAATCCTTTGGCTCACAGCGAACGCGGGCCCCTGCGGCTCGCGCTTGGCGTCTGCGCCGCCCTTGCTTCGATATTTTGCGGCTCTGCCGCGTCTTCCTGGGCCTGAACGGCCGCCACGGCCGCGAGCTCGCCTTGGATCGCTCGGGCGTCATGCAGCGCGCGAGCGCGGGGCATGACGCCCGGCGTTGGGCACACCATCAGCGCACGGTCCAAAAACGCAGGCGTCGCATGCTCCGCCAACTCATCCGCGCATTCCCAACGCGAGGCCCTCACCGCCAGGTCAAACGCGGTGTCGCCATAGGGCGTTTTTCGCGTCGGGTCTGACCAGGGCAAAAGGGCTTTCACGCTTCCAGGCTCTCCGCCTTCTGCTGCCGACATCAGAGCGGTTTCTCCGTCCTCATCGACGGCCGTGGCGCCCGGCTCTTGTCCGTGCGCCTTCGCGTGGCTCAAAATTTGCTCTACGGAGTCCGTCCGGCCAGCCTGAGCAGCCAACATCAGGGGGTTGCGCCCCTGCTTATCGGCGGCCAACAAATCGGCTCCGGACAGAAGCGGCGCCACGCATTCGAAAACGCTTCCAAAAGGAACGCTCAGCACAGTCCTCAAAGCCGACTCGCCGTTGTCGTCAAGGGCGTTGGCGTCGACATATGGAAGAATCGCCTCGATGGAGCGCCAGGCTCCACTTCTTGCGCTAAGGAAAAACATTTTCGACATTGTTTTGTCAAAATTATTTGGCCTTTCTCCTTCTGGCGTCGTGCCCGCGCGCTTCACGAGCTCAGCGATCCATTCGTCGCTGGCCATTTCACCGTGGGCCGCCAGCATGGCGTTCGGCCATGCTTTTGTCCGTTCAAACACATCGCAGTGCGGTAGGAGCAACCGTCCGATTTCCAGGTTCTGGTTCTGCGTCGCGGTGTGCAGCGCGAGATTCTTTTGCGCCCCGACGTCCGACACCGGGATCAACAACTTCACGCATTCGACGCTTTGGGCCGCCACTGCGTGAACGAGAGGAGACCGGCTTTCGATCTCGACGCGCGGATCAGCGCCGTGGCGAAGCAGCAATCCGACCGTGAGCGCGTCGCCTGCGCGAGCGGCATCTCTCAACGCGAATTCCCGTTGGGTCCCAAAACCACTGATGGCTGAATTGGAGGCCGCGTTTGCGTCGCTCATTGTCGTTTGTCCTTTCTGATTTTCTTTTGCCCGCGACGGAGCGTTGCTTCTTCCGTCTGTCTCACTCATTCTACCGCGAGAATGGACAAAATCCTAGCGGCCTGCTTGTCGGCGCGCCGCGCCCAGAGCCCCCTACTCTTTGACGGCTTGCGCGCCCTCACCCTCTTGCTGTTGCGAGGGCTTTTTCCCTGCATGTCGGCGACTTAATTTCCAGGCGAAAATCCAGTAAGCTGAAAGACCTGCGCGCGAGCCTTTTGCCTCGCTTCATTAAGCCAATCCTTTCACGTCTCCCCATGTCCCTTTCGACTTTCACTCCCATCGGCCTTGTTTTCGACGCGATCGAGCGCGCAGATCACGCCATGGTCGAGGCCCTCGCCCCGTCGATGCCCGCTAACTATCGAGACGCCGAGGGGCACACGCCTTTGATGCGAGCGGCCAAACGGGGCGACGCGCGCTCCGCGGAGCTTTTGTTGCCGTGGTCCGATCCCTTGTCCCTCCTTGAAGAGCCCGGATCCACGCGGGCCGCGGCGGTGTTGGCGGCTCAATGCAGCAGCGAGGGCTCAGCCATGGCGATGGCCGCTGAGCGAGGCCGCGCGGACTGCGTGCGCCTTCTCGCCCCGCTCGCGGGAGCTGGCCCCGTGGATATCTTTGGCCGCACGGCCCTGCTCCTCGCCGCTCGCGATGGGCACCTCGAATGCGTGAAAATTCTCGGGGTCGGGGACGCTCCTTTGATCGCGGACACCCGCGACATCCATTGGACGCCCCTGATGGCCGCGGTTCGATATGGGCATGTGGACTGCGTGGAGTTTTTGGCCCCCTGTCCGACTTGTCCGCAGTGGATCGGAACGAGCGAACGGCGGTCATGCTGGCCGCGCACGAACGGCGCCCTGAATGCTTGCGGGTCATCGCTCCGCTCTCGGATTGCGACTATGTTTCCCCCAAACGCCACGCCACGGCGCTCATGGACGCTCTTTCGCGGGACACCGGCCGCGTGAAAGCCGAATCCATCGAAATCCTTCTGGCGCGCTGCGATGACGCCACGGTCAACGCGCAATTGGAGAAAAATGGCCGCACGGCCCTAATGATGGCTCTTGAAGACTCCGAGTGCCCGCGAGCGGTTGAGCTTCTGGCCGCGCGCTCAGACCATTCCTTGCGGGACCACCACGGAGAAACCGCCTGGGATATCGCCCTTCGATGCGCTCTCCGCTTTGGAAGCCGTGGCAATCGAACGACTTTGGACAGCGGCGCCGAGTCTTTTTTCAACGGGGCTGACTCCTTCTCCGCTTTTTATCCCGCGCAGCAAGCGCTTGGCCTTTTGGCTTTATGCTCCCAAGATTTCCGCCCTCAATAGATGCCTCGGCTAAGCGCGTTGCGCGAAGCGACCCAGTTGCAAGAAGAAGTGAATTACCCCTGCCTGAAGGCAGGGACTTCCGGGATAGGGCGCGAGGACAG
>Ga0209862_1000569_pt1 | contig 13086 bp, 8 predicted proteins | sample OrgsoiDNA_201061_FD_185809 | JGI IMG/M metagenome (GOLD analysis project Ga0209862, IMG submission 185809) | Permafrost soil microbial communities from the Arctic, to analyse light accelerated degradation of dissolved organic matter (DOM) -... | ecosystem: Environmental > Terrestrial > Soil >... | reverse complement strand
AACAACCATTCCACGCGTAGCCTGTGGTCGCCCGGCGCCGGCGGCCTGATGGTCCACTCCATTCAGTGCCTGGGCAAAGGCCGCATGGTGATCGCCATTTCCGCGGCGGGCACGTTTCGCAGTCTCGACGACGGCGCCACTTGGACCCCATTCAACGCCGGGGTCCGCGCCGATTTCCGGCCGGACAAGTACCCCGAGGTCGGCCAATGCGTGCATAAACTTCTGGCCCACCCGCGCCATCCCGAAGCGCTCTACCAGCAGAACCACTGCGGTATCTATAAAGCCAAGCTGAATGCCAAGAAGTGGACCGACATTTCCCGGGGCCTGCCGAGCCGTTTCGGTTTCGGCCTGGCGGTGCCGGCCGCCGAAGAAGACACGCTGTTCACGGTGCCCATCCAATCGGCCGAGTACCGCTGCAACCCCGAGGGAAAATTCCGCGTGGCCCGCAGCCGCGATGGAGGCAAGACCTGGAAGCTCCTGAGCCGCGGCCTTCCGCAGAAAGATGCGCACCTGCTGGTATTTCGCGAAGCCATGGCATCCGATGCCCTTTCGCCCGCGGGCGTCTACGCCGGCACCAGCACCGGCCAACTCTATCACACCGCCGACGCCGGCGAGACGTGGGGCGCGATCTCCGAACATTTGCCGCCGATACTCTCGGTGGCGGTATCGAATTAAGACCATGAGTTTCGAGTGGCTCACCATGAGGATTCAGGAAGAGAAGGATCGCCGCCAGCGCGAGGCGGAGATCCTGGAACGTCTTCCCCTCACCCTGGAGGAACTCCACGGCTATCTGGCGGACTGTATCCGAACCTATACGCTCGTCTTCGGCGCGGAGGCCGCCGAGAGCGTGTCGATGCCCGCGAAAATCGAGGTGACGGTCCGCGAGCTGCGCGACGGCAAGTGGCAGCCGTCCTCGAAAGTGCAAGTCTCCATGGTTCCCGCGATTCCGGGCTACCAGATCGATCAGGGTGAGGTCTCGACGATCGTTGAGGTGGGTCTGCTCCCCGGAGGCAAAGTCTTCTACCGCGATCGGGAGCAGGACAAATACCTGACGATCGAAGAACTCACCCGCCGCATTCTGGACCGCGCATTTTTCCCCAAGCTGCAGGCGTAGCGGTGGGGTTAAATTCAGTAGCGGCTATCTGGCAGCCGTGTACTTGCTCCATTGCGCCGCCAGATCAGCGCTCTTGGCATCGCCCGGGTGAACGATCACCCGGTATCGGTACCGGAGGCTCTTACCGGCCTCAATGGTCATGGAACCATCCTGCGACTTGTCATTGGTGAAGACCGCCAACCCCCAGGGATTCGCCGCGAACAGCCCGTAGCCCCGGGCGTGCCAGCGCACCGGGTGGCGCGGGTTGTCCGGGTGATCCAAAATCGCGATCCCCACCTTTTCGCCGTTCACTTCGCCCGAATAGTCGCACCACTTCGAGGGCTTGCCCCATAGCTCCTTCTCGCCCACCAGGCCTTCGGCATTGGTAATGTGGCCGGTGCCGGGAACCCCCTCCTCCACGCCGCCGCCGCGAATCTTCTGCGCGATTTCCTGCAGCACCGGGCGCATCCGAATTCCCAGCACGCCATCCTTGCCGTCGCCGAAGGTGACTGCCTGATTCGCCGTCAACGTGATATCGATGTCGAAAACGCGGTTGGCCTTGCCGGCGAAGAAGGTCATGACGCGCCGTTCCGTGAGCACGTTCGCCGAGCCCTCCATGTCCGTCCAGTCGAAGGTGACGGCGATGGACCCCTTGTCCTTGCCGTTCTTGACTTCGCCTAACTTTTTCAGAGTGATCTTGCCGCGATTCGGCGTTTTGTAAGAAGCCTCGTTGTTCCAGAAGTCCAGCTTGTTGACGCTGTCGTGGGCAAACCAGAGACCCCGCTGATGCTGGTGGTCTTTGAGGATCTTCTCCTCCTCGGCCACGTTCTCCATGGGCCACGCGCGGGTAATGTAGGTCCCGGAGGGCGCGCGCAGCGGCCACAAGTAGGGCTTGGTGACCTCCGCCCCAAAGGCTGTCCCGGCGACGTAGAAATCAGTGAAGGGCTTGCCATCGATCTCAACCGAAACCTTCTCGGCCCCGGGCGTGATCTTCACTTGGGCCGAGGCCTGCACCGCCAGAACCGCAGCAGCGAAAAGGAGTGCAAATACGGGCTTCATCGCCAACCATTTTAACGCAGTAGGATAGGCCTCCTGGCCTGTCTCGCTATTTCCCTTTCGGATCCGCCGTCATGCGGTAAGGAGCGCCGTCCTCGGGACCCTTCACGAACCGCACGATGACGTTGTCTCCGACTCCTTCAATGTGGTGGTAGAGCCACTCCTCATATCTTTCGGCTGGATGGCTCTCTTTTTCGTCTGGCGGGCCATACGTGATGTAGATGCGCCCCTGGTCGGCCTTCCAGCCCGGAACGGCCGACGCGAAATGCTCATTGGAGTAGGCGATGCGCCGGTAGTGCTCCTCCTTGAATTCGTTTTCGACCGTGCCCGGCGTCGGGTCGCGGCGCAGCCAGAACTGCTCGATGAACTTGTCGCGCTCCTCATCGCTCTGCAGGCGCTTGAACGCTACGCGCTCCTCGTCGGTAATGATATACACCACGTCCTCGTTCAGCCATTTGCGGTAAGGCGACTCCACTTTCTTCGGAGGGGCTTGCGGCTGCGGTTGGGGCGCAGTCTGCCAGGCGCCAAGCATCGCAGCCGCGGCCACCAGCAGGATGGCGGCTGAAAAAACCGGTACCGCACTCGGGCGCGGACCTTCGGGTTGATTGAGCAAACGGCGGACTCGTCGCATCAGATTTCCTCCGGTAGCGGCCAGCGCGGGTTCGCGCGCGGACCAGCGGATTTCTTCCAGTGTGGCCAGGGTCGCGGCGTATCCGTGCGCATCGCCCAACACCGCCACTACCACATCGTCACAACAATTCTCACGCTCCGCGCGAATCACGCCCGACACCCACCAGACCGCCGGGTGATAGAACAACAGCCCCTCCACGAATTTCTGCAGCAGGCTCACCAGGTAGTCGCACCGCCGGACGTGAGCCAATTCGTGAATCAGAATAGCTTCCACCTGCTGCGCACCGAGCCCCGTGAGCAGACCGATGGGCAGCAGAATCACCGGCCGAAAGAAGCCGATGACCACCGGCGCCTCCGCTAGGCAGGATTCCATCAGCGCCACGGGCCGCGACACCCGCAGCCGTTGGCGAAGGCGGCCGAGGCGCGCCTGCCAATCGCCCGGCGCAGGCGTCACCCCCGTGCGCCGCAGGCGCCCGTATGGTGGCCCTCCGGCCTGCCCGGCGTAGAACCGCCGCCAGCACCAGCCCGATCGCGGCCCCTTCCCATACGAAGTGCGCCAACGTCAACCCCAGCGCTTTCGCAGCGGGAGCTTGCACCCAGTTCAAGGGCAGGCTCATGGCTTCTCCTTCCGATAATCGTCCTTCTCATAATCGTCCAGCAGTTTCCGGACTTCCGCTAATTCTTCTCGCGAAGCTTTGCGCGCCGAAAGCGCCCCCAGGATCAGGCTCTTGGCCGACCCTCCAAACGCGCGCTGCAGCAGATCTCCCGCCAGTTGGCGCTGCGTCCACTCGCGCGGTTGGCTGGGCTCATAGATGTGAGCGCGCTGCTTCTCATTGCGGCGCACCAATCCCTTCTCCGCCATGATCTGCAGGGTTTTCAGAACGGTTGTGTATTGAGTGGGCTTGCGGCGATGGATGGCCTCGTGGACATCGCGTACGGTGCCCGGCCCGCGGCTCCAAAGCACCGTGAGGATTTCGAGTTCCGCGTCCGTGGGCCTGGGCAGTTCGCTTCGCCGCGCCATATACGAAGACCTTACTACGAAGTGTATCGTATGTCAAGAAAATAAAAAATTCCCTAGAACACGAAACGCAGGCCGGCCTGCGCCCTCCGCGCGTTGGTTCCGTCCGGGAAGCCGCCGGAAAGTGTGCCAAGGCCCGGCGTTGTCGGCGCGCAAACGGAAGCCGTAGCCGTAGCGCACGGAGCGATCACGAAGTTCGGCGCGGCCGCCGTTCCCTTATTCGCCGCCGAGAAGCCCTGCGATGAGATGCCGGTGTTGCTGTCGCCGCCCAGGCCGTTGAGCGTGGTGGTGAATGCCTGCGGCAGGTTGGCCGTCGAAGAGAAAGTGACGGATTCGAAGTTGGGCCGTCCGCTGGCCAGTGTGAGCAAGCCAGTCAATTCCCAGCCATTCACGAAAGACCGGGCGAAGGCGCTCGTGCTGTTCGTAAACTTGGGACGGACAATAAACGTGCCGACGAAACGGTGGCGTTGGTCCAGGTTGCCGTTACTCTTGTCGTTGCTGTATGCGCCGAATGCCCCGAGACGGACTGACAGGCCCCTTGCCGTCGATTTCTCAGAAGGTGAAGCGTGTGCCTAACTGAATCTGGCGGGCGCCGAACAGGTTGGTGCCCGACGCGTTTCTCTGCCCGAAAGTGGTCTGCGGGAACAGGTTCAGGCCGCTGAAGCTGTATTGCGTGGTGACGATGCCCGTGATCTCATACCGGTTGGCCACGTTGAAGGCTTCCGCGATCAGGAGCCAACGCACGCGCTCCGATAGCTTGATGGCGCGCGACAGGCGCAGGTCGACGCTATTGGCGCCGGGGCCGGTAAACGTATTGCGCCCGACGGTTGGAAAGCGTGTCGAGCCGCCATCGCCCAGCACGCCCGAAGTGAGGCCCGACGGCGAGGGGCTTCCGGAAATGGCGCCCGAGTAGGGACGGCCATCGACCAGAGACAGAATGCCGGAAATCTGGAAACCGTCTATCGCGCGTCGCAACCCCAACGACTGGATGTGATGCGTGGGGAGTTCCCAGACGCCGGACACGGTGAACCGCTTGCGCTGATCGAAGTCCGAAAGCGAGTAGTCGTTCTTGAGGTTGAAGGGGTTTGACGCGCTTTCGCTGGTGGTGAACGTTTGCGAGTTCTGGTCGTCGTCCTGAGCCTTCGACCACGTAAAGCCGGCATCTATCTGGAAGCCTTGGGAGAACCGGTGCTTCATCTGCAGTACCAGGCCGTTGTACCAGGTGTTGACCACGCTGGCCACGTCGGTCATGAAGCCAAAGTTGGGATTGGGCCGCGCTCCCGAGAAGAACGGCACCGTAATGGTGCCCGCCGGATTGGAACAAGTGGAAGCGGTGCCGTTCAGCGCCGTTCCGCAAACGGTGAACGTCGCGCTTCCGGGGGCCGGCAGGTTGGTGTCGAGAAAGACCGGCATGCGCTGGCCGCGGTTCAACATATAGATGGCGGTCAGCGTGGTGTTGTGAAGGATTTCGCGCTCGATAGAAAACTCGCCCTGGTAGGTGATCGGATTGACGAAGTTCGGGTCGGCGAACACGATATCCGGTTTCGCGCCGGCGCCCGTGGGTGGCGCGGACAGCACCGTCGGGAAGGTGGGCGATCCGGCCGAGGCGGGTATCAGTGTATAGGATACAAACCGCACTCCGTTATTGGTGATCAGGTTGGCGATGGTCGAGTTTTGAGTACGTCCGTAGTAGATTCCGCCGCCCAGCCGGATCACGGTCTTCTGGTCCTTGGTGGGATCCCAACTCAAACCGAAGCGCGGGCCCCAATTGTTCTTGTCCGTCTTGAGGGCGCCGGTGCGCGGCTCGAGCGGGCTGCCCTTCAGCGGCGGCACGGTTTGCAGCTCGTACCGCAACCCGAGGTTGAAGGTCAGATTGGAAACGGGCCGCCAACTGTCTTCGATATAGCCCGCATAATCCCAGGTCTTGAAGTCGGTCTGGCCGGCCGCGCCCAGCGTGTCGAAGGCCTGCGTAAAGCTGGAGTAATGTTTCCCAACCACCCCGCCGCCGGATGTAGCCGCCTGGCAGTTGCCGGTTAAAGGGATCGGGAGCGCAGCGTTGCCGCAATCGAGCGCGAAGTTGTTCAAGGTGGAATAACTATAGACGCCGCCGCCCGAAAACAGGTTGATTTGCAGATCGTCCACCCGCGTCACGTCCCAACCGAATTTCAGCGAGTGGTGCCCGTGAAGCCAACTGACATTCTGCGAAAACTGCAGGCGCTTCTCGTCCGGATAGGCGGCGCGCGGCAGGAAGTTGGGCATGCCGAAGTTGATGCCGTTGGTGGTGCTCACCGATGGTCCCGGCGCGTTTGGCAATTCAAACTCGAAATCGCGGCTGTATTGAAAACGCAGCTCGCTGAGGAACGTGGGAGTGACGATCGCGCTCCAGCGGCTGATTACGGTTTCGTCGCTCACATCGTCGGACCCGTTCATGCTCGAATGGACGGAGGTGGACGGAGCGGTTTGGATTCCATTGGGTGAATCCCAGCGCAGAATATTCACCGTGCTGGAAATGGTGTTGCGCGAATTGATGTTGTAGTCGACCTTGGCGAGTCCCACGGACTCGCTGCCCAGGCGGGGCTGGGTCTGGACCAGGCTTTGGAAAAACGACACCACCTGAGGGCAGCCCGGCGCGGTGCATGCCGAGTTGAAAAAGCTTCCCGAACCGGGGACCACCGCCATGGGGAAGTTATGCTTCTGCTGCTCGTAGTTCAGGAAGTAGAAGACCTTGTCCTTTTTGACCGGCCCGCCCACCGAAGCGCCGAACTGCTGGCGCCGGTCCTCGGGCTTGCCGGGGAGGCCCAGGGGGACCAGTGTGGTAGCGGTGAAAGGGTTCGCGGCGTTCAGCGAGTCGTCGCGAATCAGGTAGAATCCGGTTCCGTGCATCTGGTTCGCCCCTGACTTCGTGACCGCGTTCACCACGCCGCCGGCCGCGCGTCCGTACTGCGCGGAAAAGGCGCTGTTGCCCACCTGGAACTCCTGGATGGCGTCGATGCTGTAGGCAAAATTCAGGCGGGTACGGCCCTTGGCCTCGGAGAAAAAGGCCTGGTTGTTGTCCATGCCGTCGATCATGTTGTTGTTGTACAGACCCGACATGCCGCGGAAACTGAGCAGCCCGAAGCCGCCGTCGTTGGAGGTGCCGGGCGTCGAGAGCGCGAAGCTGTCCCAACGCCGGCCGCTCATCGGCAGATTCGACATGTCCTTCAGATTGACAACCGTGCTCACATCGGTCTTGTCGGTTTCCACTATGGCCAGGCCGGCTTCCACGGTGACGCTCTCCGCGCTGGCCGAAATCTTCATCCCCATATCCGCCACGGCGCGCTGGCCGACGGAGACGGAGATGCCCGTCCGCGTGAGTGTCGCAAAGCCGGACTTGGAAGCTTTGACTTCATAGTCGCCCGGTTGCAGCGAGACCGCCTCGTAAAGGCCGGCCTCGTTGGATTTCAGGTTACGCGCAATGTTGGTGCCCACGTTGCGGACCGTCACGTCCGCTCCCGGGACCGCGGCGCCCGAGGGGTCAGTCACCAGACCGCCGATGGTGGCGGTGCCGGACGCTGCCTGGCCGAAAAGCGAGGGGCTGGCTGCAAAGGCCAGCGCGAATAGACACACGGACAGAGCTTGTCTCATATTTTCAGACCTCTTCAAGATGTTAGACCCTTTGAACACCAGAATACCAATTCGAGCGAAGCTTTAGGATAACGAGTGTACAATGACAATAATGTGAATGCAAAATGAAAGTTGCGGAACGGCCTGTAAACTCGCGGCTTACTTTTTGGCGGCTGAGGCGGCCTGTTTGCGGACCTGCTCGAAGTATTGCTGGATGTAGGGCTGTAAGGAAACGGGGATTTCGTCGCGGCTGATTTGCGCGCCGCCCTGGCTGTGTTGGTTGGTGCGTTGCGCGTAAGGGGTCCGAAGCTGCTGGCTGGTGGTCTGCACTTCCACCGTGGCTTCGCCCGAGATGTTGGCGGAACGCTTGCCTAGAATTTCGCTGATCTTTCCCATGGCGGCCAGTTGTTCGGCGTCCTTGATGGCCTTGTCGCCGTCCTGACTGCCGATGCCGCTGCCGGGTTGTTTACTGGCTTGTTGCGAATCGCTTTTGCCGCTTCCTTTGCCCTGGGCGTTGTCGGAATTCTTGGCTTCCTCGCCGTTCTGCCCTTCCTGCGCTTCGCCCTGCTGGTTGCCGTTCTGCTGCTTGCCATCCTTGGATTGCTGCTTGCCGCCGTTCTGCTGGCCCTTGGCCTGGTTTCCCTTCTGATCCATGGCGTTCTGCTCGCCGGATTTCGGCTGATTCTGCTGCGGCTTGATGCGCGAAAGCAGGTTCTGCATGGCATCCTTCACCTTGGACATCAGGCTGGAATTCTCGCCGGCGTTGCTCGAGTCCTGCTTGGAGTTCGGCTGATTCTGGGGCTGGCTGGCCTTGTTGTCGCCCTGCTCCCCGGACGGCTCGTCCGAGTCGCCGCCCGACTTGCCGTCGCCGGCAGCTTCCTGATCGTCGCCGGCCATCTTGTCGTCGGGCTGGTCCGTCTGCTTCTTGCCGTTGCCGGACTTGGAGGGCGCCGTAATATTGCTCTCGGGGTCCGGCTCATTGGCCGTATCCAGGCTCTGGCTGGAATCCTGCTGGCCGGGGTCGTTCCGGTCCTGATCGCCGGTGGCGCCGCTGTCGTAGGGCACTTCGGGATTGCGCTTGGGATTAGGACGCGAATTCTTCGCGTGTTCGGTGGACTTGCCTCCGCCGAAGGATTCGGGCAGCATGCTGGCCAGCGGCTGTTTGAGGTCCAGCCGTTTGCTGAGCCCGTAGCGCAATGCGAAGAGGCTGCCCGCCACCAGGAATAGCGCAGCCATTAAGTAGATGGTGCGCGGCACTGCGTACGGGACTGCCCGGCGAACGTCAACCGACCGGGCAAGTTCGGCGGCGCGTTCGAATTGAGTCTGGCGAATTTCCCGAGAGTCCGGCGAGGCCGGTTCCTGTTGGCTGAAATAAAGCGCCGTGGAGAGCGTGTCGGCCAACTCCATGCGGTGGTCCACAAGCTGAGCCACTGCGTAGCGCGAAGGCAGGCGCCGGCGGACCTGGTAGAAACCGGCGGCGAGCGAGGCCAGGGGAATCGCGACCGCCCACTGCCAACTCAGAATCTGCGTTCCAAGCAGGAGCAACAGGATCAATGCGGCCAGGGCGGCGCTGCACGCATTTGCCCCTTGCGATAACAATTCGTTGCCTAAGAGGCGACGCCGCGCCAGGCGGACCACTGTAACCAATGTCATCCTTCGTGCGATCCTGAACCCTTCTTCAAAGCGTTCTCCGGGGCTTTCTTCCGGAACTATAGACGTTCCGAAAGCAGAAGTAGTTTTAATGTTACCATTATGCTCCAAACCGGGCCTTCAAACGGCGTAAGATTAAGGATAGGATCGAGCCACTTGAACCAACCATTAAAAGTTCTGATCGTGGATGACGAAGCCAGCCAGCGCAGCGGCATGGCGGCGATGATTTCGGCGTGGGGCATGACGCCTGAGACGGCGGGCGACGGCAACGAAGCCTTGGCGAAGCTGGTGGATTTTCCCGCTAACGTGATCCTGACCGATTTGAACATGCCGGGCCTGGACGGGTTTGGCTTCCTGCAGCAACTTCGGGATTCGGGCGATATGCCGCCCACCATCGTGTTGACCGCTTTCGGAAACATCGAGACCGCCGTGAAAACAGTGCACGAAATGGGCGCGTACTGGTTTCTGGAAAAACCGATTCAGCCGGGCACGCTGGAGGCCCTGATTCGCAAAGCGGGAACGCATGCGAAATTGCGCGCCGAAAAGCAGAACCTGGAGCGGCAGCTCAGCTACAAGGGGTCATTGGGCGAGCTGGTGGGAACGTCGCCCAGAATGCAGGAGATTTTTGCGCTGCTGCAGCAGGCGGGGCCGAGCAAGGCCTGCGTGCTGATTACCGGCGAGAGCGGCACGGGGAAGGAGCTGGTGGCGCGCACGGTACACGCGCTGAGCCCGCGGCGGCAGGGGCCGTTTGTGGCCATCAACTGCGCGGCGCTGCCGGAGACGCTAATTGAAAGCGAGCTTTTCGGCCACGAGAAAGGATCGTTCACCGGCGCCTCGGAACGCCGGGCCGGCTGCTTTGAGGTGGCGCAGCACGGCACCCTGATGCTGGACGAAATCGGCGAGATGCCGCTGCAGACGCAAGCCAAGCTGCTGAGAATTCTGGAGGATTCCAAGGTCCGGAGGCTCGGCGGGAAGACCGAGTTCGAGGTGGACGTGCGCGTGGTGGCGGCCACCAACAAGGTGCCCGAGGAAGCGGTTCGCGGCGGTCATCTGCGGGAGGATCTGTTCTACCGGTTGAACGTGTTCCACATCCACATGCCGCCGCTGCGGGAGCGGAAGGCCGATATCCAGACCATCGCCGAAGCGCTGATGGTGGATCTGAATCGCAAGCACGAATGCCGGGTCACGGAGATTTCGGCGGAAGTGCTGGACCGGCTGCAACGCCATGAGTGGCCGGGCAACGTCCGCGAATTGCGCAATGTGCTGGAGCGCGCGGTGATTGTGGCCGGAGAAGGGCCGATCGAAGTAAAACATCTGCCGGCGTTTCTGCAGGTTCATCCCAGCGGCACGGTAGCGGCAGTGGCGCCGGCGGGCGCCGGGCAGTCCGCGGCCGGCGCCGGCCCACCCGCGGCGGCAGTGCCGGCCGATGCCGTTCAATTCCAGATCGGCACCACCGTGGAAGATGCGGAGAAGGGGTTGATTCTGCGCACCCTGGAACATACGCGGAACAACAAGACGCGGGCGGCGGAGATCCTGGGGATCAGCTTGAAGACGCTGCATAACAAGCTGAAGGAGTACGGCGCCAAAGAGTTTGGGACTAGCGCGTAGGGCCTGGTGGGGCAGGCGGTCCGCCTGCCGGTGAGCCTCTACCAAGCCTTTTCCGCATCCCGCTAGTTCCGCAAAGCCTTCCCCGTTTTCAGCATGTGCTGCATCCGTTCCTGCGTCTTCCGGTTCCCGCACAAACTCAAGAACGCCTCCCGCTCCAGGTCCAGCAAGTACTGCTCCGAAACCTTCTGCGTCCCCGTCAGCCTTCCGCCGCTCAGCACGTGCGCCAGCTTTTCGCCCACCACCGCATCGTACTCCGTGATGTATCCGCCTTCGCGCGCCAGGTACAGTCCCATTCTCAGCAGCGCGTAGCCCGCGTCGCCTTCCACCGCGATGTCCTCGCGCGGCGCGCCCGGCGCCCAACTCGCCGCCATCGCCAGCGCCTCCGCTTTGGCATCCGCGATCAGCCGCTCCGGGTTCATCGATATGCCGTCTTTCTCGCGCAAAAAGCCCAGTTCCCGCGCATGCGCCGCGCTGGAGGAGACCTTCGCATACCCAATCAGCTCGAACGCCGCTTTCGCGTTCCCCAGCCGCATCAGCATCTCTTTGCAGCCGCCGCCGGCCGGAATCAGCCCCACTCCCGTTTCCACCAGCCCCATGTAAGTCTCGGCCGATGCCTGCACGCGCCCCGCATGAATCGCCAGCTCGCAGCCGCCGGCCAACGTCATTCCGAACGGCGCCGACACCACCGGCTTGGCCGCATACTTGATCGCCATGCCGGCCTGTTGGAACCGCCGCACCGCGGCATCCAACTCGTCCCACTCGCCTTCCTGCGACCCGAGCAGCAGCAGCATCAGGTTGGCGCCCACGCTGAAGTTCTCGCCCTGGTTGGCAATCACCAGCGCTTCGAATCCGCGGCTGGTCTCCTCAATGGCGCTTGCCACCATTTGCACAATGTCGTCGCCCAGCGAGTTCATCTTACTGTGAAACTCCAGGCAAAGCGCGCCATCGCCCAGATCCACCAGGCTCGCCCCGGCATTCTTTTTCACCACGCCGCGCGCGCGCTTGAGGTCGCTCAACACCAGCACGCCCGGCCGTTTCTCCAGGTCCTCATACCCGCCGCCCTTCAGGTCGAAATACCGCTTGCCGGGTTCGCGGCCGTGGTCCGCCGCCTGGTAGAAACTCTTGGCGCCCGAAGCCAGCATCATCGCCACGTTCATCGGCACGGCGCAGCCTTCGCGGCCCATCCGCTCCACCGTTTCCGGCACGCCCAGCGCATCCCACAACTCGAACGGCCCCATTTTAAAGGCGAATCCCCACCGCATCGCGCAATCGATCTCCACCACGCGCTCCGAAATCTCCGGCACCATCGACGCCGAATAGATGCAGAGGTCGCGGAATACCTTCCACAGAAACTGCCCCGCCCGGTCCTCGCCCGCCACCAGCGTGCGCAGCCGCTGCGGCAGGTCCTCGATATTGCGCGCGGCATCGATAGCCGGAAATCGAGGCTTCTGCGCCGGGTGATATTCCATGGTCTTCCGGTCCAGCGCATGGATCTCCTTCGCGGCCCCTTTGCCCACGCGCTTGTAGAAGCCCTGTCCGCGCTTCTCGCCCAGCCACCCGCGCTCCAGCATCCGCTCCATCAGTTCCGGCGGTACGAACAAATCGCGCGCCGGGTCGCCGGGCGCCGCCTCGTGCAGGTTGCGCAGCACGTGGCACCACACATCCAGGCCCACAATATCGATCAGCCTGAAACTGGCGCTCTTCGGCATCCCGATCGCCGGCCCCGTCAGGGCGTCCACTTCTTCAATTGTGTAATCGCCATCCACCGTCAGCTTGTGAATCGTGGCCCCGAAAAAACACCCAATGCGGTTGGCGATAAAGTTCGGCGTGTCCTTGCATCTCACCACGCCCTTGCCCAGGTGCAGGTCGCAAAAATTGGACACCCACTGCAACACCTCCTCCGCCGTCTCCGCGCCCGGAATAATCTCCGCCAGGTGCAGATACCGCGGCGGATTGAAAAAGTGCGTGCCCAGGAAATGCGAGGTGCCGGCCTGCAGCGCCTTGCCGTCCTGCATCATCGCCTCGATGGAATAGGTATTCACCGCGCCGGGGAAACGCTCATTCTCCGGCTTCTCGCCCGCGATCACCGGCATCGCCAGCACGTCTTCGGCGAAGTTGCAATAGACTTCCAGCATGCGGCGGGTCTCCTCGACCGCTTCCGCTTCCGTCGCATGGGCGGTGTGACCTTCCTGCCAGAGGAATTCGGTGGTGCGCAGGAACAGGCGCGGGCGCATTTCCCAGCGCACCACATTGGCCCATTGGTTGAGCAGCAGCGGCAGGTCGCGATAGCTCTTGATCCAGCGCGAGAAGGCGTCGCCGATGATGGTCTCGGAAGTGGGGCGCACCACCAGCGGTTCTTCCAGCTCGGCGTCGGGATCGGGCTGCAGCTTGCCGTCGATCATCTTCAGCCGGTGATGGGTGACGATCG
>Ga0209862_1000566_pt1 | contig 13163 bp, 8 predicted proteins | sample OrgsoiDNA_201061_FD_185809 | JGI IMG/M metagenome (GOLD analysis project Ga0209862, IMG submission 185809) | Permafrost soil microbial communities from the Arctic, to analyse light accelerated degradation of dissolved organic matter (DOM) -... | ecosystem: Environmental > Terrestrial > Soil >... | reverse complement strand
GCTGATCGGAATGGCCAAGGCGATGGGCGCTGAATTCAGCGCGGAGAATCGGCGGGGAGCCTTCACGGGCGAGGCATTCAGGAAGGCGACACGCCCTCTAGCGCAAGCGATTGTTCGCAACGATGTGTATGTGGTCGAGAATTTAGCCGAAGCGTTGGCGCATCACACAAAGCCCGCGTGGGCGGGAATCGACGGCAGCCTAGGGCGTTGGACGTTCACCACTGAAGCGAAAAAGGCGCTCACGCGATGGAGCATGAGCGAGTGCGTCGACATTCTCAAAGCAAATGGCGCGACTGCGTCTCTCAACGCGATGATCGACACGATTTCGGGCCTCAATCGCCCGAAAGAAGAGAGGCCTATCATTCAGCGAAACTTTTCCCTCAATATTCGGTTTTGAGCCATCGGTTGTTTTTGCATAAGCCAAGCTGTGTTCGCGCAGCTTGGCTTTTTATTTGCGCGCCATGGGGCTGGCATTCTTTCCGGGCAGGCTGGTCGCCCTTGACTGGGCGGCCGCGAAGACGGAAAATGGATGAATGAAAGCCTTCGAGCCAATCGATGTTGAAAAAGACGCTCCCGCGGCGCTTATGCATGCCATAAGCGAGGGCGACGCAAAGCATTTTGCGACAAAATTCGATATTTACGACCAAAAATTTTTGAGTCCGAGCGCATTGGCGGCCCTGTTGATGCGCGCCGCGACCGACTCAAATGTTGAGTGCGTGGAGTTTTTATTGGCTCGCGGAGCCGATTGTTCGCGCGTCGACTACAAAGGCAACACCGCTCTGCATTGCGCGGTGTCGATGGTGTGGGGCCAAAAAATGGTTGAGTGCGTCAAGTTGCTCATCCCCCACGCAGACGCGCGAGCGTTGAACAGCTGGGGGCAATCGCCGTTATGGCGTTTGCTGACGCGAGCCCAGACCATCGTGAGCCGCATGCGAGACGAAGGGGAAGCGCAAGACGCTTCGCGCGATCAAGACGACGAGGTGTCGGCGGCGGTGGCGGCGATTTTGGCTCCTCTCAGCGACTGTGAAGCCCGCGGCCCACAAGGGATCACTTTGTTGGGTGCCGCGGCCGACCTGAATTCGACGCGGCTTTTGCGAGTCCTTTTGCCCTTTTGCGACCCGAGGCAAACGGACGGGGACGGATCCACAAGGAATGGTTTGACGCTGGCCCTCACGCCTCTGATGCATGCCGTGGATCGGGGGTGCCTCGCGGCTGCGCGAGCGCTGGCTCCGATGTCCGATGAGGCGCTGCCGGCCGCGAAAGGCTTTTCCAGTCTGCGGCGGCGCGAGCCAACAGCGCTGGAAAACGCAATCGAATTGGCTCTGAAAATGCCTGAGGGAAAGAAAAGGACAAAATGATCGATATTTTGTGCCAGGGCAAGCTGACGCCGGTGACGCGAAAGGCGCTGGCTCAAAGAGGCGCCGAATCGATGCCGGAGTTGGCGGCCGCGGCGGAGCGGGAGGCGCTGGAAAAGGCCATTCGCCCGCCCCCGTTGGCGCGAGTTGGCCAATCGATCAAACAGTTCTCCAATTTGGCGAAACGCATTGTCGGAAGCCGCCAAACCGAGATAGCAGCTGCGCATTCAAAAAAGAGCGAGGCGCCACACGGCGCGCCGAGCGCCGGCTTGCGCATGGAGAGCCGCGCCAACAAGGCGCCTGGCGATGAGCCGGCGAGCGGCGCTGGGCGTCAGCGAGCAATGCCGGACAGGCCGCGCGCGGGCCGGCGGCTGTGAGGTGGGGTGAATTTGGAGTGAGGCGAGACGGCGTGAAGCGGCTGCTCAATTCGACACGCCGCAGCAATTGGGCTGCATCACGACAAAGTATTTGTCCGCGCGCCCTGGCGTCAAGGCTCGATGTTTGGCCTCCTGGATTCAGGGCATGAGCTTGCCGGGCGCGGTTGAAACGCATGGCCGGCAAGCGGAGCGAGCTCCCGCAATAGGGTTGGAATTGGAAGTGGAAGTGGAAGTGGAAGTGGAATGGCCAAGGACAAAAAGTCGCGCTCTGCGGATGGGGGATCGAGCCATCCGAGCCCGTTTTTCGGCATTTGCTCCATTTCCCCTCGGACAGTGGTTTCCAAGGAAAACGTTCCCGAGGACGCGCGGATGTGTGAAAATAGAGCGTGCGCGAGAAAGCCACGCCTCCGACGTTGAGGCTAAGCACGCGTCGCCCGAATCGCTCCTTCACCGTGAGACCGCGCAATGCCGCCAGAATCCGCCAATCCATTGGAATCAGAAAACTCCCCAAACGGCCCGAAGTTCAATTCGCAGGAATCGGTTGGGGACTCCGGCCTCGCGAGGGGCACCCCAGCGGCGTTGACGCCGGGGCAAAAGCGATTCGCGCAGGATACGGCCAGCATGCAAAGAGTGGCGCTGAAGCAAATGATCAAGGTAGGGGCCGCGGCCACCTTGGCCGCAATGTTGCAGGTGGCGGATCCAGTGGTTTTCGTGAACCAAGACGACATTGAGAGATTTCGCGAGAAAAACATCCACAACCGGTTGATGGAAGAGGCGGTTTTTGAGAACAAGGCTGAATGTGTGAAAGCCTTGGCTCCCTACACAGATTTGGCGCAAGGGATGAAGGCCATGCTCATCATGGCGGACGGGCACACTTACGCCACGGCCGCGGCGTTCTGGGGATGCTTGGACGCTTTGCGCGCGTTGATCGAAATAGAGCCAGAATTGGCGAACAAAGGCCTCGAAAAAGAATATTTGGGCGGGACGCCGTTAATGATGGCCGCGGCGCACGCGAAAGTTGAGTGTTTCGAATATTTGCTGCCTTTGAGCGACCCGAAATCGCGCGCGGAAAACGGAGCCACGGCGTTGTCGCTGGCGGCGATGAACAAAGAAGCCACAGAAATCGTCAAAACGCTGATTCCGCTGTCGGATTGCTCCGTCGGCGCAAACGGACTGACTCCGCTTCACGAAGCATGCCTGGCCGGTTGCGTCGAAAGCGCATGGCTGCTGTTGCCGGTGAGCGACCCGAAATGCGCGAGGCAAGGCGCCACGCCCTTGCATTTCGCGGCCAAGAAGCTGGGATATGGAGCCATGAAATTGCTCGCGCCGGCCAGCGATTTGGGGCAGAAAACGCAAGAGCCGGAGCGTGCGGGAGACACCGCGTTGATGTGCGCCCTGAAAGCCGTCAAAGCCGACCATCCACAAGGAAAGTCGCGCATTTTGTGGCGAGAGATTGAGGTTGCGATGGTGGAGCTGGTTTCGCCGGAGTCGGCCAGCGCGCGGAGCGCCGAGGGATTATTGCCGTTGCCACTGGCGGTCGAAGCCGGGAGCTTGGCGGTCATGCTGGCGTTGCTGGCGGCCGGGGCTGACCCAAAAGCGACCAATGAACCGGACAAAAAAACGGCTTTGATGGCGGCCGCCGCGACCGCGGATTTTTTCTTGCTCAACGAATTGTTGCCATTGAGCGATTTGGACGCCATCGACCAGAATGGCGCCACCGCTTTGTGGCATGCGGGGCATTTCGCTGGTCTGGACACCAATAAGTGGAAGTGTTTTGAGGCCCTCGCGCGCGTGGCGGACCCAATGGCCGGCATGCAAGGCCGCCGCGGAGTTGACCTTGCCAACGAATACGCAGCAAAAGAAGCTTGGGGACACGCAGAAGAGCTGTGGGAGCGCGTCGACGAGCAGACGCTCGTGAAGTGGGGCGAGGAGTCAGACAGGGACGCCGCGCCACGCATTCACGCCCGCGCGGAAGCCATTGCCATGCGCCGCGAAATTGAAGCCGTGGCTGAGGCCGCGAGGGCGAAGGCCGCCAGCCAAAGCCAACGGCCTGAGGAAAAGGGGGCGCCGCCAAACGACAATGATGGACTGCCGCCATCCAAGAATAGAAGCCCGCGATTGTGATGCACAAGCCGGCGCGACCGCTGAGCTCAGCGCGATTTTTGCGGTTGGCGTGCTTGGGGAAATAAAAAAGGAGCCAAAGCTCCTTTTTGTTGATTAGTGCCGGCGGCTACAAGAAAGTCAAGCGGAAAGAGCCTTTAGCAGCCTCAAAAGGAATCCGAGGGGGCGTCGGCGTCGATGAAAAACAATCACATCGAAGGGCGCTTTTTGGGCGCAGCAGCCGCGCTGGCGGCGGATTCGGCGGTTTCTGTGGCAGCCGTGGGGCGCGCGGGAATGATTGGCGCCGGTTGAACATACAGAGCGAGTCCGCTGAGCGCATTGACAAAATGATCCAGCCAGGCAGGCATATCCACTATCGCGTCTTTTTTCGCGACGCCCGCAATTTCTTTTGCCGTTTCTGCCATGGCTTTTTTCGCTTCGGTGAGAAGAACCCATTCTGAGTGGGTCAGCTGAGCACGAGTCGGCGAATGCAAAACGCCTGCGTTTTCCGGGAGATCCGCCGTTCGCTGAGCCCCAAAGGCCTGGGCGATGTCATGGGCGAGGTGATCGAAGACGGCTATGTCCCCCGTCGCCACCATGGCCATCATGAGCTTGGTCAGAGAGTGCTGCCCATAGACATCCACAACGGGTTTGCCGGCTTTTATTTCATCGCTGATCGCGCGAGCGATGATGGCCAAGGCGTTTTCACGCGCGACGGGCGATGGCGGCGCAGAGCCTTGCAGGTTCAAAACAGTCTCGGCTTGGCTGATCGCTTGGTCGAATGCGGATGAATTGTTTTGGGTCATGAGTGAGGCTCCGGGAAAGAGAACACAAGGGGAAGAGTGATCAGTATAGCACAGAGACGAAACAAAAAAAGCGCCGTGAACGCTCGCGTTGAGCCACTGTTGTCGGGGTTCCTCTCCACAATCGAAAAAAGTGATGCGCGTTTTTCAGCATGCGAGGAGGCCTGGGGCACCGGATGGCTGGGGCGGGCGGGGGCTAAATCCTCCATGGGAAAATAGAATAAAAAATCAAATAGTTAAATATCGGCGAATTGTGCGCGCAGGCACCGAAAGAAAAAGCATTTTTGGATTGGCGAGCACGGCATTTGTGAATTGGTGAACCTGGAAAAGAGCTTGGATATTGAGCCGTTGAGCGATTTTTTTGGAGAAAAAATCCTTTTTCAGGAAAGAAACCGAATGGGGCTGAGACGCGGAATTGCCGAACGCGGGCTGGTGTGGGAGACTGAGTGGGCGTCAAGCGAGTTTTGGGCGCGATAAATTCAGCCATTAAGCCAAAGAAAAAAATGCCAGAAATCTCCACACTTTCCGAATTCGCAGCGTTGTCGCAGAAAAAATCCGCAAAAATTGTCCGGCACACGCTGAACGCGGGGGCGGTGAAGGAATTTTGCGCTGAAATTGCGCGCGAAAGATTTGACGCGTTGAGAGAGCAGGACGCGAAAAAGGCGGAGCGGCTGACCCGATGGCTCAATTCAGGAGCCTCTAAATGGCTGCTGAGGGAGGGGCGCGCGAGCCAGGTGGAAGAATTGGCGAACGATGCGCAACCATGGGCCGCCGAGGTTTTGGAGCGCGGCGAGACGCTCTGGTCAGTGATTCTGGACGAAACGGTGCTGCGCCAAGTCGGACACATCGCGGACTGGGTGGCCGACAATGCGCCGCGCCAGTTGGAGCAACTGAGCTTTGAGCAAGCGATCACGGAAACAGCCGAGTGGGACAAACGGCGATCGCGGTTAAAGGCCCGGAACGAGGATTGGGATGGTTTGACGGTTGTGGGAGACGCCCCGAGCGCCGCGCCAACCTACCCCAACGCGCAGTGGGTGGAGCTCAAAAGCGCTGAGGCGCTGGACCGCGAGGGCGTTCTCATGGGCCACTGCGTGGGTTCATACGCAAAACACGTGGCCCAAGGCTCAACGCGCATTTTCTCCTTGCGCGACGAAACCAATAATCCGCTAGCCACCATTGAGGCGCGTCCAATGACGCGTGAGGGAATCGAGGAGATCGCGAGCAAAGAGGGCTGGCCAAAAGAGAGGATGACCGCTGCGTTCGCGGCGGCGGCTCCATTTTCTGTGGTGCAAGCGCGCCAACGGTTCAACATGACGCTCGGGCACAGCGAGGCTTTGGCGATGAATGATTTGATGCGTGGCTTCGCGCAGAGAGGCGATTTGATCGCGCACGTGTCTGAAAGCGCGCGCAATGGCCAATTTTCCATGCCGGAAAGCGCGCAGTTGATTCCTTTTTCGGATTTGCCTGCGGGAACGGTGGTTCAATCAAAAAGCGCCTGCGTCTGGCGAGATGACGGGCATCGCCTGCCAGAAAATTTAACGATTCCGAAACTAACGATCACCGCTTGCGACGAAGGCACCCGTTGGCCAAAAAAGATCACGGTCAAAAATTTAGAGCTGGGCGCGGGAGTGCGGTTTTTGGATTTATCTGCGCTGCCTGAGTGGACAGTCGAGAATGTGACGATATCCGCGTCGGGAAAAATGGCGGGCGCAAAGTTGAATTTAGGTTCCGTCGAATCCGTGAGAGGCTTCGGCGATGAGTCCACGCGAAAACCGAACGAGAAAGGGCTGCTTTTGGCGCGAGAAAAAGGCATCGAGAAACTCGTGGTGAGCGCCGGCGCCGTGTCTTTGCCAGGATTTTGCGTGGATTCGTTGTCGGTGAACTTGAAACAGCCAGCCGACAAAAGCCTTGCCTCTTTGGCGTTGCGGTTTGCTGATGTGGGAGAACTGCGGCTATCCGCCGAAAACAACGAAAAGAAATCCTTGGTGGATTTTGCGGGGGCGACCGTCGGACGCCTCGTTGCGGAGGAGGCGATGAATTTTTCCGCGTGCGAAATGTCCGCGAGTTTTGTGCGTGAGGCAGCCGTCGATTTGTCGGCGCGTTCGGTCGAAATGCATAAAGAAATTCGCGACACCGGGAACTCCCCGCAATTTGCGGAGCGAGTGGCGGAAGGGCAGGGGACGGTTGCCACGAAGCAATCGCGGAGGTGGACAGAAGAAGATATCGGCATGGATATCGGGCTTCCTGTGTCCTATGTTTTGGTGAATAAATTATTTAAGGAAGCGGAAGAATCGAGGAAACAATTGTCGACGCGACAAGAGGGGGCAATGCTTGTCTTCAAACGAGACATTGTCTCGGTCGCCGAATCGGTTGGCTTGTGGATGTCAGAGGATTCAGCCGGCGGATTGTTGACCGGAGAGCAAGGAGGCCTTGCGGTGAAAACTCGCGGCCCCTTGTTGAACCTGGATTTGAACCTGATGTTCAAAGAGCAAGTCAGCCGCCAGGTTCTCGCGAGAAACCAATCAGTCAGGAAAACGCTCGTGGCGGCGCACCGATTGCGCACGGAAGGGGCTTCGGCTTTTGAGAAATTAAGCGAAGACGAGCGTCAGGCATTCGAATCGCGCGCAAGCGCCGCTGATTATTTCACGCTGGTCAATCCAAACAATGATCCGTCAGGATTAGTGGTCAAAAATGGCAACAGCGCGCCCCTGTCTGATGAAATCAATCATTCATTGAACTTGCTGGACCAATTGTTGCCTGAAAATCCCGTGGCGCAGCAACCGCAAAAAGAGCAGCCCGCGCATGAAGACCGTCGCGCGCCAGAAATGGCCCAGCCATTGACTCTTGCCTCTCTCCAAAAAATAGACGTGTCTCTGTGTCATGGCTTGGTGGCGCTCGGATGGACGCTGCGCTCTATTGACCAAAACGTCGATTTGGGCCCATTGCTGATCGAAATGGCAAGAGATCGGATGGAGGAAAACGACACGAGAGATATGGAGATTAGAGACCTTTGCGCGGCGGTGAGCCAGGCGTTTGACGGGGTGCGCCCAGAGCGCCCAAAGAAGTTTCACGAAAAAATCGGGAAATTGGCGATGAATCTGGATGATTTGCCGCCGGACTCCGTTTGCGCGAAGTGGCTCTTGTCATTGAGCGAGTCGGTGGAGCAAGAGCTGCGAGCCGAGAAAGAAAAAAATGAGGGGCCTGCTGAGGCTTCCGAAGGGCGGCCATCCGAACAGCAAAAAAAGGGCCCGGATATGCCCGCGTTGATAGCTGATACGCTTTCGTCATCGACCGTGGCGTGGGCCTCGCAGTCCATTGCGTGGGCTGGAAAAGTTTGGAGCTCAAGGGGCAGCTCGCGTGAAGAAAGGAAACGCGCCTGGCAGGTTGCGGCTGAATCATGCGCTGATGTCCTCGACGCCTACGGCCGCGACACGGAAGCGGAAAATCTTGAAGAAAAAAACGACAATGAATGGGCCGTTGCTGAATTGATGGCCAAAATGTTTGGCGAGGGGCACGGTCGAGCATTCACTCAGGCGATATGCATGGCGACGATCAATCGATGGGCACAATTCAACGCTGCGGAGCGAAACGCCACGAGCGACGTTTATGGCTTGGGGGGGCTGTCGTGGGTCAGCCTGGAGTCGCCAAAAAAAGCGGATTCATTGGTGGCGGGTTTGGCGCAAGAGCCTTTGTTTCCAGATCAGTTGTCGGTGCTCGTGTGTGAAAGCCACGGACTGGCGGTCAACACAAAGATGAAGAAAGCCCTCTTGGGAGTGATGCAGAACACGGCACATTCAGGATTTTTTCTTTACGAGGACGAGCTCCATGAGTTTGTGAGCACGCTAACAACCTTGAATTTCTCTGGCCTGATGTTCTCCAAGGGGCCGCGAGAACTCGATGAGGCGCGAAGAAAGGCCACAGAGGCAAAGAACGAAACCGATGATTGCGCTTGGGACATGTCAGATCGTGTGCGGTTGCCAAAAAAAATGAAAGCTCCACAAGCAGAAATGAAAAGCGGGGCGGTTCCCGCGCCAAAAACAGACGCTAGTCTCAATCCTCAGGCGATAGTGGAGAAGCCGGACACCGTAAAAAGCGTCGGCGCCTCGATTTCTGCCGCCCCAAACCTAGGAAATCGCCCTGCGGCCCGAAAGGAAGTCGTTGAGCGGACAAAAATTTCGGCCCGGGCAGATACACGGAGCTCCAAGATAAAGCAATTTTGGCGGGACGTGCTCGGCCGATAAGGGAGCGAGGGCGCACGAGCTGCGCGCTGGCTATTGCCGTCGCTGGCGGTTTTATGAGGCGGGCTGGCATTGGAAGACGTGTGGCGGGTTCTGGCGCGGCATGCGATTCCGCAGGTTCGCGCTTTACGGTGTTGCCATTTCGAAAAAGATTGCAGCGCAGGGGGGGGGTCATTGATCGGTAGTTTTTGCGCAAAGAGCGTTGTTCGAGAGCCCAAAAGGATTGGCGTCGAGGCGTGGAATTGCCGGGAGGGCCGTGGTGTGGGAGACTGAGTGGGCGCCAGGCCAGTTTAGGGCTCAATAAATTCAACGATTAAGCCAAAGCCAAAAATGTCAGAACAGCCTGACGAGTAGCAAAATAAGAGCTGCCGCCGGCAGTGATTTGATTGTCAAGAAGGGCAGGTTTTCCAATGGAGTCGCGTCATGCGCCTGTTCGCTTCCCGTGTTTTGTCCGCGTTGGGGTTAATATCTGCTCCCTGGGATGTTCGGGAGCCCGATTGGCTCCTGCCCAACCTGTATCCGGAAACCACGGACAAAACGATGTCTCTATTGTCGGAAATTGGCGTTTCCGCGGTGGAGTTTGAAAAAGACGTCGATCCGTATGCATCGATGGACAAAAAAAGATTGTGGTTTGCCAAAGTCTGGTTCGTTGACGGTTCCGCGCGCCTGATCGACACGCATCCACTCTATGAGATAGGGAATATGCCGGGGCGCGTCAATGGGGCCGGGCCGCAGTTCTTTGCGAAATGGCTGCACGTCAACAACCTTGTGCTTTCGACGAATCCGAAGCGAAAAGGACTGTGGCAGCTCGCTCGCCGTGGCGAAAAAACGGAAGCGCCGCTTATCCCGCATCCAGAAGTCGCCGCCGAGTCATTATGGATAAACGGAGCCAAATACACAACAGAGACGACAGAGCCAGTGTTCAATGCCATGGCGGTTTTTCTCGCACAAGCCCTAAACGCGCAAATGAGCGAAAAACAGCGTTCAGAAATCAATGCGGCCATTCAGTCGAGCACAGAAGAAAAGCGGCCATATAAAATCGCGCGGATAGGCCGGAGGAAGGAAATGGCCGAGTCGCCAAAGGATATTGAAAGAAAGTTTCCTGAGCGGTTGCGCGGCGAGGCGTTGGCCGTCATGGAACAAGCCGAAATGAGAGATCTGCTCGCTAACCAAAAACTCGAAGATATGCGTTCGGCCGAAGCCACGCCTTCTGCTTCTTCCACGCTCAGCGGGCAGAGAAAGGCGCGGGCACTGTGAAAAACGCAGAAGGGTTGCGCCGAGAGGTCTCCTCGTGCCTCACAAACTTCTGGGGCGTCGTTTCACGACAGAAGAGGTCTGGGGGCTGATTGAAGCGGGCGAGTCAGTGGGGGCGTCGCCATTGGCTGCGTTTGCGCGAGCGGTGTCTAAAACGGATTGCATTTCGCTCTTCATGTCTGCCTTTTCGGCCCATGCGAGCCCCTGGCCGCCCCGTTTGCGCAATTTTTTCTTGGCGTGGATGGCCTCGCGGTTTTTGCCTTCGATGTCTTCCGGGCGCCGCGCGAAAAGTTCGCCCAAAAGCTCCACGGATGCTTTTCCGGCCATCGCTTGCGCGGGCGTGAGCCCTTGTGTGTCACAAATGGAGGGATCCGCTCCATGCGCGAGCAAAAGTTTCAGCATGGAGAGGGATTTGTCGCGTGTTTTGGCGCTGTTTTTGCGCAGCAAATGGCGCAGAGGCGTCCAGCCAAGGGCATCTTGCGCGTTGGGATTGGCGCCGGCTTCGAGCAGCAGTTGCAGGTTTTGCGGGTTGAGCGCGGCGCAGGCGCAGTGCAAGGGGGTTGAGCCAAGGGTTTGGGGGCTCTGCGAAGGCAGGTCCAACAGGGCGAGCGTCTCGGGCTTGGCCAGAAAATCGGAAAAGAGCGCCAAGCCGGGCTTTGTGGCGTTGCGGGCAAAAAAATGGAGCGCGCATTCGCCATAACAATCGATGAAATCCATGGGAGCGCCAGCTTCGATAAATTGGCGTGCGATCGCGAACCGGCCGACATTCAGGGACGCCCCCACGGGTGAGGGATCGTGGCGGGAAAGGAGCGAAGGCTGCGCTCCCAGGCCGGCCAGCCGCGTGGAGAGCGGCCAAACGGTAGATTTGTGGAGGCGGCTGGCTGCTTGGGCTTGAGCGAGCGCTGCGTGCCGAGAAAAATCCAGCCCGTGCTCCAAGGCCCAGGCCAAGGCAAATTCAGCGTAAAAGTTGGGGCTCAATATTGCGCCATCGCCTTCGCGGCCGAGCAATTCGATGATTCGCGTGACGAAGGACGGACCACCGTTTGGGTCCGCCCCCAGGGCAAGCAGTTCAGGCCCCACGGCGCTGAGCGTTTCGGGCGTGGCGGCGCGATTGTGCGAGGCATATCCCGCGCCCAAAAGCGCACCCAGCGAGAAGGAGGCGCCCCCGGGCAGACCGTGCTGAATGGGGGCTTTGAGTTCGAGCCTTGCGCCCCAACGGGTGAGCAACCGCAGGCCCGCAAGCGCTTTGTCCGCCGATTCCTGGCGCTCAGATGGCAAAGTTTGCGCGTTTTGGGCTTGGCCTTGCGGGGAATAGTCGGGGGGCGCAAGGCAAGAGACATAGGCCTCCAAAGCCGGAAGCCCAAGCCCCACGCTCATCGGCGTCGCGCGCGCCGCGACAGGGCGTTCGCCCAAATCGGCCAGAAATTGAGCGCATTTGAAGAAGCCCGCGCAAACGAAGTCCGTCACGCCAAAGAGGGGCAAGTCAGCCCCCGCCAAGCCCGCTTGATGCAGGCGCGCAAGCGTGGCCATTTCCGCGGGGCCTTCGTCTTGAAGGGAGGCGATCAAACCTGACGCTTTGGCGGAGGAGATGCCCGCGCCGCCGAAAGAGACGTCGTCCAACACGGATTTGGAAAAAACGCCCTTGTCCAGCAGCCAGTCGAGTGTGGGCGCGTCGGTGATTTGGGTGAGCGCAGTGCGTGCGTAAACCTTCAAAAAATTCGCCGAAAAATCGGGCAAAAAAGAAAGTCCGCAATCCATGAGCGCATCCACCGTGTCTCGCCATTTTCGTCGCGTTTCGCGCCCTTTTTTCCGAACGTCGGCGTCGCGCTCACCCGGTTTTGCTTCGGGGTCGCCGGGAATCAAGAGTGTCTTGTTCATGAACCAATGCAAGTTCGGTTCCGGAGAAGAAAAAGATGCACCGGAGAAAAAATCTCGAACCGCCTGCGGCCACTGAACGGCGATTTGGCGCACGCCGTCGGCGTCGGTGCGCATGGCTGCGGCGACAAATTGGCGCTTAATTTCCGCTTGATCGGTGGCGTCAAGAGCGTTCAAGTCGGCAGTTGGGGCGGGACGAGTGGCCATGCGAAGATCCTTGCGTGGTGGGGGCCTGGTTAGCGCCTGTGGGGGGATGGCTCCCAGGCCCCATTCTACCACGGCAAGCGAGTGAATTTCGAACAAGGCTATCGGAGCTGTTGAGCGGATGTGCGTTTTGGGCAACACGCGAATCGTTTTTTCGAAAAAGCGCCGATTGTTTAAACCAAGAGGTAAAATATCTTCATTGAGTCGTCGCGCATCGCGCCACTGAGGAGAAGAACATGAATTTCAGCGAAACCAAGTGGCCGGGATTTCAAGCCTTTTCCAACCGTGTTTTGTCTTTCGTCCTCGTTTGGGCCGTTTGTTGTTCGCTGGAGCGCATGCAATCAGCGGCCGAAGCCGGCGGAGCTTTGTTGGTGATGTTGGTTTGGGCCGTGGCCAGCGCGTGCGGAGTTCGGTCCAAAGGATGGCGCGGATTGGGAATGATGTTCCTTTTCACCCTGGTTTTGTTGGTGTCGTATCGAGCGGTTTTAGGCGTTTTTGGCATTCAATACTAGCTCGCGCGCCGGCGGTTAAAGGCGTTGAATTGGATTCGGTCGCCACAGCCAAGCAATAGGCGGAAGGCGGATCACAGCTTCATTTTCACGGATGCGCCCAGCGACCGGCAGTCCGTCGCGGTGTTGGCGCTCCGCCATGAGTCGCTGATGAGCCCTCTGGATCGGCCGCCCTCAAAGAGGAGTGTTTTCGGATTTCCTTCTTGCGCTTTGCGGCGCAAGCCCTACAATCGCCCCTAAGGAACACAACTCAACGGGAGACGAATATGGGCGTGGCGCGCGTGGTGGCTTATGGCGTTTTGGTGACGGATGAATTTGGCGAGGCCTTCGAAGAAATGCGGGAATTGCACGACGCGATCGGTGATCCCTACAAGAGTGATCCCTGGCTGGTCTCGTGCCCCTCGGCCGAGTCTCCGCAGCTGGTGGTCGGCATCGAAGCCAATATTGA
>Ga0209862_1000563_pt1 | contig 13232 bp, 9 predicted proteins | sample OrgsoiDNA_201061_FD_185809 | JGI IMG/M metagenome (GOLD analysis project Ga0209862, IMG submission 185809) | Permafrost soil microbial communities from the Arctic, to analyse light accelerated degradation of dissolved organic matter (DOM) -... | ecosystem: Environmental > Terrestrial > Soil >... | reverse complement strand
GATCGGCGAGAACGAAGGCGTCTACGACAACCCGCGCGACCTGACGCCGCAATCGTGGACCGTCATGCGCTTTTCGGAAGTGGTCAACAACGACGACAATCTGGAATGGCTGATCCGCAAGGACGGCTGCATGCACTGCGAAGACCCGGGCTGTCTGAAAGCCTGTCCGTCGCCGGGCGCCATCATCCAGTACACCAACGGCATCGTCGATTTTAATCAGGAAAACTGCATCGGCTGCGGCTACTGCGTCGCCGGCTGCCCGTTCGACGTGCCGCGCATTTCCAAGAAGGACAACCGCGCCTACAAATGCACGCTGTGCTCGGACCGCGTGGCCGTCGGCCAGGAACCGGCTTGCGTCAAAACCTGCCCGACCGGCGCGATCACCTTCGGCACCAAGGAAGACATGCACGTCCACGCCGCCGAACGCGTCGAGGACTTGAAGTCGCGCGGCTTCGAAAATGCCGGCGTCTACGATCCGTCCGGCGTCGGCGGCACCCACGTGATGTATGTGCTGCACCACGCCGACCGTCCCGGCCTGTACCACGGATTGAAGAAAGATCCGCGCATCAGTCCGCTGGTCGGCCTGTGGAAAGGCGTCGCCAAGCCGCTGGCGCTGGCCGGCCTGGCCGTGACGGCGCTGGCCGGACTGTTCCACTACACGCGCATCGGTCCGAACGAAGTCAGCAGCGACGAGGAAGCCGCAGCGCTGAAGGAAGCCCAACGCATCCGGGAGACCCAAGATGAAACACGCTGATGGTCAGTACAACAAGGAAGGCCTGCCGCTGATCCTGCGCTACACGCCCAACGAGCGCAGCAACCACTGGATCACCGCCATCTGCTTCGTGCTGCTGGCCGTATCCGGGCTGGCGATGTTCCATCCGGCGATGGCGTGGATGGCCATGTTCCTCGGCGGCGGACAGTGGACGCGCATCCTCCATCCATTTATCGGCCTGGTGATGTTCGCCTCGTTCGCGGTGCTGGTGCTGCGCTTCTGGCACCACAACCTGATGGACAAGGGCGACGTGCAGTGGCTCAAGCAGATCGGCGACGTCGTCAACAACCGCGAAGACCAGCTGCCCAAAGTCGGCCGCTACAACGGCGGACAGAAGCTGCTGTTCTTCGTGCTGATCCTGTGCATGCTGGGCTTGCTGGCCTCGGGCATCGTGATCTGGCGCGCGTATTTCGCGTTCTACTTCCCGATCGACGTGGTCCGCTTCGCCGCGCTGCTGCACGCCTTCTGCGCGTTTCTGATCATCGCCTCCATCATCGTCCACGTCTACGCCGGCCTGTGGGTCAAGGGGTCGATAGGCGCGATGGTGCGCGGCACGGTCACCTACGGCTGGGCGAAGAAACACCACGAACGCTGGTTCGAAAAAGTCATCAGCGGACATCACGACTGAAATGAATCGCGATCGATTACACTAGGCGCCAACTCCGTATTACCGCAACATTTGCCTGGGGATTTACTTGGTACAACGCATACTGGAAGCCGGCGAGATCGAATCGCTGGATCACAACGCCATCCCGCGCCTGCTGCTGCCGCAAGCGGCCGGCGCCTTCACCGCCCGCGCGGCGCGCCTGCGCCAGCTGGCCAAGGGCGACGTCACCGGCACGCCGGTCGGCGCCACGCTGGGCGGCTATCTGACGCTGATGGCCGCGCTGGTCGACGCGCAAGCCGTCGTCAGCGCCGCCCTGCCGAAGGACGCCGTCACGCTGCCGCCGCTGGCCGACATGCAGCAGGCGCACGCCCACCACATGCCGCTGATCCCGGTCAACGGCGAGCGCGACCCGGTCTGGCGGCGCATCTTCGCCAGCCTGCTCGACCACCTCGACACCATCGCCCAGTCGCAGCCGCAGCTGACGCAGGTGCTGGGCGAACTGCGCGACCTGAACGACAGCGCCCTCGACGCCTGCGCCGACGCGGTACTGGCCGAGGATGGCGCCGCCGTCAATCCGCTGCACGCGCCCTTCGTCGCCGCCGCGCTGCAAGTGCTGTGGACGGTGCAAGCCGGCATGCTGCACGCGCTCGAAGTGCCGGTGCTGGAAACCGGCACGCTGTGTCCGGTCTGCGGCTCGCATCCGGTCGCCAGCGCGATCCGCATCGGCGGCCAGTCGCAGGGATATCGCTATCTGCAATGCGGCATCTGCTCCAGCGAATGGCATATGGTGCGGGTCAAGTGTTCTACTTGCGAAAGCAATAGCAAGATCGCCTATCGCAGCCTGGACCCCATCGACGCCGCCGAACCACTGGTCGCCGTCGATGGCGTCATTGACGCGTCGGCACTGGCCCAGACCGCCAAGCCGCGCAACAAGGCCAACGACCCGAAAAAAGTGGCGCGGGCGGAAACATGCGAAGATTGCCATACCTACCGCAAAATCTTCAATCAGGAGCATGATTACCATATCGAGCCGCTGGCCGACGATCTGGCCAGTCTGACGCTCGACTTGCTGGTGTCGGAAGCCGGTTACGCGCGCGCCAGCGGCAATCCGCTGCTGTGGTTCAGCGCGGAAGGATAATGGTTTTTGGGCGCAGGCCGGCGCGTGCAAGTTTGCGCGGCCCGCGCCGGTTTTATCAAATTGGATTCTTATTGCAAGCTTGTTGCATTAGCTGAAGCACCAACCTGAACCTCCAACCAAATATTCCCGCGTGCCGGGATATTTAAAGCGACCATGAACCTGCCCGCCGAATCGCCTGCCTGCAAACCCCGCTCCATCCACCTGCCCTCGGTCGACCGCATGCTGGCTTGTCCCAGCTGTTGCGCGCTGATCGCAAACTACGGACGCGCCCAGACGCTGGACGCCGCGCGTTCGCTGCTGGCGGAAAAACGCGCGCAACTGCTGGCCGGCGGTGACGCGTCCGCAGAAGACATTCCAGCCCTGAACGCGCAAATCCGCGCACGGCTGGAACAGGCCAATCGCCCGCAGCTAAAGCCCGTATTCAATTTGACCGGCACCGTGCTGCATACCAATCTGGGGCGCGCGCTGCTGCCCGACGCCGCCGTGCAGGCGGTCGTCGAAGCGCTGCAATGGCCGATGAATCTGGAATTCGACCTCGACACCGGCAAGCGCGGCGACCGCGACGACCTGGTCGAAGACCTGCTGATCGAACTGACCGGCGCCGAAGCGGCCACCGTCGTCAACAACAACGCCGCCGCCGTGCTGCTGATGCTGAACACGCTGGCCATCGGCCGCGAAGTCATCATCTCGCGCGGCGAACTGGTGGAGATCGGCGGCGCCTTCCGCATCCCCGACGTGATGCACCGCGCCGGCGCCACGCTGCGCGAAGTCGGCGCCACCAACCGCACCCACAAGGCCGATTACGCCAACGCGCTGGTCGCGCACAGCGCGTTGCTGATGAAGGTCCACGCCAGCAACTACAACATCACCGGCTACACCAAAAGCGTCAGCGTCGATGAGCTGGCGCCGCTGGCGCGCGAACACCAGGTGCCGCTGGTCGTCGATCTCGGCAGCGGCACGCTGGTCGACCTGGAACGCTACGGCCTGCCGCACGAAACGACGGTGCGCGAAACCATCGCCGCCGGCGCCGACCTGGTCACCTTCAGCGGCGACAAGCTGCTCGGCGGCCCGCAATGCGGCATCATCGCCGGCCGCGCCGACCTGATCGCGCAGATCAAAAAAAATCCGCTCAAGCGCGCGCTGCGTGTCGGCAAGCTGACGCTGGCCGCGCTGGCGCCGGTGCTGGCGCTGTACCGCGCACCGGACCTGCTGGCCGAGCGCTTAACCACGCTGCGCCTGCTGACCCGCCGCGCGTCCCTCATGCAGCAGCAGGCCGACGCCATCGCGCCGCTGCTGCAACGCGTGCTCGGCCCGTCCTACGTCGTGACGGCCGAAGCGATGCTCAGCCAGATCGGCAGCGGCGCCCTGCCGGTGGACCAGCTGCCAAGCTTCGGCCTGGCCGTGCGCGCCTCGGCCAGCTGCGATGTCGGCAACGCGTTGGGCCGGCTCGAACAGCGTTTGCGCAGCCTGCCGCTGCCGGTCATCGGCCGCATCGGCCAGGACACGCTGTGGCTGGACCTGCGCTGCCTTGAAAGCGGCCAGCAGCCCGCGTTCACAGCGCAATTGGAACTGCTGCTGCCATGATCGTCGGCACGGCGGGACACATCGACCACGGCAAGACCACGCTGACACGCGCCCTCACCGGCGTCGACACCGACCGCCTGAAAGAAGAAAAGGCGCGCGGCATTTCCATAGAACTCGGCTACGCCTACACGGCGCTGGACAACGGCGACGTGCTCGGCGTGATCGACGTGCCCGGTCACGAAAAATTCATCCGCACCATGGCCGCCGGCGTCACCGGCATCGACTTCGCGCTGCTGGTCATCGCGGCCGATGATGGCGTGATGCCGCAGACGCTGGAGCATCTGAATATCCTGCGCCTGCTCGGCATCGGCCGCGCCGCCGTCGCGCTGACCAAGGCCGACCGCGCCGACGCCGAACGCATGGCGCAAGTCGAGCAGGAGATCCGTAATCTGCTGGCGCACACGGCTTTCGCCGACGCGCCCATCTTCCGCACCAGCGCCACCGTGCCCGGCGACACCGGCGTGGCGGCGCTGCGCCGGCATCTGACGCAACAAGCGGCCACCCTGCCCGCCCGCGACGAACGGCGCTTGTTCCGGCTCGGCATAGACCGCGTGTTCACGCTGGCGGGACAAGGCACCATCGTCGCCGGCACGGCGCTGGCGGGCCGCGTCCACGTCGGCGACCTGCTGCAGCTGGCGCCCGACGGCGAGCCGCTGCGCGTGCGCAGCATCCACGCGCAGAATCGTCCGGCCGACATCGGCACCGCCGGCCAGCGCCTGGCGCTGAACCTCGCCAGCGCGCCGCGCCGCGACATCGTGCGCGGCAACTGGATGGTCGCGCCGGCGCTGGCCGAATGCGGCACGCGCTTCGACGCCGAACTGACGCTGATGGACGACGCCGGCGTCGCGCTGAAATCATGGTCGCCGCTGCACGTCCACCTGGGTGCCGCGCACTTTGTCGCCCACGTCGTGCCACTCGAAGGCGAGGCGCTGCTACCGGGCCAACGCGCCCGCGTGCAGCTGGTCTTCGACGAGGCGCTGCACGCCGTGCCGGGCGACCGTTTTATCGTACGCAACGCGCAGGCCTCGGCGACCATCGGCGGCGGCATCGTGCTCGATCCCTTCCCGCCAGCCAGCAAGCGGCGTAGCGCGGCGCGTTTCGCCTGGCTGGACGCGCTGGCCGACTTCATCGGCAGCGGGCAATACACGGCGCTGCTGGCGCAAAGCCCGCTCGGCATTCGGCTGACGCAGCTGGTGCGGCTGTCGCTGCTGCCGCCTGAGCAAATCGTCGCGCCGGCCGGCACGCTGCGCATCGCGCTGCGCGGCGGCGACGCGCTGCTGATAGCCCCCAAGGCCGTGCAGGCGCTGGAAGAGCGCATGCTGTCGGCGCTGGCGCAATTTCACGAGCGCGCGCCGGACGAAGCGGGACCGGAGCTGTGGCGTTTGAAGCGCATCGTCGAACCGGCCATGGAAGACCTGCTGTGGAGCCATCTGGTCGCCGGACTGGCGCAACGCGAAGCGCTGCTGCAACGCGGCCGCTCGCTGCACCTGCCCGGCCACACGGTCGCACTGACGGCCGAGGAGCAGACGTTGGCGCAGCGTCTGTTGGCCAGCCTGGAGCGCGGCGCTTTCGACCCGCCTTGGGTGCGCGACCTCGGCCGCGAACATCTGGTGCCCGAGGCGCAAGTGCGCGCGCTGCTGCGCAAGCTGGGCAAGTCCGGACAGCTCAGTCAGGTGGTGACGGACCTGTTCTACCATCCGTCGCAGCTGGCCGCGCTGGCCCGTCTCGTGGCGACGCTGGGCACCGCAGCGGCAGCCGGCGCGAACGTGGACGCGCACGCGGCGCCGACTGATGCCGCTGCTGCCGATGGCGCTACTGCTGATATCGCTGACGCTGGCGCCAGTGTCGTTGCCGCAGTCCTGCCGCCCGGCGCCGTCACGACGGCCGCCTTCCGCGACGCCAGCGGCCTCGGACGCAAACGCGCCGTGCAGGTCTTGGAATTTTTCGACCGCGTCGGTTATACTCGGCGCGTCGGCAACGCCCACTTGCTGCGCCCGAACGCTGTCTGGCTCGACGACAGCGATGCCGGCGCCGCCTGATCGATACATCGCAACACAGGACGCCCGCGCGTCCCCATGGAAAGCACACTCATCCGGTGGTGTGGCCGGGCTTCAAACCCGGTAGAGGGCGTCAGCCGCTCTCTTGTAAGTTCGACTCTTACTGCTTTCCGCCATCCGGCTTACTCTCATAAATATCGGGGAAATACCGCTCCATCAAGGTATGCGGTTTTAAGGGCGCGGCAAAACCGAACCCGGCATACAAGGCATGGGCATCGGCCGTGGCAAGCGTGTAGCGCCTCAGATTCTGCAACCGCGGATGCGCCAGCACCGCCCGCACCAGCGACTTGCCATAAGCCCGACCGCGATATTCCGGCAGCACAAACACATCGACCAGATTCGCGAATGTCGCGTAGTCCGTGATCACGCGGGCGAAGCCGACTTGATCATCGCCGAGATAGCAGCCGAAACAAAGCGAATGCGCGATGGCCCGCTCCACGACGGCGAGTGAAATCCCTCTGGCCCAGGTCGATTCCTCACTCAGGAAACGATGTATCAAGGGGACATCCAGCGCCGCGCGGTCCGTGTCGATCCGAAAATTGCTCATGAATTTAACTGTCCTGCGTAGACGCTATTTGATTTTGAAAATCGCATCGACGTCCTGCTGAAAATTCTGCGTGACGATCATCAGCAAGTCGCGGCCGCTGTCGGACGCTGCCTTGCCGGCGCTGGTGTAGGAGTTGGAGTTCTGCAGACCAATCGCGCTGCTCAGGTTCTTGAGCGGCCCGGACGACACCGCCGTCGCCGCGCCCAGTTGCTTGCCCAGTCCACGCGCCATCGCCTCGGCGCGGCGACGGGCGTCCTTGATCGCGTCGACCGACAGGTCCTCCTCGATCTGGTCGCGGTTGCTGACGCTGAACGTGGTCGAGAAATTCGTCAGGTTTTTCATGTCCAGCACGGCCGACATGATGGGCGCCCATTTCGACAGATCGTTCACTTCCATGTGCACCGTGCAAACGAAGTCATACAACGGCTCGGCTTTCGGATCGCCCTCCGTGGTCTTGCGCATCTCCTTGCGCACATCGTGGATTTTTATCTTGTCTTCGGGCTGCCCGTTGGCTGCCAACAAGGCATGCAATTCGGTGGCGCGCGCGTCCAGCACGGCGCGCGCTGCCGCCGGATCGGCATCGTAGGCGCTGATGTCAACATCGATTTCGCCGCGATCGGGCACGACGTGGATGAAGGCCCGGCCGTTCGCGTGGATGAAGGGATAGGCCGGCAGGTCGGCGGCGCTCGCTTGCAGCGATAAAAATATCAGGCCGGCGGCGACCGTCAGTTGCTTGAGCATCGAAAGGTTCCATTGATAAAAATGAAACCATGCTAATTTCGGATCACACCAGCTGTCAATCAGATTTTGATCCTTGCAATAACCAAGCCGCCATCGCGCACGGCACGCGCCTGTCGCGCGCGATGACGGCCATCAACGATTATCAACGATCGTTTTTGTGGCTTTGGCGGCCTGCTTGCGCATGTTGTTCCGGCGTGCCGCCACGGGTGCTGCCCGAGCTGGCCTGATTGCCGCTGCTGCCGGTATTGCCGATGTTGCCGCTGTTTTGCGAACCACCCGTGGACGAGCCGCTTTGCTGGTTGCCATCGTTTTTATGGCTCATGCTGCCGGCCTTGCGCGCTTCCTCGGACGTGAACTCATGTGCAGTGCCCGCCGCATGGGCCGCCTTGCCGCCTTCGGAGGCGATTTCGCGTTGCTGATCAGGGTCCATCGAAGCGAAGCCACGATTGCTGGTGTCGCTTTGCTTGTTGCTACCTTGAGTCCCCTGGCCACCTTGGCTAGCCGATTTCGTGTGGCCGTCGTTGCTGCCCTGATTGCCTTGATTGCCTTGCGTGTTGTGATTGCTTGCCATGATATATCTCCGATCTGGTTTAGTGAGTGTCTCCCTTGCCCTTGCAAGGAGACGCCATCGTAGATTCATGAACGGTCTCTTCATATCGGAGCACGGTGGCTGTTGACGTAGGACTGGCCTGTCAATCTGATACCGCTAATCATGGCTGAGGCAACCAACATTTTGTGCTGAGCTTGTCGCTCCCTGCCCTGCCGGCAGCGCTTGAACGATGTCGAAGGGCGCGGCTCCGCAGGCGCACGCCAGCGGCCATCGGCAACGCGCCTTGGTGAGTTCACGCCCAGAGCGCCTCCGCCTCCGGCGACATGATGGCTACGCGATTCTTACTATTTGAAAGGTGGAAATGCAGGCGCACGGGCTGCGCAACCGGCTCAGTCCGATGGGCAAGGCTGTGGCGCTGATAGGCATGGCCGAGGCCGACCACGGCCCGGCCCACGACAAGTAGGCGGGAAATAATATGGTTAAACGACCCAGCCCGTACCCCACGTACTTTCCAAGTCGCCCACATTACTTCCCGAGGCAAATTATCGCCGCCGATGGCATGCGCCACAATCAAACGCGTGATTCATTTCTGGCCAATTTAATCGAATTTGGGGCCAGCCATCGATATCGATGGTGAAAATATTTTGCCCTTATTCCCGTTCATTCCCATTCATTTCGCGCCCATTAATTCGCGTTCACTAACACACCTATTGACGTGACCCGAAATCGACAGTGTTTGGCCGCTGGCGAGAACATCCAGCAATTCTCTTTCCGACTTCCAACGCACATACTGGATTACAAGCCGAGCATAAGTCTCTGCTGAGATGACTTATCCAAATCCATGCGTGAATAAGGACGGAATTATCATGATGACGCAAAATCGAAAAACATCCTTTCTGTTTGGGGAAAATGTCCCTTATATCGAAGGCCTGTACGAAACCTATCTCGCCGATCCGGAATCGGTGACGCAGGAATGGAAAGCCTATTTTGAGGCCTTGCAGGGCGTGCCTGCGGTCGATGGTTCGGACAAGGACGACGTCGCCCACGCACCGGTGGTGCACCGCTTTGTCGAGCTGGCCAAACGCGCGCGGCCCGGCGTGGTCAGCGGCGATCCTTTGCAACTGGCCCGGAAACAGGTCGCGGTGCAGTCGCTGATTTCGGCCTACCGCATGGTCGGCACGCGCGGCGCCTTCCTCGATCCGCTGCAATGGACGCCCACCCCGCACGTTCCCGACCTGACGCCGGGTTTCTATGGCTTGTCCGCCGCCGACATGAATACCAGTTTCAGCACCGCCGACACCTATTTCTGGGAACGCGACGCGGCCACCCTGGCCGACCTGGTCGATGCGCTCGATGAAACCTATTGCGGCGCGCTGGGCGCCGAATACATGTACCTGGCCGATGCCGGCCAACGCCAATGGTGGCAGATGCGCCTCGAATCGAGCCGCGCCAAGCCGTCGTTATCGGCGGAGCAGCAACGGCATATTCTGGAGCGGCTGACGGCGGCCGAGGGACTGGAAAAATATCTGCATAGCCGCTACGTCGGACAGAAACGATTTTCGCTGGAGGGCGGCGAATCGCTGATTGTGCTGCTCGATGAATTGATTGCCGCCGGTTCGGCGCAGGGCATTAAAAGCGTCGTGATCGGCATGGCGCACCGCGGCCGCTTGAATGTATTGGTCAACACGGTGGGCAAGCCGGCGCAGATGCTGTTCGACGAATTCGACGGCAAGACCGCACATTTGCTGCCGGCCGGCGACGTCAAATACCACAAAGGTTATACCGGCGCCACCGATACGCCGCATGGCGCGGTGGAAGTGATGCTGGCGTTTAACGCCTCGCACCTGGAGATCGTCAATCCGGTCATCCAGGGCACGGCGCGCGCAAAAGCCGAGATATTGGGCGCCGACGGCCACCGTGCCGTGCTGCCGATCGAAATTCATGGCGACGTGGCGATATCAGGCCAGGGCATCGTCATGGAAACCATGAGCCTCGTTTCGACGAAAGCCCATGGCACGGGCGGCACCGTGCACATCGTCATCAACAACCAGATCGGCTTCACCACATCGGACCCGACGGAAACCCGCTCGACCTTCTACTGCACCGATATCGCCAAGATGATCGAGGCGCCGGTGTTGCACGTCAATGGCGATGATCCGGAAGCCGTGGTCGCTGCCGTCCGGCTGGCGGTGGAATACCGCACAACCTTCCATAAGAGCGTGGTGATCGACCTGGTCTGCTTCCGCCGCCACGGACACCAGGAGCAGGACACGCCGAACATCACGCAGCCGCTGATGTACCGCTCGATCGCCGCGCATCCCGGCGTGCGCTCCATCTACGCAAAGAAACTCATCGATGCCAAGATCATGACGACGGAACAGGTTCAGGACTACGAGAGTGTGTACCGCGAACAATTGGTCAAGGCCCAGACCGAAGCCGCGGCGAGCGGCGTCGCGCCAGCGACGGCCGTTGACGAGGGCAAGCCGCAGGCACCACGGAACTATGCGGCGCCGTCCCGGCAGGAAATCGTCGCGCTGGGGCAGAAGATCAGCAGCGTGCCGGCGGAGTTCCATCTGCATCCGCTGGTCACCAAGGTCGTCACGGCGCGCCGCGAAATGGCCGATGGCAGCAAGCCGCTGGACTGGGGCATGGGCGAGCACCTCGCCTTCGCGTCCTTGCTGACCTCGGGCATCGACGTGCGCATCAGCGGCCAGGATTGCGAGCGCGGCACGTTCAGCCACCGCCACGCGGTGTTGAACAATCAGCAGCGTGTCGCCAGAAATGAAGGCCGCTATATTCCGCTGGACCACCTGCAACCCGGCCAAGCCCGCTTCAGCGTGAACAACTCCATTCTGTCGGAAGCGGCCGTTCTGGCCTTCGAATACGGCTACACCACCGTCCGCGACGACGCGCTGGTGATCTGGGAAGCGCAATTCGGCGACTTCGCCAACGGCGCCCAGGTTGTCATCGACAACTTCATCGCGGCGGGAGAGTCGAAATGGGGCCAGACCAGCGGATTGACCATGTTCCTGCCGCACGGCCAGGAGGGCGCCGGTCCCGAACACGCGTCGGCCAGGCTGGAACGCTACCTGCAATTGTGCGCCCAGCAGAACATCCAGGTCTGCCAGCCGACGACGCCGGCGCAGTTCTTCCACATGCTGCGCAGGCAGGCGACGTTGCGCGAACGCCGGCCGCTGATCGTCATGACGCCGAAATCGCTGTTGCGCCATCCTGACGCGACCAGCACGCTGGACCAGCTGGCGGACGGTGAATTCCACGCCGTGCTGGGCGACGCCGGCATCCAGGGCAAGCAACGCGACAAGGTCAAGAAGGTCATCGTTTGCTCCGGCAAGATCTACTATGAGCTGCTGGAATATCGCCGCGTCCACGACGTGCAGGACACCGCGCTGGTCCGTCTGGAACAGCTCTACCCCTTCCCGGCCGAGCAGCTGCAGGCCGAGCTGGCGCTCTACAAAAACGCCACCGCCGTCGTCTGGTGCCAGGAAGAGGCCCGCAACCAGGGCGCATGGAAAGTCATCGAGGAGGACCTGCGCGCGGCGACGCCAGCCAAGGCGCAGCTGCGCGACTCGACCCGGCCGGCGATGGCCTCCACCGCGCCCGGCTACGCCTCCATGCACCTGGCGCAGCAAGCCGCCTTGGTGGCCGGCGCGTTCGAGCACTAAGTGTCTGTCAATTTTCAGTAATTCTGCAATCGTTCCAGTCTCTTCCATGCGGCCACCCGTTGCGTGGGAGAGACGAGCAAGTATGCAAAGCGCGACGATCTCTCCGGCAATATCACCTGTTGCCTTCGTCCATGCTGCGTCATCCGCACACATTGCGTCCTTCCCCCTTGCATCTTTAATTTCCCTAAGGAGTGAAGTATGGAACCATCCCCATCCAGCGTTTCCCCGTTTGCCGGCAAGCCGATGAGCGGCGCCGACATGATCTTGAGCGTCTTGAGCGAAGAAGGCGTCGATACCATATTCGGCTACAGCGGCGGCGCCATCCTGCCGACCTATGACGCGGTGTTCCGCTTCAATGAAGAACGGGCGCTGGCGCCGGCCGATCAAATCAAACTGATCGTGCCCGCCAACGAACAGGCGGCCGGTTTCATGGCGGCCGGCTATGCGCGCGCCAGCGGCAAGGTCGGTGTCTTTATGGTCACCTCCGGACCGGGCGCGACCAACGCGCTGACACCGATTGCCGACTGCAACGGCGACTCCGTCCCCGTTGTCCTCATCTGCGGACAAGTACCCCGCTCCGCCATCGGCAGCGACGCCTTCCAGGAGGCGCCGGTATTCAACATCATGTCCGCCTGCGCCAAACAGGTTTTCCTGGTGACCGATCCGGCGAAACTGGAACAGACCTTGCGCTTCGCGTTCGAGATCGCCCGCTCCGGCCGGCCGGGGCCGGTCGTCGTCGACATACCCAAGGACATACAGAACTGGCGGGGCGTGTATGTCGGCAAGGGCACGCTGCATGCGCGCGGCTATTCGGAACGGCTGCGCAAAATCGGCCGGGGCGCCCAACTGGGCGACGCCAAACGGCAGGCATTCTTTCGCCATCTGGCCGCATCCAGCCGGCCCCTGCTCTACATCGGCGGCGGCGTCATCGCCAGCGGCGCGACGCCGGCGCTGCTCCAGTTCGCCGAACGTTATCGCATCCCCGTGGTCAAATCGTTGATGGGCTTGAGCGCGATGCCCGCCGACCATGAACTGTCGCTGGGTATGCTCGGCATGCACGGCACGGCCAGCGCCAACTACGCGGTCGAGGATTGCGACTTCCTGATCGCGGTGGGCGCCCGCTTCGACGACCGCGTCGCCGGGCGGCCGGAGTTATTCGCGCCGAACGCCGCGCGCATCGCCCACATCGATATCGACGAGGCGGAAATCGGCAAGGTCAAGAAGGCCCACTGGAGCCATGTCGCGGATGCGCGCAGCACGCTGCTGTCGCTGATGGAGCACGGCGACGTCGAATACCGGTCGCGCGACGCGTGGCTGGCCTCGATCGCGCAGTCGAAACGCCGCCACGCGATGAATTACGACCGGGCCTGCGCCACCATCCAGCCGCAATACGTCATCGAGAAGCTCAGCGAAATCACGCAGGGGCAGGCGATCATCACGACGGGCGTGGGCCAGCACCAGATGTGGGCGGCCCAGTATTACGCATTCCAGCATCCGCGCAGCCTGCTGACATCGGGCAGCATGGGCACCATGGGCTTCGGCCTGCCCGCCGC
>Ga0209862_1000552_pt1 | contig 13426 bp, 10 predicted proteins | sample OrgsoiDNA_201061_FD_185809 | JGI IMG/M metagenome (GOLD analysis project Ga0209862, IMG submission 185809) | Permafrost soil microbial communities from the Arctic, to analyse light accelerated degradation of dissolved organic matter (DOM) -... | ecosystem: Environmental > Terrestrial > Soil >... | reverse complement strand
GGCGCTGTGGATCTTGATCGCCAACGGCTGGATGAACCACCCGGTCGGCGCCGAGTTCAACTACGAAACCATGCGCATGGAACTGACCAGCATCGTCGACGTCATCTTCAATCCGGTGGCGCAGGTGAAATTCGTGCACACCGTCGCGGCCGGTTATGTGACGGCGTCGATGTTCGTGCTCGGCATCTCATCCTACTACCTGCTCAAGGCGCGCGACATTCCCTTCGCGCTGCGCTCCTTCGCCATCGCCGCCGGCTTCGGCCTGGCGTCGACCTTGTCGGTGATCGTGCTGGGCGACGAGTCCGGCTACACGGCCGGCGAAGTCAACAAGACCAAGCTGGCCGCCATCGAAGCGGAATGGGAAACCCAGCCGGCGCCGGCCGGCATCACGGTCGTCGGCTGGCCCAACGACCAGACCGAGCACACCGATTACGCCGTCAAAATCCCTTACGTGCTGGGCCTGATCGCCACGCGCTCGGTCGACACGCCGGTCACCGGCATCAAGGAACTCAAGCAGGGCAACGAGGTGCGCATCCGCAACGGCATGAAAGCCTACGCCGCGTTGACGCGCCTGAAGTCCGGCGACAAGTCGCCCGAGGCGCGCGCCGCCTTCGATGCGCTGAAAGACGATCTCGGCTACGGCCTGCTGTTAAAAAAATACGCGCCCAAGGTCATCGACGCGACCGAGGCGCAAATCAAGCTGGCCGTCAACGACACCGTGCCGCATGTGGCGCCGATGTTCTGGTCCTTCCGCATCATGGTTGGGCTGGGCCTGCTGTTCCTGTTCATCTTCAGCTGCTCCTTCTTCTTCCTGATCCGCAAGCGCCTGGCCGCGCAGCGCTGGCTGCTGAAACTGGCCGTGCTGGCGATCCCGCTGCCGTGGGTGGCCGCCGAGCTGGGCTGGGTGGTGGCTGAATACGGCCGCCAGCCATGGACCATCGCCGGCATCCTGCCGACGCACCTGTCGGCATCGACGGTGCCGGTCGGCAGCCTGTACTTCAGCCTGGCCGGCTTCCTCGGTTTCTACACCTTCCTGCTGGTGATAGAAATGACGCTGATGATCAAGTTTGCCCGCAAGGGGCCGAGCAGTCTGCACACCGGCAACTACCACTGGGAACAGCCGGCCGCCATCGCGGCCATGGCAGCCAACCCCGCCACCATTTAAGGAGCGAGCATGCTATTCGATTATGAAACCTATAAAGTGATCTGGTGGTGCTTCGTCGGCGTGCTGCTGGTCGGCTTCGCGCTGACCGACGGCTTCGACTTCGGCGTCGGCATGGCGCTGCCCTTCATGGGCCGCAACGACGGCGAGCGGCGCGTCATCATCAACACCATCGGCCCGACCTGGGAAGGCAACCAGACCTGGTTCATCGCCGCCGGCGGCTGTTTGTTCGCGGCCTGGCCGCTGGTCTACGCGGCCGCGTTCTCGGGCTTTTACATCGCCCTGATGCTGACGCTGTTTTCGCTGTTCTTCCGCCCGGTCGGCTTCGACTACCGCAGCAAGATCGCCGACCCGCGCTGGCGCGGCGCCTGGGACTGGGGCCTGTTCGCCGGTGGCTTCGTGCCGCCGCTGATCTTCGGCGTGGCCTTCGGCAACCTGCTGCAGGGCGTGCCCTTCCACTACGACGACACCATGCGCATGGAATACACCGGCAATTTCTTCGGCCTGCTCAACCCCTTCGGCCTGCTGTCGGGCGTGCTCAGCGTGGCGATGCTGGCGATGCACGGCGCCACCTTCCTGCACCAGAAAACCGAGGGCGACATCGCCCGCCGCGCCCGCCTCACGGCGATGCTCGCGGCGGCGCTGGTGGTCGTCGTCTTCGCCGGTGCCGGCGTGTGGATCGCCAACGGCATAGACGGTTACCGCATCACCGCCATGCCGGACACCAACACCTCCTTCATGCCGGTGATGAAAACCGTGGTGCGCGCCAGCGGCGCCTGGCTCGACAACTACGCCCGCTGGCCGCTGCTGCGCGCCCTGCCTATCATGGCCTTCGTCGGCGCGCTGCTGGTGATCGTCTGCAGCGCACGGCGCTGGACGTTGCCGGCCTTCCTCGCCAGCGGCCTGACGGTGGCCGGCATCATCCTCACGGCCGGCGCGTCGATGTTTCCCTTCGTGATGCCGTCGTCGCTGGCGCCGGCCAGCAGCCTGACGGCGTGGGACGCGGTGGCCAGCCATAAGAGTTTGGCCATCATGTTCTGGGTCGTGCTGATCATGCTGCCTATCGTGATGCTGTACACGACGTGGGTCTATCGCGTGGTACGCGGCAAGGTCACGCTGGCGGACATCCGCGACAACGAACACACCGCTTATTAACTGACCAATTCAATCGTTCAAGGAGCACGCAATGTGGTATTTCACCTGGATACTGGGCATCGGCCTGGCGCTGTCGGCGGCCATCATCAACGTCATGTGGCTGGAATCGAACTACGCTTTCGGCCAGCGCGACGAGGAAGTCACGCGCGCCAGTTTTGAAAACGCCAGCAAGCCGAAGCGGCCGCACGGCGAGTAAAGCGATGCTGGTGCCGGGCTATGCGCCAAGCGCGACGGCTGCGGATCGGGCGTGGCCGTCAGCGGCTGGCCGCAGCGCATCGACGACTTCGTAAGCCGGCCCGAGGTTTTGAATGTCCCGATCGGCGAGGCGATGGGCAAGGGCGCAATGATGGGCTGCATGATGCATGCCCATACAGAACCGTGGCACCGGGTATAGATCGGCCGCCGGCAGCGCCGCTTTGATGTGCCTCCGGACGGATGTGCTATATTCGCGGCCCGCGCCATCACGCTCCGTGACGGCGCCCCTCTCTCCGTACCCGCCATGCCGCCCCTGAAGTATCTCAGCGCTTATTCCGAACAGACCCAAGAGCAAGTCCAGCAGCTGCTGGCGCAAAACAAGCTGGGCGAAGTGCTGCTCAAACGCTATCCCAAGTCGCACGAGCTGCGCACCGACAAGGCGCTGTACCAGTACGTGCAGGAGCTGAAGACCGAATATCTGCGCAACGCCGAGCCGATCAACAAGGTCGAGTACGACAGCAAGATCCACGTCATCAACCACGCGCTGGGCTTGCACACGTCGATTTCGCGCGTCCAGGGCGGCAAGCTCAAGGCCAAGCACGAGATCCGCGTCGCGACCATGTTCAAGGAAGTGCCGCTGGAATTCCTGCGCATGATCACGGTCCACGAGCTGGCGCACGTCAAGGAAAAGCAGCACGACAAGGCTTTCTACAAGCTATGTACCTACATGGAACCGAATTATCACCAGTACGAATTCGACCTGCGGCTCTACCTGACCCAGCTCGACGCCAGCGGCCAGCGCCTGTGGTGACATACGCCGCGAGCTAGTCCGGATTGCTGGTGACGGTGCCGGCGTCCTTGAAGCGGCGCAGCAGCGCCTCCGGGCGCGTCTCGACCATCATCAACGCGGCGTGCTGCGGGCGGATGAAACCCTGGTCGCTGGCATGCGCGATGAAGCCGATCAGATGATCGTAAAAGCCGTCGACGTTCAGCAGCGCGATCGGCTTGGCGTGGATGCCGAGCTGCGACCAGGTCAGCATCTCGAACAATTCCTCCAGCGTGCCCATCCCGCCGGGCATGGCGATGAAGCCGTCGGCCAGCTGCGCCATCATGGCTTTGCGCTCGTGCATATCCTTGACGATGAACTGGCGCGTCAGGCCCGTGTGGCCGACTTCGCGCTCGACCAGCGCGGTCGGGATCACGCCCGTCACCTCGCCGCCCAGGCGCAGCACCTCGTCGGCGATGATGCCCATCAGGCCGACGTTGCCGCCGCCGTAGACCAGCGCCACGTTCTCGTCCACCAGCGCGCGCGCCAGCTCGCGCGCCGCTTCCGCGTAGCGCGGCGTGACGCCGGCGTTGGCGCCGCAATACACACAAATCGATTTCATCACTAGCGTTTTTCCTCCAGTTCGATGCGCGCCGCGTCGACGTAGAGCCGCTCGGTCGCGTCGCGCGCCGGGCAGCAGGTGGCCTGTTGATACAGGTCCAGCGCCTCGGCCAGTTTCTTTTTTCCGTCCAGCGTCAGCAGCGCGCGCGCATAGGCGATGCGCGCCACCGCCGATTCCGGGTCCAGTTGGATGGCGCTGTCGAAGTGCCGGTAGCAAACATCCTTCTTCACGCCGTAAGTCAGGCCGCCTATCATGGCGCCGACCTTGTCGATCACTTCCGCGTGATAGGTGCCGAGCGCGATGTGGGCGTCGGCGTGGCGCGGCTCCAGCTTCAGCGCGGCGTCGAGGCTGTGCTTGACCTTCGCGCCCAGTCCCTGCGCCAGCGCCTTGACCACCGAGATGCCCTGGGCGTAGCGGCCCAGCGCATAACCGTGCCAGTAAAATCCGGCCGCGTTGGCGGGCCGCTCCAGCTGCTGGCGCTCGCAGCGCTCGGCCACCTCCTCGAAGGTGGCGATTTTTTTCTTCTCGCTTTTTTCCAGATACAGCGCGTAGATGCAGGTGGCCTTGTGCGCCACCGAATAGCCTTCGACGCCGACGTCCAGCCCCAATCGGGCCGCGCGCTCGAACTGCCCGGCGTGAAAGGCGATCCACGCCTGCACCAGCCGCGCGTCCGAAGGATAGCGTTCGGCGTCGCCGATGTGCAGCTGCGGCCACGCGGCCAGCAGGCTGTCGGCCGTGTAGACATAGGCCGTTTCTGGATGCGGAAACGGCTCCCAGCTCATGTCGTGCTCCGGGTGATTTTCTTCAGATATTCTTCGGACAGCTTCTGGAACAGCAGATGCGTTTCATTGCGCAGATAAGGGCCGATCTGCGACAGCACCTGGTAGCAGCCGCGCGCCAGCGCATCGGCCATCGATTGCTGCTCCGTGTATTTGCGCGGATTACGCACATATTCGTAGGACAGCCAGTAGGTCGCCACCACCACCATATTGGTGGCCATGGCGTCGATCGCCGTGTCGGACGCCTCCAGCGATTTTTCGCTGCGCAGGTCTTCGCACAACTGCTTGGCGACCTTGATCTTGTGCGCCAGGATCTGCTTGAAGTGCAGCTCCAGCTTGCGGTTGCGCGACAACAGGTCGTTCAGGTCGCGGTAGAAAAAGCGGTAGCGCCAAATCAGTTCGAACATCAGGTGCAGGTACAGCCAGACGTCTTCGATGTTGGAGCGGCGCCCGTCCGGCACCTGCAGGATGCGCTCGATCTCGGCCTCGAACTGGACGAAGATGGAGTTGACGATATCGTCCTTGTTGCGGAAGTGGTAGTACAGATTGCCGGGCGAGATATTCATCTCCTCGGCGATCACGGTGGTCGTGATATTCGGTTCGCCGAATTCGTTAAACAGGCGCAGGGACAGTTCCAGAATGCGTTCTCGGGTGCGGCGGGGAGCTTTTTGTAGCATAGCAGGAGGTCTCTCTTTATTCTCCTGCCAGCATAACACCGATGCTGCATTCTTTGAAACTCCGCGGCCTCAAATCGGCTAGTCGGCGGCTGTCGCGGCGCGCTTCGTGGCTTTTTTCGCGGCCGGCTTGGCGACGCTTTTGGCCACCGGCTTGGCCGGCGTTTTTTTCACGGCTGCCTTGGCGGCGGCCGGCTTGGCCGCGACGGATTTGACGGCGGCGGGTTTGCTCGTCGATGCCTGGCCGGCCGGCTTGGTAGCGGCTTTTTTTACGCCGGCTTTTTTGACGGCGGTTTTCGGCGCGGCTTTAGCTAAAGGCTGGGCGGCCGACGCTGCCGCCGCATCGCCCGACAGTTGCGCGACAGCCTTGCTCAATTCGTCGACGCGGCTGGCCAGCGCATCGATGTCCTTCCGCGTCGGCACACCGATCGAACTCAGTGCCCGCAGGACGCGCTCCTCGAACACCTGCTCCAGCTTGTCCCACGAACCGGACGCCTTGCTGCCGATATCGTCGGCCAGTCCGCTGACGGTCTCGCGCACGTCGGCCACTTTTTCCTCGGCCTTGCTCCGCGTGCGCTTCTGCAGATCGGTGCCGTCCTTGACCAGCCTGGAAAACACCCGGCCGCCCTCTTCCTGCGCCTTGGCGAACGCGCCCAGGCCGGCCTGCCAGATTTGCTGTGCGGAGCTGCGCACGGCCTCGGTCAGCTGTTGGTCCTCGTCCTTCGCCTGCAATTTCTTCGCCATGGCCAGCTCCGTGAAATGATCGATCCATTCTAGTCATCAAACCTAGAGCAGGGATTCTAAACCATGTCGCGGCGCCCCTTCGTCCCCATCAAACCGCGACCACGGGACCGTGCACCTGCGCGTGCAGGCGGAAGCCCTCGCGGATGTTATCGCGCAGGACCGCGCCCTTCCACGGCTTGGTATAGAAGCGGTCGATGGCGCCGTGGTTGATGGCGGCCATGATAGGCGTCAGGTCCGCATACGCCGACAGCATGATGCGGAAGGTGTCCGGCGCCAGGTTCTTGACGCGCTCCATGAACTCCGTCCCGCTCATCAGCGGCATGCACTGGTCGCACAGGATCACCTGCACGCGGTGCCGCGCGAGGATGTCGAAGCCCTCGGCCGCTGTCTGCGCCGTCAGTATGCGGTAGCCGTCCTGCGCCAGGAAGTCGGTCAGCACCTCCAGCATGAAGGCGTCGTCGTCGACGATGAGCAGCGTTTGCTGGTCGAGCACCGTCTCGTCGACGGGCGTCTGCAAGGACTTGCCTTCCTTCAGCATCGCCTCGAACTCCAGCTCCGGCAAGGGACGGCTGAAATAATAGCCCTGCATCTCGTCGCAGCCGTGGCGCCGCAAATAGGCCAGCTGCGCGTCCTTCTCGACGCCCTCGGCGATCACTTCCAGCTTCATGCTGTGCGCCATATTGATGATGGCCAGGACGATGGCCGCGTCGTCCGGATTGCTGGTCACTTCGCGCACGAAGGCGATGTCGATTTTCAGCTTGTCGATCGGGAAGCGCTTCAGGTAGGCCAGGCTGGAATAGCCGGTGCCGAAATCGTCGATGGAAATCTGGATGCCGAGCGCCTTCAGGTTTTGCAGCACCGTGATGGTCTCCTCGGCGTTCGACATCAGCGAGCTTTCGGTCAGCTCCAGCTCCAGCAATTCGGGCGCGATGGCGTGTTCCTTGATCGCCTTGAGCACCTCCTCTTCGAGGCCGCCGACGAAGAACTGGATGCCCGAGACATTCACCGACAGATGCACCGCGCCGATGCTCTTGCCCCACTGGCTGATCTTGCGGCAGGCCTCGTGCAGCACCCAGGTGCCGACCCGCACGATCAAGCCCGTCTCCTCCAGGATAGGAATGAACAGCGCCGGCGAGACCATGCCGTGGCCGGGCCGCTGCCAGCGTATCAAGGCCTCGGCGCCGCTGATGCGGCCGGAGCCGATGTGCACCTTGGGCTGGAAGAACAGCACGAACTCGTTGTTGTCGATGGCGCGCCGCAGCGCGTTTTCCAGGTCCAGCCGCGCCAGCGACTGTGCGTTCATCTCGGCGGTGAAGAAGCGGAACGCGTCGCGCCCGGCCTCCTTGGCGCGGTACATGGCGGTGTCGGCGTACTGGATCAGCGTGTCGGCCTCGCCGCCGTCGTCGGGGAAGACCGAGATGCCGATGCTGGCCGTGACGGTCACTTCATGGCCCTTCAGATCGAAGGGCTTGCGCAGCGCCTCGCGGATCTTGTCGACCACGGCGATGGCGTTTTGCGCGCCCTCGGGCAGCATCAGGATGGCGGCGAATTCGTCGCCGCCGAAACGGCCGATGGTGTCGCGCACGCGCAGGCAGTCCACCAGCCGGCCGGAGAACTGCCGCAGCAGCTCGTCGCCGATGGTATGGCCCAGCGTGTCGTTGACGTTTTTAAAGCGGTCGACGTCGAGGAACAGCACCGCCAGCGCCCAACGGTGTTCGCTGGCCTGGCGCAGCGAGTGGCTGAGCGACTCGTAGAACTGGCTGCGGTTGGGCAGGCCGGTCAGCGTGTCGAAGTGGGCCAGCTTGAGCAGGCGCTGCTCGGCCTCTTTGCGCTCGGTGATGTCGCGCGCCACCGCCACCAGGATCCAGCTCTGGCCCGAGCGCAGCGTGCGGCGCTGCACCTCGACGGCGATCGGCGCGCCGTTCTTGCGCTGCAACAGCAGCTCGGCCATCGCGCCGCTCTGGTCGCCGGCCAGCAGCTTGTCATATAAATCCTCAAGCCGATTCAGGTCGCCGTCGATCGCCTTGTTCGGTCCCACCTTGAGGAATTCTTCGCGCTCGTAGCCGAGCATGCGGCAGGCCGTCGCGTTGACGTCGACGAAGCACATGCCGGCGCGGTCGACCAGGAAGATGGCGTCGGCCGTCGCGTCCATCGCCAGGCGGAAGCGGCGCAGGTCTTCATCGAGGCGGATGCGGGCGTTCATGTCCAGCGTCAGCTGCGCGTGGTGGCGCTTGATCTCGTCGTACAGCAGCAGGTTTTCGTAGGCCACCGAGATTTGCGCGGCCACCGTGGCGGCGACGCGCTCGTCGACTTCGGAGAATTCGTCGGCGCCCAGTTTGTCGGCCAGGTACAGCCAGCCGTGCGTGCGTTCGCGCGAGGCGACCGGCACGCCGAGGAAGGAGTGCACCGGCGGGTGGGTGGGCGGCAGGCCGATTTCCTGCGGGTCGCCGCCGAGGTTGTTGATGCGCACCGCCTGGCGCTGGTCGAGCAGATTGCGCAGCACGCCGGCGCGCGGCGCCGAGGCGATCAAGCGCGCGGCCTGGCCGGCGCCGCACGAGGCGAAGTAACTCAGTTCGCTGGCGCCGGTTTCGAGCACGCCGATGCAGGCGTATTTGGAGACGCAGATGTTCTGCGCCACGCGGCAGCCGATTTCGATCAGCGCCATCGGATCGCGTTCGGCGCCCAGCTCTATCCCCAGCTCGATCAACGCGGTCAGACGCAGGCTGACCGCCTGCAGGCTCGACAGGGAGCGCGACAGCCGCTCCGTCATCATCGACAGGTCTTCGGCCGGCGGCTCATCGCCCTCCTGGGCGATGCGCGTGATCAGCTGGCTGCTCGATTCGAGCTCGCCCAGGTATTCGGCGACCTGGTTGTCGATGCCGAGGAAGCGCCCCTGCGCCGGCGGCTCCGGCGCGAACGCCGGCAGCACATTGGCCTCGGCGCCGCGGCCCAGCGCGTCGCGGACGGTGCGCAGGATGACGTCGGGGTCGGACGGCTTCGGCAGCACCCACTGCACGCCGCACGATTGCGCCACCACCGTCGCTTCGCGCTCGCGGTAGGTGGCGGTGTAAAAAATCACCGGCACGTCGGCCGTCTCCGGATTGGCGTGCATGCGCGTGACGAATTCGTAGCCGTCCATATTCGGCATCAGGATGTCGGAGATGACCAGGTCGGGCCGCTCGGCCAGCACCATCTTCAGCCCCTCGGCGCCGTTGGCCGCCTCCAGCAGCCGGTGGCCGCCGTAGCCCAGCAAGGTCATTAAAAATTCACGGTTGAGCACATGGTCATCCACGATCAGGATGGTGGCGATGTCGTTTTTATCCGGGGTCGACATCAGCCCCGGCAAAAAAGACTCGATTTGCGCGACGAAGCTATCCGGTTCGATCGGCTTGCCGATGTAGCCGTCGAAGCCGGCCGCCAGCAGGCGTTCGCGGTCGCCGACCATGGCCAGCGCCGTCACCGCCAGCGCGGGGATTTTGCTGACGGCCGGATCGGCCTTCAGCGCGGCGACCACGCCGTAGCCGTCGAGCTTGGGCAGGTGCACGTCGCAGATGATCAGGTCGGGCAGCTCGCGCTGGGCCAGCGCGACGCCTTCTTCGCCGTCGAGCGCCATCAGCGGCGTGTAGCCGAAGGCGCGCAGCAGATAGACCATCAGCTCCATGTTGGTGGGATTGTCTTCGATAATGAGGATGCGTGCGGACACGTTAGCGCTCCAGGTGAATACTGCCGGCAGGGCTGATCGCCCTGCTCTCGTTGCCCGGCCGGCGCGCCACGTCGAGCGGCAACGCCAGCGTGAATATACTGCCCACGCCATATTGGCTGTCAAATAAAATCTGCCCGCCCAGCAGCGCGGCCTGCTTCTGGCACAGGTGCAGGCCCAGTCCCGCGCCGCCGTACTGGCGCGTCGATCCTGAATCGAGCTGCGCGAAGGCCTGGAACAGCAGGTGCTGCTGCTCCTCCATGATACCAACACCGGTGTCGCTGACGCTGATAGTGACGTATTCCTCGCCATCGAGGCGCGCGCTGCTGAGCCGCACCGCCACTTCGCCGCGCTCGGTGAACTTGATGGCGTTGTTCAGCAGGCTCAATAAAATCTGCTGCAACGCGCGGCGGTCGCTGATGATGGCGATGTCGTGCGGCGTGCAGCGAAATTCCAGCGCCAGTTTTTTCTGCCGCGCCTGCGGCTTCAATAATTGCAGCACCTCGTCGATCGCCTGCCGGCACTGGACCGGCTGCCAGTCCAGCGTGGTCTTGCCGGACTCGATGCTGGTCAGGTCGAGCAAGTCGTTAATCATCGACAGCAGGTGGCGCGCGCTGCCCTGGATGGTGCGCAGCTGCTTGTCCTGTTCGCGGTTGATCGGGCCGGGCAGCTTCATCAGCAGCGTGCCGGCGAAGCCGATGATGGCGTTCAGCGGCGTGCGCAATTCGTGCGACATGCTGGCCAGGAAGCGGTCCTTGGCGGCGTTGGCGGCGGCCAGTTCCAGATTCTGTTCGTGCAGCGTCAGCTCGATCCGTTTGCGCTCGCTGATGTCGCGGATCGCGCTCATGATCAGCGTGCCTTCTTCGGTGGCGATCGGACTGAGGCTGATCTCGACCGGGAATTCACAGCCGTCCTTGCGCAGGCCGAACAGCTCGCGCCCGGAACCCATGGGGCGCGACAGCGGCGTCGAAAAATACCCGTTGCGGTGGCCGACATGGCCCTGCCGCAGCCGCGCCGGCATCAGCGATTCGAGCACCTGGCCGCGCAGTTCGCCGCGCGCGTAGCCGAACAGCGCCTCGGCCTGGCGATTGGCCAGCACGATGCGGCCGGCGGCGTTGGCCATGATGATGGCGTCCGGCGTCGAATCGAGCAGGCCGCCGAAGCGCGCCTCCACCAGCTTGGCGTCGCGCAGCACCTTCAACTGCGTGACGTCCTTTTTGCTCCACAAGATGTAGTCGACGCTGCCGTCATCGGCCAGGATCGCCTTGCTCGAACTGTCGATATACACCAGCGCGCCGTCCTTGGCGCGGCGCATCGATTCGTAATTGGCCTGGCCATGTTCCAGCGTCTGGCGCAGCACGGCGCGCTCGGCGTCGCCATACTCCTCGGGCACGATCAGCTGCGCCAGCGTGGCGCCCAGCGCCTCCTGCTCGCTGTAGCCGAACACCGCTTGCGCGCCGCGCGTCCAGCACACCACCGCGCCATCCGGCGTCGTCACGATAACGGCGTCCGGCGTCTCGTTCAGGATCAGCGTTCCGAAGTCGATAGCCATCGTCGAACCTAGTCTGGGGCGCGTGTTCCACGCGCAAGATGAGCGCCAAGTTGGCGGTGATGCAGGCGGCCGCTTGTGATTGCTGCAATACAGATTAGTAACCATACAGCAACACGACGCCGGAAAACTCTCGAATAGTCACTGATCTGCAGTTCTTGACTGCGTTTGCTTCAACAGGATCACGCTATTCCTTGATACGGCAGCATACAGTCTACCTAAGCTCGTGGTTCAAGTCTATCGCGCTTTGTTGCGCGGAGACAGCTTTAATTTCCGCCATCACTGCGTCCAGGACAGGCTCGGCGCGGCCCAGCTCGACATGCCCGATGCCGGCGAATTCGACGTTGCGCGCGCCCGGCAAACGGCATGATTCCTGTGGCGCGACGATGTTGTCATGATGCGAAAAAAGCGAGCTGATGGCGGCGCGCCGCGCGGCCGGTTCGGCCGCCGACAAGGCCGGCAGCCAGGCGTCGTCGCGGCGCATCTGACGGGCGTTGCGGCCTATGCCCAGCTGCGCCAGCGCGGTGCCGTGGTGCGGTGTGCCGAGCGTGATCAAGCGCGCCAGCTGCGCGTCGCCGTGGCGCCGCAGCCAGGCGCGCGCCACCAGGCCGCCCATGCTGTGGGCGACAATCACGATGCGATCGACACCGCTGGCCGCGCGCAGCAACTCGCTGGCAGCTTGCACCTGAGGGACGTAGTCGTCGATGCCGGCCGTCGGCGGTTCGAGGTCGATGGCGTAGTGGCTGATGCCGGCCGCGCGCAGGCGCGCGCTCAGTGGCCGCCAGTAGCCGCCGTTGCAGCCGTAGCCGTGGATCAGCAGCACCGGCAAGCCGCGCGGCTTCGCATGCAATTGCAGACCGACCGGCCGCAGCATGGACCACGACGACGTCAGCATCGAGGCGCGGAACTCGCGCAAAAACAGTCGCAGTCGCCCGCCCGGCGCCAGTTGGTGCGCGGCCGGCGTGGCACTGCGGGCACGCCAGCTCAGGCCGAAATTATGCGCCGTGATCGCCAGGCGCACCAGCAGCAGCAAGGCCGCGCTGCAAATGATCGCCGGCAGCGGCGCGAGCTGGGTGTAGCGCGCGGCGATGCCGGCCAGCGCCAGCACGGCGCCGGCCTGCACCAACAGCAGCAGGATCAGGATGCGACGTATCATGCGCGCGCTTCCGAAGTTTCAGGACCACTCAGGCTAACACTTTCGGCGCCGGCTTGCCGGTCAACTGTTGCGCCAGTGCGCTGGCCAGGCGCGCCGTGATGCCGTAGATCGACAACTGCGGATTGGCGCCTATCGATGTCGGGAACAGCGAGCCGTCGTGGACCGACAGGTTGGCGATGCCGTGATAGCGGCCGTCCGACGCCACCACGCCGAGGCGTTCGTCGTCGGACAGGCCGCAACCGCCCATCACGTGCGCCGAGACGATGCGCGTCGCGAGGATTTTATACGGCAGCGCGTTGATGGCTTGGCTGGCCGCCGCCCACGTCGTGTAGACGCCGGCCTGCTCGTGCACCGGCATGACCGACTTGGCGCCGGCGGCGAACTGGATCTCGGCCATGCTGAGCAAGCCGCGCCGCACGCCGTCCCACAGATAAGGGCTGATCGGATAATCGAGCACTGGCGCGCCGGCGCTGTTGACGGACACGCTGCCGCCCGGCGCGTCGGCATGGAAGCCGTCGCGCAGCAGCGCCAGCAAGGCCTGGATGTGCGGGAACTGCTGCATCAGCGCCGCGTGCTGCGCGCCGAAACCGGCCATCGTCGTCGCCAGCAGCAGCGGATGCAGCGGCGGCGCTTCAAGCTTGTAGCCGATGGCGCCGTCGATGGCCTGCGTCTGCAAAAAGTGGTCCGAATAAATCGACTGCGGCGCGCCGGCGTAGCCGTCGACGCGCTGCTCGAACAGGCCGGCCGAGACCACGGTCGGATGTAAAAACGTGCGCTTGCCGAGCAGGCCATGCGGATCCGGCGCGCCGGAGCGCAGCAGCAGCGCCGGCGTGTTGATCGCGCCACCCGACAGCACAAAATGTTTGGCGCGCAGCGTCACGCGGCGGCCGTTGGTTTCCAGTCCATCGGCCTGTAATGCCACGC
>Ga0209862_1000549_pt1 | contig 13466 bp, 9 predicted proteins | sample OrgsoiDNA_201061_FD_185809 | JGI IMG/M metagenome (GOLD analysis project Ga0209862, IMG submission 185809) | Permafrost soil microbial communities from the Arctic, to analyse light accelerated degradation of dissolved organic matter (DOM) -... | ecosystem: Environmental > Terrestrial > Soil >... | reverse complement strand
CCGGAGGACGACAAAACCGCGCTGGATTTCGGCATCGGGCTGACGGCGGCGGTGGCGCGCGCCACGCAGCGGGCGGATCAGCTGCAAGTGGGGGAATTCGCCGACGCCGGGGCGGTGCTGGCGGACAAGCTGGAACGCCATCGGCCGCAGTGCATCGCCTTCCTCGGCAAGGCGGCATATGCCGGCATCACCGGGAAGCGCGAGCTGGCGTGGGGCGAACAGCCGCAGCGCTTTGGCGGCGCGCGGGTGTGGATCTTGCCGAATCCCAGCGGATTGAATCGCGGCTTTAGCAAGGACATGCTGGTGGCGGCTTATGCGGAGCTGCGCCGCGCCTTGCCCTAATTACTTGCGTGACATGCGGGCGCGCAGGCGCGGCGTGACGAAGTCGAGGAAGGCGCGCAGCTTCAGCGGCAGCGGCGCTTGTCCCGTGTGTACCAGGCTGATCGGCAAGGGCGCCGACTCGTATGGTTCGAGCACGATGCGCAGCGCCTGCTCGCGCAACGCGTCCGCGACCTGATACGACAGCACGCGTATCAGCCCGACGCCCAAGGTTGCGGCGGCGATGGCGGCCTCCGCCGTGTTGACGGTCAGCCGCGAATTGACCGGCACCGACAGCTGCGACTTGCCGCTTCCGAACACCCAGGCGCGCATCGACGCCAGCACTTCGAAGGTGACGCAGTCGTGCCCGGCCAGATCCTGCGGCCGCTCCGGCACGCCATGCGCCGCCAGATACGCCGGGCTGGCGCAGACCACCCGCCGCACCGCGCCGACCCTGGTCGCCATCAGCGCGCTGTCGGGCAGCTCGCCGATGCGGACCGCCACGTCGGCGTGCTCGTCCATCAGATGGACGACGCGGTCGGTCAGCATCAGGCTGATGCCGATCTCGGGATACTGGGCCAGAAATTCGGCCACCACCGGCACCACGTGCAGACGGCCGAACACGACCGGCGCCGTGACCACCAGCTCGCCCTTCGGCGACGCGTACTCGCCCGTCGCGGCGCGCTCGGCCTCGCCGATTTCTTCGAGGATGCGCCGGCAGGCAGCCACGTAGGAGGCGCCCGCTTCCGTCAGCGAGAGTTGCCGCGTCGTCCGGTGCAGCAAGCGCGTCGTCAGATGCGCCTCCAGCTCCGCCACCTTGCGGCTGACCGTCGCCAGCGGCATATCGAGCCGCCGCGCGGCCGCCGACAAGCTGCCCGCGTCGACGACGGCGATCAGGATGGCCATGGATTCCAGACGGTTCATACTATCGAATAATGGGAGGATGATTCCCGATCTTATGGGATTCTCTTTATAAATGCAAACAAGTAAGCTGTTCACTATTCTCCGGGACGTGGCATTCCGCCGCGAACCGGGCACACAACGCAAAGGAGAGCGCCGTGAACGGCCAGTCCACCACCCCCGATAGTTCAGCTCCGCCGCCGGTCGCATCGCGCGGCAAGATCGTCATGATGGCGGTCATCGCCGGCGCGGTGATCACCAATATTTATGCCACCCAACCCATCCTGCCGCTGATCGCGGCCGGCCTGAAGGTCGACCTGACCAAGGTCGACCTGGTGGCCGGCTCGGCGCTGCTCGGCTTCGCCGTCGGGCTGGCCCTGCTGCTGCCGCTGGGCGACCGCTACGACCGCCGCAAGCTGGTGCTCGGCCAGATCGCGGTCGCCTTCTGCTTCGGCATGGCGGCGGCGTTCGCGCCCGGCATCTGGCCGCTGATCGCCGCCTCGTTCGGCCTGGGCATCGTCAGCTGCGTGCCGCAGCAACTGGTGCCGTTCGCCGCCGTCATGTCGCTGCCGAGCGAACGCGGACGCTCGGTCGGCACCGTCGTCAGCGGCATCATGGTCGGCATCCTGCTGGGACGCACCATCAGCGGACTGGTCGGCGCGGCCTATGGCTGGCGCGCGGTCTACGGCGTGGAAGCGATGTTCATGATACCGGTATGGATCGCCGCCGCCATGCTGCTGCCGCGTGGCGTGCCGAGCACCAACCTGTCCTACGGACGGCTGCTCGCCTCGCTCTGGCCGCTGGCCCGCGACCATCGTCCGATCCGTGAATCGATGATGGTGCAGGCGCTGTTGTGGGCCTGTTTCAACGCCTTCTGGGTCAATCTGGCGGCCTTGCTGGCCAGCGGGCCGTGGCATCTGGGCAGCGCCTGGGCGGGCGGCTTCGGCATCATCGGCGCGGCCGGCGCGATGGCCGCGTCGCTCGGCGGCCGCGCCACCGACAAGCTGGGATCGCGCGCCGTCGTCGCCGCCAGCATCGGCATCGTGACGGTGGCGTATCTGGTGCTGGCCGGCGCCGAGACCTCGCTGATCTGTCTAATAATTGGCGTGATCGTGCTCGACATTGGCGTGCAATCGGGGCTGGTGTCGAACCAGACGCGCGCCTTCGCGGTCGATCCGAAAGCGCAAGGCCGCATCAACAGCCTGTACATGACCGCCACCTTCACCGGCGGCGCCCTCGGCGTGATGATCAGCGGCTGGCTGATGACGCGCTACGGCTGGAGCGGCATCGTGGCCTTCGGCATCGTGCTCGGCCTGGTCGCCGCGCTGATCCACTGGATAGGCACGCCGCGCAAGACGCAGGCCATGGCCTCGTAGACGCCAGCGCGGCAGGTTTGTTGCCTGCCGCCATCACATGGACGTTTGTCCTACAAGGACGCAAGCGAACGCCGTACAGCACATAGTTTCCTGCGGCCTACAATTTTCTCTATGGAATTCATCTTGAATGTGGAGAATATTATGCTGAACCTATCAGACCTGAGCCGCAGGTTTCTCACGACGGCGGGCGCGCTCGCCCGCGACGAAAATGGCGACGAGACACTAGCCGGACTGACGGTGTCGGAATCCGACTTCTTCCTGATGTATCAGGAGCAATCCGACTCCTACGAGCGGCTATCCAAAATGCCCCGCTTCCAGCAATTGATGGAGCGTCATTTAAGCGCGCGCCAGCTTGAGCGGGAAATGAAGGCCGGCCCCTCTGCCGACCTGGAATGGCTCGATTAGCTAGTCGGCCGACGTAAAAAACCCAGAGCACCGCTGCGCTCCAGCAGCGCACCCAGACCGCGCACCGCCGGCGGCCGTATCAATCGGCGGCGCAATCCATCAGCCACTGGTGCACCAGCTGCACCGACGGCGTGCGCGGCGCAAGCGTCGATTTGGTCAGCCACAAGCCGGGCAGCGCCAGCGTGGGCACTTGCGGCAGCGCGCGGACGGTGCCGCGACCCAAGGCCGCATCCGCTTCCAGCCGCGACACCAGCGCGATCCCCAGCCCCTGCTCCACCGCGTTCAGTATCAGCCGCTGGTCATCCAGCGTGACGGCGCGCTGGATGTCGAGGTCGTGCTCGGCCAGCCACGCCGACCATTCCGGCCGGTGTTCGTCGATGATCAGCGGCGCCGCTTCCAGCACGGCCGGAAACGGCAGGCCCGCCAAGCGTTGCTCCAGCTCCGGCGCGCAGACCGCCAGCGCGTAATCGTCCAGCAAGGCCACGGAACTCATGTCGTCGGACTGCAATTGCCGGGCCGAGATGATCAAGTCCACATCGAGCCGGTCGATCTCGCGCACCTCCTCCTGGGTGGCCAGCCACACTTCCAGCGCCGGATATTGCTGGCGCAGCAGCCGCAGGCGCGCCATCAACCAGCCGCCGGCAAAGCCGGCGCCACAGGCCAGGATGACTGAATCCGGATTGCGGTAGGGCTCGATGCGCTGGCGCCCGTCGCGCAGCGTCTTCAAGGCGGTGTGCACCGTCTGGCTGAACAATTCCCCGGCGGCGGTCAGCCTGACGCCGCGTCCCACCCGGCTGAACAAGGCCTGTCCCACCCACGCTTCCAGATTCTGGATTTGATGGCTGATGGCCGACTGCGTCAGCGACAATTCCAGCGCCGCCTTCGACAAACTGCCCAAACGGGCCGAGGCGTCGAAAGCCAGCAGACTCTGCAGAGGAGGAAGGCGCTTGTTCATGCTATCAATAAAACTAATGAGTTGACCAATATCATTCATTTTACATGGCGCGCCATCGGCGCGACAATGCACTAGACCATGAATCAGCATACCCACGCATTAATATCATTCACGTAAGGGCACTCGATGAACGAAGCAATCAAGGGCGACAGCGCGATCCGCCGCCAGTCGCTGTACGGCAGCCATCCGGAAAACACCTACGCCGGCGTGCTCAGCTTCATGCGCCGCAACTACAGCCGCGATTTGACCGGCGTCGACGTCGTCGTCTCCGGCGTGCCGCTGGACCTGGCCACCACCTTCCGTCCCGGCGCGCGCCTGGGACCGGCCGCCGTGCGCGCCGCCAGCGTGCAGCTGGGCGAGCTGATGGCCTTCCCGTGGGGCTTCGATCCCTTCGACCAGCTGGCCGTGATCGACTACGGCGACTGCTGGATCGACGCGCACAACCCGCTCACCATCGCGCCGGCCATCACCGGACACGCGCACACCATCCTGGCCAGCGGCGCCAAGATGCTGACCTTCGGCGGCGACCATTTCATCACCTATCCGCTGCTCAAGGCCCACGCGGAAAAATACGGCAAGCCGCTGTCGCTGATCCACTTCGACGCCCACTGCGACACCTGGGCCGACGACAACCCCGATTCGCTCAACCACGGCACCATGTTCTACAAGGCGGTCAAGGACGGCCTGGTCGATCCGGCCACCTCGGTGCAGATCGGCATCCGCACCTGGAACGAGGACTTTTTGGGCTTCAACGTGATCGATGCGCCGTGGGTCCACGAACACGGCGTGGCGGCGACGCTGGCGCGCATCCTGTCCATCGTCGGCCAGCGTCCGACCTACCTGACCTTCGACATCGATTGCCTCGATCCGGCCTACGCGCCCGGCACCGGCACGCCGGTCGCCGGCGGCCTCACGTCGGCGCAGGCGCTGGCACTGGTGCGCGGCCTGGGGCCGGTCAACTTGATCGGCATGGACGTCGTCGAGGTGGCGCCGCCGTTCGACCACAGCGAGGTGACGGCGCTGGCCGCCGCCCACCTGGCCGCCGACATGCTATGCGTGCTGCGCAACCAGAAAGTCGCCGCCGGCAAAGCCTCCACCGGCAGCGACGCATGAGCCGCCGTCGCCCGGCCATGACGGGCTTGGGCGCCCTCGCCTGCGCCGCCGCTCTGCTGGCCCTGGCGCCGGCCCGCGCGCAAGAGGAAAAAGTCCTCAATATCTACAACTGGGCCGAATACATGGCCGACGACACGGTCCGCAACTTTGAAAAGGAAACCGGCATCAAGGTGCATGTCGATTATTTCGACGGCGACGAAACGCTGCACGCCAAAATGATGGCCGGCCGCTCCGGCTACGACATCGTGGTGCCGTCGGCGGTCTGGGGCGCGATGGAAATCCAGGCCGGCCTGCTGCGCAAGCTGGACCGCGACAAACTGCCCAACCTGGCCAATATGAATCCGGCGCTGCAGGCCAAGCTGGCGCAACTCGATCCGGGCAACGCGCACCTGGTCAGCTGGCTGTGGGGTTACACGACGGTGGGCATCAATGTCGAGAAAGTCAGCGCCGCGCTGGGCAAGCTGCCGCTGCCGGACAATCCCTGGGATCTGGTATTCGATCCGAAATATGCAGAGAAACTCAAGTCCTGCGGCGTGTCCTTCGTCGACGCGCCATCGGACGTGCTGCCGCCGGCCATGGTGTACGTCGGCAAGGCGCCGTACTCCAAAAACGCCGCCGACTATCAGGAAGCCGGCCGCATGCTGAAAAGGATCCGCCCCTACATCACCCAGTTCAGTTCCGTCGGCTATATCAACGACCTGGCCAACGGCACCGTCTGCGTGGCGCTGGGCTGGTCGGGCGACATCAACATCGCCCGCCAGCGCGCCATCGACAACCACACCGGCATGCACATCGTCGCGCTGATACCGAAGAGCGGCGGCATGCTGGTGATCGACACGCTGGCCATCCCCGCCGATGCGCCCCATCCCAATAATGCCGAGCTGTTCATGAACTACATCATGCGGCCGGAAGTGCACGCGGCGCAGACCAACAAGGTCTATTACGCCAACTCCAACCTGGCCAGCATCAAGTACGTGAAAAAGGATATCGCCGACAACCACTCGGTGTTCCTGTCGCCGGCCGACCTGGAGCGCATGCGCATGCCCGAGCCGCTGGCCAACGACGCGCGCCGCGTCATGACCCGGGTCTACACCAGCTTCAAGAGCGGCCTGTAAGCCGCCGCCCTGTTTAGTGCGCCGTCACGGTGACGGGAATGATGAGCTGCGCGTTGCCGCCGCTAGTGTCCTTGAGCGTCACCGTCAACTGGTAGCTGCCGACCGACGGGCTGCTCCAGGCCGACAGGATGTTCATGCCGGACACCGAGAAGGTCATGCCCATCGGTGCGCCGGCTATCGTGATCGAAATCGATTGCGCGCCCGGATCCGAAATGCCGATCACGCCCGTCATCAGCTTGCCGGCCACGCCCGTCATCGCCGCGCCGGTGATGACAGGGCCGCTGGCGGTGATCTGCACCGTGTCTTTGGCCTGAGTGCTCAAGCCGGTCTTGCTGTCCTTGGCCGTCACCGTGACCGCGTAGTTACCGATCACCGGCTTGGCCCAGGCGAGCAGGCCGGCGCTGCTGATCGTCATGCCGGACGGCGCACCGCTCAGCGTATACGTCACCGGATTGCTGTCGACCGCCGACACCGAGAACGACAGCGCCACGCCGGCGCGGCCGGTCAGCGTCTGCGCCGCCAGCACCGGTGCCGACAGCGGCGCGATGACGACGGTGTAGACGCCGCTGCCTTTCAAGCCGCTCTGGCTGTCGGTGGCGGTCACCGTCACCGCGTACGTGCCGGCCACCGGCACCGCCCAAGCCACGGCGCCGGCACTGCTGATGCTCATCCCGCTGGGCCCGCCGGACAGCGCATAGCTCACCGGATTGGCCGACGAGCTCGATACCGTGAACGACAGCGCCGTGCCCACGGTGCCGTTGATGCCGGCCGAGGCCACCACCGGCGCCGTGCTGATGGTGGCGCCGGACAGGACGCCGAGCAGGCTGGCCGCGTTCGGCGTGCCCAGGCCGGTCAACTGGTCGTAGCCGGTCTTGGCGGTGCAGGCGGCGCAGCTGCCGTCGCTGCCTTTGAGGATGTCGGCGAAGTTGCTGGCATAACTGCCCGGCACCGTCGCGATTTGGCTGTACAACACCGCATGCGGCGCGCCGAGCACCGCCTTGCCGCCCTGCACCCGCAGCGCGTTGGCGATGGCGATCACGCCGGCCCACTGCGGCGTCGCCAGGCTGGTGCCACCGACGCTGAGCCAGCTGGCCGCCGTCGCACCCTGCGTGATCACGGCCACATACTGGCCCGAATTCGGATCGGCGTTGAAGGCGACATCGGCCACGGTGCGGTGCGTCGGCGTGCCCATGCCGGGCACGGCGTTGCTTTGATAGGACGGGGTCGGCGTGTACAGGCTGACGCCGCCGCCGGTGCCCGACCACGCCACTTCGCTGCGCGCGCCCGAGCCGCTGTAGTTGAGCGTGGTGCCGCCCACCGCCAGCACATGCGACGATACGGCCGGCCACGACACGCCGGCACCGGAGTCGCCGGTGGCCGCGAGGTAAGTCATGTTCGCTTGCGAGAAGGTCGATTCGGACGCCGTCGTGCCGCTGCTCTCCGAGCCGCCGAAGCTCATCGAAACGATGCCCGGTCCCATCGCGTTGGCCAGCTTGACGCCGCTGAGCAGCGTGTTGTAGCTGGCGTCGGCCACTTCGATCAGCACGATGCGCGCCAGCGGCGCCGTGGCGTGGGTCCACTGCACGTCGAGCGCGATCTCGGTGGCCCAGCCGGAATCGTAGGCCGGCCGCGTGCTCGTCATCGTAGCGCTGGTGGTGCTGTAGACCACCGAGAATTCGCAGGCGCTGGCCGAGGCGGCGGCCAGCGGCAGGCTGGCGCTGCTGGCGATGGCCTTGGTGGCGCACGCCGGCAGGCCGAATTTCTGGTTGAACGCCGCCAGTTCGGCGGCCGCGTTCGGGTCGTCCTGGGCATCGACGATGTAGATAGTCTGGCCGGCGCCCAGCTGGGCCGCTTGCGCCGCCGTCAGCGTGGCACCGGCGGCCGGCAGCGCCGGCAGGCCGTAGGCGGCGCGGATCTGGGCCGGCGTGTAGGTCGCGACGACGCTGCTGGCGGCCAGCGGCGCGGCCGCCGCTTCCGGCGTCAGGCTGCGCATCGCTTCCACATGGCGCGCGCGCATCGCTTGCAGCGTCAGGCGGCGGGTCGACAAGGACTGGAATTCGGCGGGCACGGCCTGCAGGTGGGCCGCGCGGTAGGAAGAGACGCCGTCGGCATCGTCCTGCGGCGTGTCGAGCAGGACCGGGGCCACGTGGAACGATGGTAGCGCCAGCTGTTGCGCCGCGTCGGACGGCAAGACGCCGGTGTCGAGTTCGACGGTGGTGCTGCCGGTGGCCAGCGCCGCCGCGTGCAGCAGCTTGGCGTCGTCGTTATTGCCGTTGTCGCTGCTGCTTCCGCCGCAGGCGCTGAGCAGCGCCGCCACGCACAGCAGCAAGGCCGGCGGCAGGTGGCGCGCGGCGCCCTTCAAGCGGGAGGAAGATGCCTTCGTTTGCTGAGCTTGCTTCGTGTTCTTCATCATCTTCTCTCACTTGTCATGATGGCGCGCCGTGGCTGCGGCAATGTCATGTATCCACTGGGCAATTTTCGCACATTTTTTGGGCACGACCAATAACAATTTCCCTATCGCATGAGTACGGCCGGTAGCCGCTGGAAACCGCTGCCGCGGGTCCGGCGAACGGCAGGCAGCGCATGCCGTCATGCGGCCGACCGCATCGCCTCGCTGCGCTTGTTGTTTGCGCCCAACAGGCTGTCGTCAGGACGGCGCCCGCCAGCGCGATTCCACTTCCGGGCGCACTTAAACGGCAGGTCAATACGCACAAATTCATAGTCATAAAAAACAACTTCAGCGTATTTACATCACTTTCAAGCGGGTCGGCGGCGCGGCTTTATTCCGCCGGAAGTGGTCCCAAAGATATTGAAAAAGTGGCCCCTCTAACCGGACCAAATTCCGAATAATATAAATCGTTTATCCAATTAGCCGCCTCATGCAACACAGGCTGCCGCAGGCAATTCACTTCCATGATCTTTACTCACCAAGAGGGTTTATATGACGTTGACACCGCGACGCCTTACCGTACTAGTTTCCCTGGCCTTGAATTCGATGATGCACGCCGCGCCGGTCTGGGCGGCGGGCGCCGATGATGCCGCCGCGCAGGGCGACACCCCTGTTCAGAACGCCGCCGCGCCGGATGCGGCCAAGAACGAGGTCGCCGAAGTCATCGTGACCGCGCAGAAAACCCAGCAGCCGATCAGCAAGGTGCCGATGAGTATCAGCGCCATGACGCAGGCCACGCTGGACAAGGAAGGCATCAACAACGTGGCCGATCTGGCGCGCGTGGTGCCGGGCCTGACGGTGCGCCAGAACAGCGAGCCGGTGATCGCCATCCGCGGCCTGTCGTCCACGGTGGGGGCGTCGACGACGGCGATCTACATCGACGATACGCCGGTGCAGATGCACAACGTGCTGACGCAAACGGCCAGCGCGTTTCCGCGCCTGTTCGACCTGGATCGGGTGGAAGTATTGCGCGGTCCGCAGGGCACCCTGTTCGGCTCCGGCGCCGAGGGCGGCACCATCCGCTTCATCACGCCGACGCCCAGCCTGACCGAGACCAGCGGCTTTGCGCGCAGCGGCTACGCGGTGACCGAGGGCGGCGCGCCCAGCTATGAAGCGGGGGTGGCGTTCGGCGCGCCCATCGTGGACGGCACGGCCGGCTTCCGCGCCAGCCTGTGGCGCCAGCGCGAAGGCGGCTATGTCGACCGCGTCGATCCCGACACCGGCGACGTGGTCGCACCCAACGTCAATTCGCACACGGCCACGGTGGGCCGGCTGGCCTTCGTCTACGCGCCGACGCCTCGGCTGACGTTGACGCCGTCGTTCTATTTCCAGGAAACGCGGCGCGGCGACAAGGATGAATTCTTCGAGGACGCCGGCCTGAACCGCTCCTGGTACAAGCTGCCGCAACCGGCCTCGGACCGCTTCACGCTGTCGGCGCTGACCGCGCAATATGACTGGGACAAGGTCACGCTGAAATCGATCACCTCGTATTTCAAGCGCATGCAAAGCCGCACCGACGACTACTCGTATTTTTCGCCGTCGTCCTACCAGGGCGGCTCGCCGTATCTGGCCGGCGACCCCGGCTACACCGCGCTGGAAAAGCAGACCACGCCGCAAAAGAACTGGAACCAGGAGCTGCGCCTGTCCTCGCTCAACGCGCCCGGCGACAAGCTGTCGTGGATAGGCGGCGTCTACTTCTCGCGCAACAAGCAGAGCTTCCGTCAGACCATCGAGGAGCCGCTCGACACGCTGACCCAGATCGCCTTCGGCGCCTCGGTGCAGGACGTGTTCGGCGTGCCCAACAACGGTCCCTACCAGTGGCTGGAGCAGGAGGAATTCATCCAGCGCGAAGCGGCCGCGTTTGGCGAGGTCAATTACTGGATCACCGACAAGCTCAAGCTGACCACCGGCCTGCGCGTGGCGCGCGACTCCTTCACCTTCACCGATCTGCAGGACGGCCCCGAAGCGGGCGGCCCGCACAACTACGGCGGCAGCACCTCGGAGACGCCGGTCACGCCCAAGTTCGGCCTGAGCTACCAGCTCAGCTCCGACGATATGCTGTACGCCACGGCGGCCAAGGGTTACCGGCCGGGCGGCGCCAACTCGGCGATGGCGGGCAATCCGGCTTGCGTGGCCGGCGCGCCCGGCACCGTCAGCCTGACCACGCTGGGGCTGGCCGACGCGCCGCGCGCCTACGGTTCCGATTCCGTGTGGAGCTACGAAGTGGGCGACAAGATCAAACTGTTCGACCGCCGCCTGACGCTGTCGGCCAGCGCCTACTGGATAGACTGGAGCAAAATCCAGACCGGCATCTTCGTCAGCAGCTGCGGCCTGGACTACACGACCAACCTCGGCAACGCGGTCAGCAAGGGCCTCGACCTGCAAGCGCAGGCGCGCGTGCTCGACAGCATCACGCTGACGGCGGCGCTCGGCTACGGCGACGCGCACTACACCAGCGACGCCGCCAGCGGCGACGGCACGGTGCTGGCCAAGGCCGGCGACCAGCTGCTCAACACGCCGACCTGGACGCTGGCGCTGGGCGCCCAGTACGACTGGACCGTCGGCGACAATATGCAAGCCTACGCGCGCCTCGATTATCAATACGCCGGCAGCTACAAGGGCAGTCCCGAGGCGGGCGTGGCCGGCTACGAGGCCGACCTGCGCGACGGTCCGGCCACCAGCTACTTCTCGACCCGCGCCGGACTCACGCGCGGCCGCTGGGAACTCAGCGCCTACGTCAACAACCTGCTGAACTCCGGCACGCTGCTCAACCGCTTCCACGACATCCCGGGCGAAGGCTTGTATCGCAACGTCACGTTCCGCCCGCGCACCCTCGGCGTCAGCGCCACCTACCGCTTCTGATGATGAAACCAGGACCCGCCATGAAAACATCCCAGCACTGGATGCGCAACTGCGCCTCCGCCATCGCCCTGCTGTTGTCCGCCGCGGCCGTCGCCGCCGCGCCGCCCAAGGCCGACACGCTGTACCAGAACGGCTATGTGTACACCGTCGACGCGCACGACAGCGTGCAGCAAGCCATCGCCACGCGCGACGGACGCATCGTCTATGTCGGCGACAACCACGGCGCGCAAGCGCTGGTCGGCGCCAGCACCAAGGTGGTCGACCTGCACGGCCGCATGCTGATGCCCGGCCTGATCGACGGCCATATGCACCCGATGATGGGCGGCGCCCAGCTGCTCGCCTGTAATCTGAATTACGAGGCGCTGACCATCGCCCAGTTCCAGTCGCGCATCCAGGCTTGCCTGGACCAGCAAAAGGGCAAGGACGACAGCCAGTGGCTGATGGTGGTCAACTGGTTCCAGCAAAGCATGCTGCCGCAAGGCACCGAGGCGACCCGCGCCACGCTCGACGCGCTGCCGACGGCCCGTCCGGTGATCGTGCTGTCCTCGTTCGGCCACTCGACGCTGGCCAACACGCGCGCGCTGCAACTGGCGCACATCGACCGGACCACGCCCAACCCGGCGGCCGGCAGCATCACCCGCGACGCCAGCGGCGAGGCGACCGGCATCCTCGAGGACCTGGCGCAGGATCTGGTCGTCAAGCTGCTGCCAGCGCCCACGGCGACGGAAAACCTGGCCGCCGCCGCCGCCGCGCTGGCCGCCCTGCGCGAGCAGGGTGTGACCAGCTTCCTCGACGCGATGGCCGAACGCGACGGACTGCTCGCCTTCACCACGCTGCAACAGCAGGGCAAGCTGACGGCGCGCGCCCACTTCGCGCCGCGCATTCCACCCGAAGACGGGCCGCAGGCGGGCAAGGCGGTGGCGGACGTGGTGGCGCTGGCCAGGCAGTTCGACCAGGGCGCCATCAAGCCCTCGCCATCCGTCACGCTGCGCAACGCCAAGCTGTTCATGGACGGCGTGATCGCCGCGCCGGCGCTGACTGGTTCCATGGTCGAGCCCTATTTCGTCGACCAGGGTACGCCACAGCAGCCGCATTGGGTGCCGGGCACCAGCCGTGGACCGGCGACGTATTTCCCGCCCAAGGTCTTGCAGGCCCTGCTGCTCGGCCTGTGCAAGGCCGGCCTCGACCCGCATATCCACGTCGATGGCGACGGCGCGGTCCACGAAACCCTGGACGCCTTGCGCGTGATGCGCGCGGCACCCGGCTGCAAGGCGGTGCGTCCGGCGCTGGCGCATGACGAAATCGTCGTGCCGGACGACTTCGGCCGCTTCGCCGAATTGAACGCGACGGCGGTGTTGTCCTTCCAGTGGGGAAAACCGGCGCCCGACACGGTGGCCGGCTTGAAAACCTATCTCGGTCCGCAACGCTATGCCATCCTGGAGCCGCAGGAACTGCTGTTGAAAGCCGGCACGCGCATCGCCTATGGCAGCGATTGGCCGGTCGATCCGCTCAACGAATGGTTCGCACTGAAGGTGGGCGTGACCCGCACCAACGCGCCCGAGGCCGGGCCGGAATTCGCCGGCAAGCTAGGGCCGCAAAACGGCCTGCCGCGCGCCGCCGCGCTACGCGCCATCACCATGAACTCGGCCTACACGCTGCGCCAGGAAAGCCAGACCGGCTCGCTGGAAGTGGGCAAGCTGGCCGACCTGATCGTGCTCGACCGGAACTTCTTCACCATCGACGCGGAGGATATCGCCAACATCAAGGTGCTGCAGACGATGGTCGGCGGCAAAGTCGTCTATCAGTCCAAAGACTTCTAGCCAACACAGCTTGCCGGCATGGCCGGCAAGCGATTTCAGGCTGGGGCGACCGGAATCTTGTTTTTATACAGCGCGATCCACTTGCGCCACAGCTGTTCCTTTTCCGGCGTCAGCAGGAAGGAGTCTTTCGGTTTCGGGTCCAGCGGCCAGGTG
>Ga0209862_1000545_pt1 | contig 13501 bp, 10 predicted proteins | sample OrgsoiDNA_201061_FD_185809 | JGI IMG/M metagenome (GOLD analysis project Ga0209862, IMG submission 185809) | Permafrost soil microbial communities from the Arctic, to analyse light accelerated degradation of dissolved organic matter (DOM) -... | ecosystem: Environmental > Terrestrial > Soil >... | reverse complement strand
GTCGCAAGGCTGAAACTCAAAGGAATTGACGGGGGCCCGCACAAGCGGTGGAGCATGTGGTTCAATTCGACGCAACGCGAAGAACCTTACCTGGGCTCGAACGGCTTCTCAACGCCGGTGGAAACATCGGTACCCCGCAAGGGGGTGGAGTCGAGGTGCTGCATGGCTGTCGTCAGCTCGTGTCGTGAGATGTTGGGTTAAGTCCCGCAACGAGCGCAACCCTTGTCCTGTGTTGCCATGCCCGAAAGGGCGGAACTCGCAGGAGACCGCCAGCGATAAGCTGGAGGAAGGTGGGGATGACGTCAAGTCCTCATGGCCTTTATGTCCAGGGCTACACACGTGCTACAATGGACGGTACAATACGTCGCTAACCCGCGAGGGGGAGCCAATCGCAAAAAACCGTTCTCAGTTCGGATTGCAGGCTGCAACTCGCCTGCATGAAGCTGGAATCGCTAGTAATGGCAGATCAGCACGCTGCCGTGAATACGTTCCCGGGCCTTGTACACACCGCCCGTCACATCACGAAAGTGGATTGTACTAGAAGTCTGCGCGCCGACCCGCAAGGGGAGCAGCGGCCCAAGGTATGATTCATGATTGGGGTGAAGTCGTAACAAGGTAGCCGTAGGAGAACCTGCGGCTGGATCACCTCCTTTCTAAGAGAGAACGTGGGTGGAGTTTCTGAAAAAGGTCTCTGTTGAGTGTACACGGGGCCGAAGTAGGAAACAGCCGTTCCACTCCATGAACCACTGTCCGAGCTTAGGCAAGGGCAGTGAGCCCGTTCCGGATCTCCACTTGGAGAATATGAGAGTTTTTCTGAAGCGGTCGGGGGCTGGTCCCCCGATCTCTGCATCCAACTGGCCTCGATTAGATTTTCGATTAGGGGCTGTAGCTCAGTTGGGAGAGCGCCTGATTTGCACTCAGGAGGTCGCCGGTTCGATCCCGACCAGCTCCACCAGGCTGGCGGCAAGCCGGGCCCGTAGCTCAGATGGCTAGAGCGCACCCCTGATAAGGGTGAGGTCGATGGTTCGATTCCATCTGGGCCCACCACAACAAAAACCTCAGCAGTTTGTAGGGGCCGGATATTATCCGGCCCGCCTACCGATTGCTGAAGCAATCGAGATCTTTGACAACTGAATATTTGACGGGCATTAGAAAACACAAGTATGTAAGCGCAAAGAAAGTAGCGTCTAGTGTGTTGTGTGTGAAGTAGATTTTATGGTCAAGCTACTAAGAGCGTGTGTGTGGATGCCTTGGCGCAAGTAGGCGATGAAGGACGCGATCAGCTGCGAAAAGCTTCGGGGAGCCGCTAATAGGCTGTGATCCGGAGATATCCGAATGGGGAAACCCAAAGGGTGTTAACACCCTTTACGTGCATCTGAATCCATAGGGTGTACGGGCAAACCCGGGGAAGTGAACCATCTCAGTACCCGGAGGAGAAGAAAACAACCGTGATTCCGAAAGTAGTGGCGAGCGAACTCGGAAGAGCCTAAACCAGGCGATTCGAAAGGAGAGCCTGGGGTTGCAGGACCACAATAATCAAGTGGCCGTTTCCGATCCGCGACCGTGAGGAAGCGGGTGTGGAGCGATCACTTGGTTAAAAAGAGGGATAGGAAAGTGTTAATTGAACGGTCTGGAAAGGCCGGCCATAGAGCGTGACAGCCGCGTAAGTGAAAATGCAATCCTCCTTCCAGTGGCTCCTAAGTAGGGCGGGGCACGTGGAACCTTGCTCGAAACTGCCGGGACCATCCGGCAAGGCTAAATACTCACTTGCGACCGATAGTGAACCAGTACCGTGAGGGAAAGGTGAAAAGAACCCCTGCGAGGGGAGTGAAATAGTACCTGAAACCACACGCTTACAAGCAGTTGGAGGGCTATGGCTTTGGGGAGCAATCCTCGAAGCAACGCCTGACATCGTGCCTATTGCATAATGAGCTGGCTAGTTATTCTCAGTGGCAAGGTTAAGCGCAAGCGAGCCGTAGCGAAAGCGAGTCTGAACAGGGCGATGGAGTCGCTGGGAATAGACGCGAAGCGGGATGATCTACCCTTGGCCAGGATGAAGGCCGTGTAACAGCGGCTGGAGGTCCGAACCAGTGTTGGTTGAAAACAGCTTGGATGAGCTGAGGGTAGGGGTGAAAGGCTAATCAAATTCCGTGATAGCTCGTTCTCTCCGAAATAGCTTTAGGGCTAGCCTCTCGTGGTCCGTCGCGGTGGTAGAGAACTGATTGGACTAGGGGCCTTCCCGGGTTACCGAATCCAACCAAACTGCGAATGCCGTGAATGTGTAGCGAGGGAGTCAGACAGTGGGGGCTAAGCTTCATTGTCGAAAGGGAAACAGCCCAGACCGTCAACTAAGGTCCCCAAATCCATGCTCAGTGGGAAAGGAAGTCGGGACGCTCAGACAGCCAGGAGGTTGGCTTAGAAGCAGCCATCCTTTAAAGAAAGCGTAATAGCTCACTGGTCGAGCGGCTCGGTGCCGACAATATAACGGGGCTTAAGCATGGTACCGAAGTTACGGATTCGTAGCGATACGAATGGTAGGAGAGCGTTCTCAACAGCTGTGAAGGCGTATCGAAAGAAGCGCTGGAGCGTTGGGAAGTGACTCTGCCAGCATAAGTAGCGAGAAACCACGTGCGAACCGTGGTCGCCGTAAGTCTAAGGATTCCTGAGAAAGGTTAATCCGCTCAGGGTTAGTCGGAGCCTAACGCGAGGCCGAAAGGCGTAGCGGATGGACAGCAGGTTAATATTCCTGCACTACCTTTACCGATCAAGACCGAAGGGGGGACGCAGACCGTAAGCTCTGGTGCGCAATGGTTTCAATCCAGAGTGAAGGGAGATCCGGACAGGCAAATCCGCCGGGTCGTCTGCCAGGAAAAGCCTCTAAGGAGGGACAAGGTATCCGTACCACAAACCGACACAGGTGGACGAGAAGAATATTCTAAGGCGCTCGGGTGATGGTAGGTTCAGGAACTAGGCACATTAGCTCCGTAACTTCGGGAGAAGGAGTGCCCACCTAAGACGTGGGCCGCAGTGAAATGTCTCAGGCGACTGTTTAACAAAAACACAGGTCTCTGCAAAGTCGAAAACGACGTATAGGGGCTGACGCCTGCCCGGTGCCGGAAGGTTAAAGGGAGAGGTTAGCCGCAAGGCGAAGCTTTGAACTGAAGCCCCGGTGAACGGCGGCCGTAACTATAACGGTCCTAAGGTAGCGAAATTCCTTGTCGGGTAAGTTCCGACCTGCACGAATGGCGTAACGATCTGAGAACTGTCTTAACCTGCCGCCCGGCGAACTTGTGGTCCCGGTGAAGACGCCGGGTGCCCGCCACTAGACGGAAAGACCCCGTGCACCTTTACTATACCCTTTCATGGAACTATGGGGCGATCTGCGCAGGATAGGTGGGAGGCTTTGAGATCGGGTTTTCGGACTCGGAGGAGCCAACGGTGAGATACCACCCTGATCGTTCTGTGGTTCTAACCTCCATCCCTTATCGGGATGAGGGACAGTGGAAGGCGGGTAGTTTGACTGGGGCGGTCGCCTCCTAAACGGTAACGGAGGCGCGCGAAGCTTGGTTCAGGCGGTTTGGAAATCCGCCGACGAGTGCAAAAGCATAAACCAGGTTAACTGCAAGACCAACAAGTCGAGCAGATACGAAAGTAGGCTTTAGTGATCCGGTGGTTCTGTATGGAAGGGCCATCGCTCAACGGATAAAAGGTACGCCGGGGATAACAGGCTGATCGGAGTCAAGAGTTCACATCGACGCTCCGGTTTGGCACCTCGATGTCGGCTCATCGCATCCTGGGGGTGTAGAAGCTCCCAAGGGTTAGGCTGTTCGCCTATTAAAGCGGTACGTGAGCTGGGTTCAGAACGTCGCGAGACAGTTCGGTCCCTATCTGTGGTGGGCGTAGGAGATTTGAAAGGGCCTGCCCTTAGTACGAGAGGACCGGGGTGGACGAACCTCTTGTGATCCAGTTGTCCCGCCAGGGGCACCGCTGGGTAGCGAAGTTCGGTCAGGATAAACGCTGAATGCATATAAGCGTGAAACCTTCCTTAAGATGAGATCTCCCAAGCGAAAGCTAAGAAGGGCACAGGAAGACTACCTGTTTGATAGGACGGATGTGTAAGCGCAGCAATGCGTTGAGCTGACCGTTACTAATTGCCCGTTCGGCTTGACCATAAAATACTACTGCGCACACAACACAACGTGGCGCTACTTTCCGAACAGCCCGTCAAATATCGTGGGGGCCGGATTTAAGATCCGGATTCCCCGCCTCCAGTTGTCAATCGACTTCTGGGTGACCATAGCGAGAGGGACCCACCCGTTCCCATCCCGAACACGGCAGTTAAGCCTCTCAGCCCCGATGGTACTGCACGCGCAAGTGTGTGGGAGAGTAGGAAGTCGCCCGGTTCAAATCCCTCAAGAAGCCTCCGAGAAATCGGGGGCTTTTTTGTTATTTCGCCCACCTCTTAGTCCGAAACCCATTTGCCGCCGCCCGACAGGCCATGGTATAGTCGAAGCGCGTTTGATAGCTTTCGCGAATCCGGCACGAGTGTATCCTGAGCGTCGCGCTTTGTGTTTCCTCTCCGATGAGCCTTGCTTTCAAATTTGACAGGAGGACTTGAGTGAAGAACATCTTCGTCGGCAACTTGGATTTCAACGTTACCGAAGAGGCAGTGCGCAGCCTGTTTGAAGGGCACGGTGTTGTGAATAGCGCCCGCATCATGACGGATCGCGATACCGGCCGTTCCCGCGGTTTCGCATTCGTCGAAATGGCAAACGAAACTGAGGCGGATCAGGCTATCGCCGCGCTCAATGGATACACGATGGATGGCCGCGCGCTGAATGTCAATGAAGCGCGGCCCAAGCCCGAGCGCGGTTTTGGCGGCGGCGCCGGTGGCGGCGGCAACCGCTTCGGCGGAGGCGGCGGCGGCGGCGGCGGAGGTGGTGGTGGCGGCAGGCGCCCTGGCGGAGGCGGTGGCGGTGGGCGGCCCGGTGGCGGCGGCGGCAGTCGCCGCGAACCTCGCTGGTAGGTGTAGGCTGAGGCGGTAGGCTGAGTTAGTCTTGAGGACCAAACCGGGGGCTTGCGAGTCCCCGGTTTTCTATTTGGTTACCCGCCATGTGTCCCGTTTTCCAGGAAAGCCCGCAGGCGGTGGCTGCGGCTCGGATGGCGGAGTTTGCGCAGCGCCTTGGCCTCGATTTGGCGGATGCGCTCCCGCGTCACCGCAAAATTCTGTCCCACTTCCTCCAGCGTGTGCTCGCTGCCGTCCTCCAGGCCGAAGCGCATCTTGATGATCTTCTCTTCGCGCGGCGTGAGCGTCTTCAGCACCTGGGCCGTTTGCTCCCGCAGGTTGAGGTTGATCACCGCGTCCGAAGGCGAAATGCCGTTGTGGTCCACGATGAAATCCCCCAGGTGCGACTCTTCCTCTTCGCCGATCGGCGTTTCGAGCGAAATCGGTTCCTGCGCCACGCGCAGAACCTTGCGCACCTTATGCACCGGCAGTTGCAGCCGCTTGGCCAACTCTTCGTTAGTGGGTTCGCGGCCCAGTTCCTGCACCATCTGGCGCGACGTCCGGATCAGCTTGTTGATCGTCTCGATCATGTGGACCGGAATGCGAATGGTCCGCGCCTGGTCCGCGATGGCCCGCGTGATCGCCTGGCGCACCCACCAGGTGGCATAGGTGGAGAACTTGTAGCCGCGCCGGTATTCGAACTTGTCCACGGCTTTCATCAGGCCGATGTTGCCTTCCTGAATCAGGTCCAGGAATTGCAGCCCGCGGTTGGTGTAGCGCTTCGCGATGCTCACCACCAGGCGCAGGTTGGCCTCGATCAGTTCCTTCTTGGCGGTCTCGGCCTCCTGGTGGGCCTGGGTGATAATTTCGAGTGTGCGCCGCAATTCCGCGGCTGACGCTCCAAATTGTTCCTCGAGTTGTTGCAGCCGCTGGCCGGAGCTGCGCTGCTCTTTGCGCAGTTCCTTGATGCCTTCGGCGCGGGCGCCGGGCCAGGTCTCCAGCTTGCGCTGCAGCTTCGAAAGCTCGCTCTCGATGGGCTTCAGTTCCTCCACCGCGGCGCGCAGCCGGTCGATCAGGTGGCGAATCACCGGAGATTGAAACTTGATGGTCCGGGCCAGGCGTGAGGTCCGCACCACCAGGCGGCCGAGTTCCCACAGTTGCCGCCGGTACTGCTTGGGCTTCATGCCGCGCGGGATGGCTTGCAGCTTTTGCCGGCACTGCAGGGTTCTTTTGTAGTGCCTGGCGATGTCTTCGGTGCACCGCGCGAACTCCTGCCGCTTCTCCTCCACCAGCTCGTCGGTGAGCATGGGGTCCGCGATCTGGATCACATCGCGCGCGGAGAGCGTGTCCTGCGCCGTCTCCTCTCCCATCGCGATGATTTCCTGGATCACCATCGGCGCACGGAACAGCGATTTCAGGACCGTGCCCTGGCCGCGCTCGATGCGCCGGGCGATTTCTACCTCGCCTGCGCGCGTGAGCAGCGGGACCGTGCCCATCTCCCGCAGGTACATGCGAACCGGGTCGTTGACTTTCTCGCCCAGCCCGGCCGGCAATTCCAGGTCGAGGAACTCTTCGCCTTCGTCGAGCTTCTTCTCAAAATCCTTGGCTTCTTCGAGGATCTCAATGCCGGCGGTATCGAGGCCGGCCAGTACGTCGTCCAGTTCGGCGCCGCCTGAGAAATCGCCGGGCAGAACTTCGCTCACCTCGTCGTACAAGACGTAGCCTTTTTCCTTGCCCATCTGTACGAGCCGTTGTAGCCCGTCGTCTTTATCGTCAAGCGCCACGGAAGCCCCGTACTCCCAGCGGAAGAGAATCCAAATTATTGTACACCACGGCGCGCCGCGCGATTCGCCGCGGAAGCGTCATCGGCAATGAGCGAAGGCCGCGGCTGCTCCGCCATCAGTTGCATTGCTTCCCCTATCCTGCCTTGACGTTCCAATTCCCGGATGCGCATTTTCAATTGTTCCGTCTTTTGCTGGTGCTCCGAAAGCCGAACGCGTTTCAGCGCGGCCAGCACTTCTTCAGCCGAGTACTCCATATCTTCGCGCAGAACCGCCTCTGCCAGAAGGCGCTGGTCCGCCTCCTCCAGGCGCGCATTGACTGCTTCGAAACTCACGCGCCCGCCGGCCTCATTGAGGGCGAACACGGTCTCAAGGATGCGCCTCGCGGTGAAGTTGGCGATGCTTTCGAGCGACCTCAGTTCCCGTATGATTTCCATCTGATCCGCGGCTTCGCCGAACATGGCGCTCAGCAGCATGCGCTCATCGGGGCGCATCGCCGCCGTGGGGCGGTCGAGGGCTTTCTCGTGACGCTCCGCCGCCCGCTTGCGAAAACTGTCCAGGACCATTCCCTTATCGACGCCGATATAACCCGCCAGTTCGTTGGCAATCACCCCGCGTTCCAAAGCGTCCGAGATGCGGTGGACGGCCGGCAGCAGAGCCTGCAACACGGCGACCTTTCCCTCCGTGGTGTGCATATCGTGCTTGGCCCGCAATCGATCGGCCAGCCAGAAGAAATAACCTTTCGCCATGTCGAGGCGTTTCCGGTACGCTTCGGCGCCGCGCTGCTGGCAGTACTCGTCCGGGTCCAGGCCGCCATCCAGTTCCACGATCCGCACCTGCATGCCTTCCTGCAGCAGCAGGTTGATGGACCGCTCCGTGGCGTTGGCGCCGGCGGCATCGGGGTCGAAATTCACCGCAATCTTTGGCGCGTGGCGCTTCAATGCCTGTACCTGCTGCGGCGTCAGCGCCGTGCCGCAACTCGCCACCACCGCGCCGAAGCCGGCCGAGCTGACGCCGATCGCATCCATGTACCCCTCAACCAGAATGACGCGCTCCTCTTTGCGAATCGCTTCCTTGGCGCGGTGCAGGTTGTAAAGCACCTGGCTCTTTTTGTAAATCGGCGTCTCCGGCGAGTTCAAATACTTCGCCTTGTCATCGGCTGAAAGCGCGCGCCCGCCATAGGCGATGATTTTGCCCGATTCGTTTTGGATCGGAAACATCAGCCGGTTACGAAAGCGGCCGTAGAGACTGCCGTCCTCCCCTTTACCAACGAGGCCGGACTGCTCCATTTGCCCGGATGTGAAGCCGCGCTGCTCGAACAGCCGCACCAGCGCGCGGCCGGAGGGTTCCGAGTAGCCCAGGCCGAATTGCTCCACGGTCTCAGGCGACAGTCCGCGGCGCCCGATATAGGAACGCGCGGCATCGCCCGGTTGCCCGTTCAGATTCGCGCGGAAGGTTTCCTGCGCGAGCTCATGCATCTGGTGAATTGCCGCGCGCAGTTTGGAGTCCTCGTCGGAGTACTGCGAGCGCTTGGGCATCGGGATGCCGTAGCGCTCCGACAGGCTCTTGAGGGCTTCGAAGAAACTGACGTGCTCCATCTCCATCACGAAGTTCACCACGTTGCCCGTGGCATGGCAGCCGAAGCAGTAGTAAAACTGCTTGGCGGCGTGCACCGTGAAGGAACCGGTCTTCTCGTTGTGGAAAGGGCACAGTCCCGTGAAGCGGTTTGCCCCGGACTTGCGGAGCCTGACATACTCCCCGATGACGCTTTCGATTTGCACCGAGGATTTGAGTTGCTCAACAAACTCCATAGCGCCCTTCTGGATATTATCCCGCACTCGTGGGCGCCGCGACGGCCCGCAACCGGAGTTTTCGGCCTGCCCCGTCAAGAGAGTTTTTTCCTCGCCGGTTGACGGCGGGTGCAACGAATCCCTACAATGAGTTATGAAGGAGGCCGTATGAGATCACTTGGCTTTCCTGAGCTTCTCGTGATTCTCGGAGTGGCCGTGCTGCTGTTTGGCGGCAAGAAAATTCCGGAAGTAGCGAAGGGTTTGGGCGAAGGAATCCGAAACTTCAAAGCCGCCCTGAAGGGCGACGACAACAAGCCCGACGACAACAAGCCCGAAGAGAAGAAGTAGGACCAGGCTTCCTGGAACCGCCCGCAAGTTGGGCTGGGTTCACATCGGCTTCAACGATCTGCTAAAAGAAAACCGCGCTAAAACAAAACCCCGCTAGCCCGTTTGGGCGCCGCGGGGTTTACTTTTGGAATATGCCCCAAAGACTCGTGAACTACTTGGCTTTTTTGGGCGGAACGATCGCGTCCTTCGCGGCCTTAGCCACGCGGAACTTCACGACCTTCTTAGCCGGGATCTTAATGGACTCGCCGGTCGCCGGGTTTCGCCCCACGCGGGCCTTGCGATCCACGCGCACCAGCCGCCCGATGCCGGGCAGGACAAATACGCCGTTCTTCTTGACTTCCGCGATTGCCATGCCGGCGAGCGCGTCCAGGAAGCCACGGGCCTGCTTGTTGTTGACTTCGCATTTCGTGGCCAGATCTCTCACCAGTTGCGTCTGGGTCATTCGTTGAGCTGCCATTAATTCTCCTCCATCAAACAGTATTGAAGGCCACATCGCTCTCGCAAGCGCGGGTCCAAACGACTTCAATCATAAGGGAAGGGCGTGGTGATGTAAAGAGAAAACAGCGAAAAACCTCGATTTTCAACGGGTTTTTCGCATTGAGAGCTGTGGAAGGCCCGTTTTACGGGCTTTCCGCGAAGCCCACGCCTTGCCGCCACTCCAATTCCCCTTCCGCGAAGGCGTCTGCAACCTTATTTTTCAGTACTCGGACGCATATCCGATTTCCGCCGGCGGGGGACAGAACAATGCGTACCGCGGCGTATAGCTTGAGTGGCGGGCCGCCGGCGCTGGTCTCGGTTTCCGCTCCGGATGCTTCGAGGCGCGATCGCGTCTGGTTCAGGAAAACTACCGAGGTGTCCGTCCTCGCCACGGATTGAGCCAACTTCCGCAAGCCTGAAGCCAGCACCCGGCTGTGCAGGCTGCGCACGTCCTGCCCAATTCCAGCCTCCAGTTCCAACTGCGGCACCAACGCCGCGGCGGAATCCACCACCAGCAGGTCGACGGCTCCCGAACCGGCCAGTTGACGCGCGATCTCAAGCGCCTGCTCGGACGTGTCGGGCTGCGCGACCGGCAGCCGCTCGATCTCCACTCCGAGCCGTGCGGCGTAAGCCGGGTCGAAGGTATGGTCGGCATCGATCCATGCGGCGGTCAGCCCGTTCTTCTGCAGATGGGCGATGGACTGCAGCAGCAGCGTGGTCTTGCCGCAGGCGGATGGGCCAAACAGTTCCACGATCCGGCCGCGGGGCAGGCCGCCCGAGCCCAGTGCCCGATCAAGCGCGGCCAGGCCCGTCCCGATAGCCGTGCCTGCCAGCCGGCCGGGCGCAGGTTGCATGCGGGCAAGCTTGAGACGGATCGCGTGCTGCCGGTCTTCTTCTTTCATGGACACCGGCGACAAGATCGCCGGCGCTCCCTTACCGCCGGGCGGGCGCGGGCTTGGCAGGCGCGTTCGGCGCCGCGGCCGCCTCTACAGCCGGAGCGGCCGGGTCCGCCCTGATCAGGCCCAGCAATTTGCGCAGCTCGGTATCGACATTCTGACGGATGTCCGGATTGTCTTTCAGGAACTGGCGGGCATTTTCGCGTCCCTGTCCGATGCGCTCGCTCTTGTAGCTGAACCAGGAGCCGCTCTTTTCGATCAGGTTTTGCGCCACGCCCAAATCCAGCAGGTCGCCTTCTTTCGAAACTCCCTCGCCATAGATGATGTCGAACTCGGCCTCGCGGAACGGCGAGGCAACCTTATTCTTTACGACCTTCACCTTGGTGCGGTTGCCGATTATGGCATCGCCGTCTTTGATGGCCGCGATGCGGCGGATGTCGAGGCGCATCGACGAGTAGAACTTCAGGGCCCGTCCGCCCGTGGTGGTTTCGGGGTTGCCGAACATCACGCCGATTTTTTCGCGGATCTGGTTGATGAAAATCAGGCAGGTGCGGGACTTGGACACTACGCCCGTCAGCTTTCGAAGCGCCTGCGACATCAGCCGCGCCTGCAGGCCCATGTGGCTGTCGCCCATTTCGCCTTCCAGCTCGGCCTTGGGCACGAGCGCCGCCACCGAGTCCACTACCAGCACATCGATCTGTCCCGAAGCGGTCAGGGTGTTGGTGATCTCGAGCGCCTGTTCACCGTAGTCGGGCTGCGATACCAGCAGGTTGTCGATATCCACGCCCAGTTTCTTGGCGTAGGCCGGGTCCAGAGCGTGCTCCACGTCGATGAAGGCCGCGATGCCGCCCTTTTTTTGCGCCTCCGCGATCACCTGCAGCGCGATGGTGGTTTTGCCGGACGATTCAGGTCCGAAAATCTCGATCACCCGGCCGCGGGGAAGGCCGCCGACACCCAGGGCGGCATCGAGTGAAATCGAGCCCGTCGAAATCACCGATACCGGCACGATGGCTTCCTTCGACCCGAGACGCAGGATCGAGCCTTTGCCAAACTGCTTTTCAATCTGGCTTAGAGCGAGGTCTAAGGCGCGGGTACGCTCTTTTTCGTCCATGTGGGGACACTCCTGAAGATGGGGTGAAAACATCATTGTAGCAGCGGGACGTATAATCGGGAGCAGAGGCACACCGCAAATGGCTGCTCGTCTTTTCCTGCTTTTCCTAGTGTTGGCGCTGCTGCTGCCGGCTGCCAAGAAGACCATGGGCACGGCCCGGGGCGAGAATGAAGACCTGATTCTCTACGTCACGGTCCACATCGATGCCGCGGGCGTTAAGGAATTGATCGGCGATGACCTGGGCGCGCATTATATCGTGGCCGAAGTGAAGGTGGAGCCGAAGTACGGCAAGGACATCACCATCGACCGCGACGATTTCCAGCTTCGCACCGATAAGGACGGCGAGCGGACCAAGCCGCTGGCGCCCAGCCAGATTGCCGGGCGCGGGCTGGTGCTTAAAAGGACCGGGGGCCCGGGCGGTCTGGGCGAAGAGCGGCCGCGCGGGTGGAGCCTCGGCGGGATCGGCATGGGCGGTGGCGGCGGCGTGGGGACTGGCACGGGTGACCCCGGCAGCGTCAAGGCCACGATGGAAAATGGCGACAAGGAGAACCCGCTCAAGAAGGTGCTGGATGCCAAAGTGTTGCCGGAGAAGAAAACCGACCAGCCCACTTCGGGCCTGCTCTACTTTCCGATGGAACTGCAGAGGCTGAAGGACCTGGAGTTGACGTACGGGGGCCGCGAGAACCGGATCAGCATGAGGTTTAAGTAGGGTAAGGCCGGCGGCAAGACCGCCAGCGCTACCACTCCCAGGTGCGGAAGCGGTGCTGGTGTTCCGCCATGTCCACGCGCTTGCCGCGAAAATGGATGCCTTCCATCTGAAGGCGGGTGCGCTGTTCCAGGCCGGCTTCGTATTTCAGCTTGATCTCGCCGGCGGCGCCCACTACGCGCTGCCAGGGCAGGGTATGGCCCTCGCGATGCAGCAATTGTGCCACGTGGCGGTGATACAGCGGATACCCGGCGGCGGCAGCCACCTGGCCGTACGTCGCCACCTTGCCGCGCGGAATCTGGCGGATGGCTTTGCGGAAAGCGGCATCGCGCTTTTCGCTCTTCGGCGCACGCATAAGCCGGCGCGCAACTTCCTGGTGAGTCAGCCGCTTCATTTCAGTTGCGCATGCCGGAAGCAGCCCAGCAAGTGATCGTTCACCATGCCGGTGGCCTGCATGAAGGCATAACAGATGGTGGAGCCGGCGAAGGTGAATCCGCGCCGGATGAGATCTTTGCTCATGGCGTCGGACTGGTCCGTTCGCGCCGGAACCTCCTCCATACCGCGCCAGCGATTCCGCAACGGCTTGCCATTTACGAATTGCCAGATGTACGCGTCGAAGCTGCCGAATTCCTTCTGCACGGAAAGATAGGCGTTGGCATTTTTGACGGCCGCGGCAACCTTCAGCCGGTTGCGTACGATTCCCGGATTCCCGAGCAGCACGGCAACCCGGCTCTCGTCGTAGCGGGCGATCTTGCGCGCATCGAAGCGGTCGAAAGCCTTTCGATAGTTGTCGCGCTTGTTCAGAATGGTGGACCAGCTCAGGCCGGCCTGCGCGCCTTCCAGCACCAGAAACTCAAACAGTGCGCGATCGTCATGCAGCGGCACGCCCCACTCGTCATCGTGGTAGGCGATCATGAGCGCCTCGCGAGCCCACCCGCAACGTTCCGGCATGAATGACATTATCGCTGGTTTACATGATTTACGGGCACCGGGCCGCGTTCAGAAGTTCTTTCTGCACGGTGAGCACCCAGCAGCCGGGCTCCTGGATATTCTCCAGCGAAAGGCCGTTCCACGACAGCTTGGCCGGCGCCCATTGAGGCGGCACGTTGATGCGCATCTCAGTCACCGTGCGGCTGACGATCTGGATCTCCTTGTCATCCGGCAGATACCGGGCCTGGACGCGCGCGGAGACGGCCGGATCGTGCCGCGGCACAATAATGCGGGTCTCCAGGCGGATACGGTCCTTGCCGCGCTGCACGGACGCCACCGCCAGTTTGTCCTCGGTGACCTTCTCCATCTGGTCCAGATACTGGCGGGCATTGGCGATTTCGCGGCCGTCGAGCGATACGATGCGGTCTCCCATTTTGAGCGGACCGCTGTACTTTTC
>Ga0209862_1000543_pt1 | contig 13592 bp, 15 predicted proteins | sample OrgsoiDNA_201061_FD_185809 | JGI IMG/M metagenome (GOLD analysis project Ga0209862, IMG submission 185809) | Permafrost soil microbial communities from the Arctic, to analyse light accelerated degradation of dissolved organic matter (DOM) -... | ecosystem: Environmental > Terrestrial > Soil >... | reverse complement strand
GGGACTTGCTGATAAACTGTTTTTTCATTATCTGAACTCTAACGCGATGATGTTTTTGTCGCTACCGGAACGGCGCTGGCCCAGCAAATTCAATAGATTGGCCAACGTCTCTTCATATCCTTCTGCCGCCTGCGCCTGTCCAGAAAACTGGAGATGGCCGTTATTCAGGCTTCCTGTGCCGCTCAAGAGCAGCGGTCCTTTTTGCGAACTCAAATTCAGTTGCGCTTGTTGTCCATGCCAGTCCAGCGCCAGCGCGTAGCTGCCCAGCGGCCGGATCGCCGACAGGCTGGACGCCATATCGCTCATCTCCAGCGTGGTGCGGCCGTTGATGGCGGCCACGCCGTGGTCCAGTCCCAGCGCCAGCGTGGTCCACGACAGCCGCAGCGTGCCGGTTGGCGCCACCGTGTTCAGTGGCGCGCCCAGTCCGGCCAGGCCGTCGGCCGGCAGCAGCAGCGCCGACGGACTCAGTTGCCACTCCTTCCAGCCGCCCTTGAAAGTGACCGGCTGCGCCAGCGCGTCCGGGTTCTCCAGCCGCAGGTCGACCATGCCGATCAGCGACAGCGGCGAGACGCGCCACGTGAAGCGGCCCGGCAGCAGCGGCGTGACCGGGCCGTTGCCGCTGGCCGCGCCGCCGACGAAGGCCGAACCGCGCCACAGCGTACCTTGCGCGTCGCCCAGCGTCAAACGGCCGCCGGTCTTCTGCTCGACCAGCGACGCCAGCCAGCTGGCCGGCGCGCAGACGGCCAGCGTGACCGCCACGCTGGCCACGATCAGCAGCAACCATAGCATGGCGCGCTTCACCGGAGCGCCTTTATCTGCAAGCGCTGCATCGACATCGTCATCATCGCGGCTGGCCCTGATGCAGCGTCAGCGTCGCGTCGACCAGGCCGGCCGTGTTCTGCGCAATGATGCTGGCGTCCTGCACGTTGATGCGACCGTCGTGGCGCAGCGCGTCCAGCCAATCAATCAAGCCGGGGAAGGACACGCCGTTCAATTGCAGCTTGGCGTATTCACCGGTCATGCCTATCGATTGCGCGCTCAGGCCGTGCGCGGCGAGGCTGGCCTTGATGCTGTCGCCCGTCATAGCCGGCGGCGTCACGTTCGGCTGCGCCTTCAGCGCGCCGGCCTGCAAGGCCAGCGCCTGCAATTCGGCGGCCTGCTGGCGCAATACCGGCAAATCTTTTTGCAGCCGCTCGCGACCACTCAACGCCGGCGCGATCAGCAGGCCATACACCAGCAGCACGCCCAGCACGGCGCCGCCGACGCCGAGGAAACGGCGTTCCTGCTCGGTGCGCGCGGCCCAGAACGCGGCGCCGTTGGCGCGCGCCTGATTCATCATTGTGGTGACTGGATTCATGATTTGCTCCCGCTGGTGGCCAGCTGTATGCGCCAGGTGCCCGGCGTCGCTTCGCTCAGTTCCAGCTTGCGCGCCGCCAGCGAGGCCTTGATCTGCGCCATCGCGGCCGCGTCGACCATGTTCGGCTTGATCTTCACCAGCAGCGCGCGTTCGCGGTATTCCAGCGTCGCGATGACGTCCTTGCGCGGCAGGCCGCTCAAGGCTTCGCCCAGCGCGGCGCTGAGCGCGGTGAATTCGTCGGCGCCGACTTCGCCGCTGCCGACGCGCGCCAGCTCGATATTCTTGCGCATCTGCGCGGCCGGATCGAGGATCACCGTTTCATTCGGATAGGCCGCCTTGAAGGTCTGGATCATCGCCACGCGCACATTGGCCGCTTCGTGCTTCAGGTGCAGCCACTGGCTGTTGATGCCGACGATGTTGACCACCAGCGCCAGCACGGCGAGACGCAGCGGCCAGCGCCAGCGCTGCCACTGGCGCGCGCCGGCCCCGGTGGCGCCGAGCGCCGGCACCAGGTCCATCGTCGTCGATTTGGCGGCGGAGATCCAGTGCGCCCAATGGTCTTCCAGCAAAGTGATATCGGCCAGATTCGCCGCGGCCGCGGCGGCGGCATACTGCGCCATCTGCGGCGCCGGCAGGTACAGCGTCACCGGCGCCCCGCCCGCCATCGCACGCAAGGTGTGCAGCGCCGCCTCCGGCTGCGGCGCCAGCGCCAGGCCCAGGCCTTCATACTGCGACTGGCGCATCGCCAGTTCCAGGCTGTCGTCGCCGATACTGAGCGCGGCCGACACGGCGCCCGGCTGGAATGGCAGACACAATTGCGCCGGCAGCGCCGACACGTGGTGCGCGCCCTGCGCCACCAGCGCCTTGACCAGCACCTCAAGCCACGCGCGCTGCACCACGGCCACGCTGCGCATGCCGTCGGCGCCCTGCGACGGACCGGCCACCATCACGGCGTCGGCGATGTCGCCCAGCAGCTGGTCTTCCACCAGATTCGGCAAGGCCGCCTTCAGGCGCGCCGCCGACAGCGGCGGCACCTGCACGCGCAGCAGCGTCACGTCCGACGCGGCCAGCAGCAGCACCACGCGCTGCGCCGAGGCCACCAGGTCGCCCAGGTTGCCGAGCGCGGATGCGCCCTGCTGCAGCAGGTGGCCGCCGTCGCCGGCCAGCGCATACGCACAAGCCGGCGCTGGGCCACTGGCGCTGCCGGCGCGCGATGGATAGCGGATGTAAAGAGTAGTCAAAGGTTCTCGCTTTCGTTAATCGCCGTGCTAATTTTCCCGGATCCAGACCAGATTCGTTTGCATGCCGATGGGATTCCGATAAATAAGCGCCTGCGTGTCGAGCGCGGCGCGGTCCAGCCGCACCCGGCTAAACACCAAAAAATAATTCGTCCGGACATCCACAGCCACCAGCGGTACTTTGCCCTGGATCGCCGTCGTGAAGTCCGACGCCTGCCGGTAGTACACGCGCTGGCGGTTGTTGACCAGCGTCGTCGCGTCGGACACCGAGGCATCCGGCACCAGCGCCGCCAGCAATTCGGCCGGCGCCGTATTCACGTTGACCGGCGTCGCCTCCGGCAGCACGATCACAAAATCGCGCAGCTGCTCGATGGCCTGCTGCGTGAAGCCGGCCACCGCCAGCAAATCCTCGACCCGCAACATGGCCATCGGCTCGGCGCCATCGGCGCCGGTGCTGGTGACCGCCGTGCCGGTCGCGTTGGGCGCCGGGGCGCCGGCCACACCGCCTTGCGGCACGTTCGGATCGCCACTCGCCGGCGGCACGGCCGACGCCTGCTGACTGCGCGCCACTTCGTCGGCCACCTTGCTGGCCAGCGAAGAATCGATGTGCAGATTATCGAGCAGGCGCTGGAACACCTGCAACTGCGCCGGCGCCACCACCTTGCCCGTCGCAAGATTAGTAAGATTGTAACGCGACTGGGCGTCGGTAATCTGGCCCGACAGCGTCGCGTCGTATTTTTCGCCGTCGACGCGTTCGCGCTCGATGTAATCGTCGAGCCGCGTCTCGGCCAGCGGCGTGGCCCAGACGCCGCTGGCGGCCGTGTAGCGCTGGTTGTCCAGGCCATCCTGGTGCAGGATCAAGCCGGCCCAATCGAGCGCGCCGCGCACGATCCATTCGGTCTGCAAATGCAGGCGCTGGTTTTCCATCGAGCGCACCTGCACCTGCTGCTGCCAGAACAGGCTGGCCACGATGGTGACGGCCAGTGTCGTCAGCAGCAGCGCCGTGATGATGGCGACGCCGCGCTGGCCCTGGCGCCGCAGGCGGCCCGGCAGCATCGTCATACCGCCCCCAATAAAAAGATCTTGATCAGCGCCGTCGGCTGGCCGTTCAGGCGCAGCGACACTTCCAGCCCCGTCGGACCGGTCTGGATCAGCAGCGTCGGCACCGGTGCCTGGCTTTGCGCCGCGTTGCTGACGGCCGATTGCCAGCCGCTGTTCTGCCACACGCGCATGGTCAGCGCGTCGACGCCCGATTGCAGCGCCACGCTGGGCGCCGGATCGGTGTCGCTCAAGGCCGACTGCCACAGCGCGTCGAGCTGCACCAGGTCGCGCGTGGCACTCGACTCGCGCCGCGTCAGCACGCCGTCGCGCACGCGGTACGACACCACCTGCAGACGCGACGGCTCGTTCTCGGCCAGCGCGGTGCGCACCAGCGTGATGCGGCCATCGAGCGCCTGCAGGTTGACGCGGCCGTGCAGCTGCGCCGTCGTCGCCAGTTGTTCGAAATCGTTTTGCATCTGCGCGAACGCCAGCTGCTGGCCGCGCGTTTGTTCCATCGTCGCCGTCAGCGTGGCGCGCGAGCGGGTGATGCCATCGAGGCCGCGCCACCCCAGCACGGCGACGACGGCCAGGATGGTGATCGCCACCAGCAGCTCGATCAAGGTGAATGCCCGCTGGCGGCGGCGCGGTTCAATGCGGCGCGTCATTGGCTCAGCACCAGTTGCACCAGCTTGACGATGCGCCGCTCGGGATGCGCCTGGTCGTAGACGCTGACCTCGACCCGGCGCAGGCGCGGATTCGGGCTGACGATCACTTCCTGTTCGCAAGTGAGTTGCAAATCGCCCTGAGGACAATCGAAGGACTGCTTGCCGACGGCCGGGAACTCTTTGGCCAGGCGGATCTGCACCAGCCGGTTCTCAGCCGACCACGAGGCCATCATCGCGCTGCGCAAGCCGTCGCTGTTCTGCGTCAGGCTGCCGACCGCGCGCAGCGCCGCGCCCAGCGCGATCAGCACGATGAACAGCGCCACCAGCACTTCGAGCAGCGTGAAGCCGCGCGCGCGCCGGGATCGGGTCATGGGAAAAGAGGAGGCGCGCATCGTCAGTTGACCGTGAAGTGGCCGATGCCGTCGGCATGGACGGCGACGCTGCCGCCGCTGCCGGTCAGCGTCAGCACAAAGGGTTTGTCGACCGGCTCGCGGCCGAAGACGATGCGCAGCGCGCCGCCCGCATTCGGCTGCGGATCGAGCAGCAGCGTCAAAGGCGCGTTCTTGAACGGGCGCGCGCGCAGCAAATCGTCGTTCTCCACCAGCTGCCATTGTTTCTCGTTGCGGACCGTGAAGTGATAGCCGTCCGGCTGCGCCTCGAAAGCGATCGGGCGGTTGCGCACGATGGCCTCGTCGCGCGCCACTTGCAGCAGCAGCGCGATGCGCTGCGCTTCCTGCTGCATCGACTGCTGCTGGTTGGGCAGCGCGTTCAAGGTGACGGTGCCCAGCACCACGCCGACGATGACCAGCACCACCAACAGCTCAAGCAAAGTGAAGCCGGCCGCGCCCCTGCCTGCGCGCGCGAGCCGGTCCATCACTGCGCTGCGCATGGCAGACACGCCTGCCTAGTTTTCCCAGGAGCCGATGTCGGCGTCGTCGCCGGTGCCGCCCGGCTGGCCGTCGGCGCCCAGCGAGAACACGTCGATCTCGCCGTGGATGCCCGGCGACAGGAACTGGTAGGGCTGGCCCCATGGGTCTTTCGGCAGCTTGTCCAGATAGCCGCCGGCCTTCCAGCCGCTGGCGTCCGGGCCGGAGGTCGGCTTGGTCACCAGCGCCTGCAGGCCCTGTTCCGTGGTCGGGTAGCGCTGGTTGTCCAATTTGTACAGTTTCAGCGCCTGCATCACGGTGGCGATATCGACCTTGGCGGCGGCCACTTTGGCTTCGCCGGTGCGGCCTATCAGTTTCGGTACCACCAGCGCGGCCAGCACGCCCATGATGACGACCACCACCATGATCTCGATCAGGGTGAAGCCGCGCGCCAGGTGGCGGCGGATGGTACGGTGCGATGCAGTTTGCATAAGAAGGCGGAAAAGAATAAGAGTGCAGAGTATAAGGCCGAATCGGCACGCCAGCAAAAGCGCACGACCCGGCCGGGCGAATATTTACATGGTTTTAGTCGCGCTTGCGGGCCAAACCTGACACCCGTGACCAAGCGCCATCATTGCTGCCGGCGTGGTCGGTCGATACCGGCGCCAATGCCTTCAGCGCCGGCACGTCGCTGACGAAGGGCGCGATGCCGTAGGCGGCGTCGATTTCGGTCGGGTAGATCAGGTAACCGCGCGTGATCACCGCCGCCACCTTGCGGACGTCGCCGATGTTCCTGGTCGGGTCGCCGTCGACCAGCACCAGGTCGGCCAGCTTGCCGGCCGTGACGCTGCCGCGCTCATTGCTGGTGCGGGTGTAGCGCGCGCCGTTGCGGGTGGCCACTTGCAGCGCCTGCGACGGCGTCAGCCCGGCCTTGACCAGGAATTCCAGCTCGGCCTGCAGCGTGAAGCCGGCCAGTTCGTCGGTGCCGGCCACCAGCGGCACGCCGGCGCGGTACATGATGCCGACGAACTGCACCATCTTCGCGTACGATTTTTCGTAGCGCTTGAGGGTCGCGGCGTCGGGGATATTCATGGTGCCGACCGAGAAGCCGCGCTTGACGTCCGGCGGCATGTGGTCGGCCACCGGCGCGAACGGCTCGTTCATGTCGCCGTCCTTCTGCTTGAGGAAGGCGAAGGTGGCCAGCGTGGAGTCGATCGAGATTTGTTTTTTCGCCAGCTCGGCGACGAAGTCCTTGACCGGCTTGGAATTGAAATCGAGGTCCGCCACTTTTTCGGCCGGCAGGATGAAGCGCTGCAGCGTGCGGGTGTCGGTGTCCGGCTCCATCACGAAGTTGAGCATGACCTGGTTGATGTGCTGGATTTCGTCGTAGCCGGCGTCGAGCGCCTGCTGCGCGCGCAGGCCGGCCGGGATGTGGCCGGACACGCGCATGCCGCGGCTGTGCGCGTAGGCGATGGTCTCCTTCAAAATCGCTTTCGGGAAGGAGTTATAAATCTTCAGCTGCGGATAACCGTGTTCGGCGTACCAGTCGACCGCGTTCTTCGCCTGCGGCAGCGTCGAGATGACGAAGCCGTTGTTGGCCGAATACGGGCTCTCGCCCTCCAGGAAACCGGCCGGCACCACCTGCGGCGCGAGCAGCTTGCCGGCGATGGTTTCGTCGAGCTCCATTTGCAGCTGGCTGTTGTCGTTGCCCATGTCGCGCGCGCTGGTCACGCCGGCCGACACGTGCAGCGCGTCGGACCAGCGGTCGACGTGGGCGTGCATGTCGAACAGGCCGGGCAGCATGATGCGGCCATTGCCGTCGATTTCGTTGACGGCGCCGCGCACCGGCGCGCCGGCCGGCACCACTTCGGTGATGCGGCCGCGCAGCACGTAGACGTCGGACGGCGCGCCGACGGTGGCCTTGTCGCTGTCGAACACGCGCACGTTGCGGATCACGGTCAGGCCGCTCAGCGGGTGCTGCAGCTTGGCCGCGTTATCGGCCAGCAGCTGGCTCTCGGCGGTTTTCTGGTGCGCGGCCAGTTCCTTGCCGACGCCTTGCCAGCCCTCTTCCAGCATGGTCGCGAAGCCGGGGATGACGATGCCGAACAGGCGCGGATGCTCGCCCGTGGTGGCCCAGTAGAACGATGGCGACAGGCCGATGCCGGTCTGCGCCAGCAGCTGGACTTTTTCGGTCTTGCCGTTGGCGCTGACGTCGACCGTGTCTAGCGTGCGCTGGCTCAGCGTGCCCGATGGCAGCAGCGGCAGCTTGTGGTCCGGCGCGGCGGCCAGCGCGGTGATCGAGGCCGAGGCGATCTCGAAGGAGCTGTTCATCGGCAGGTACATGCCGGCGCCGCTGACGGCGATGCTGCCCTGCTCGGAGGTCGACTTCCACGTGGCCTTGCCGTCCTTGCGCTCGAAGTGCTCGTCGACGACGGCGCCGAACGTCGAATTGCCCTTGACGTCGTACTGCGTCATGACGCCGTCGGCGCCCATGCGGAATTGCTCCGTCAGTTCCGGACCGCGGCCGTTGTCCTTGTAGATGAAGCGCACCTTGGTCAGGCCGTCGTCCTGATGCTCGACCACCTGCTCGCCGATCTGCTTGCCGTTTTCGGAAATGATCAGGAACCTGGTGCTGCTGGCGGCGTGCGCCGGCACGCTGAACGCGGCGGCGACGGCAACGGAAGCGGCCAGGGCGAGAGTGGTCGGCAGTGCGGGAAGTCTCTTCATCATTTCATCTCCAGGGTCGTTTTTTGGGCTGCGGTTTTTAGTATTGGTCTGCGGGCCGGTCGCCGCATACCGGGCAGGCTGCATTGCGGTTGATGCGGATGCTGCTCCATTCCATGCGCAGGCCGTCAAGCATCAGCAGCCGCCCGGCCAGCGACTCGCCGACCTGCATCAGCAGCTTGAGCGCCTCGGCGGCCTGCGTCGCGCCGACCACGCCGACCAGCGGCGCGAACACGCCCATGGTCGAGCAGGCGACGTCTTCGAAGTGCTGGTCTTGCGGGAACAAACAGGAGTAGCACGGCGCGGCGCCGGAGCGCGGGTCGAACACGCTGACCTGACCGTCGAAGCGGATCACGGCGCCCGACACCAAGGGCTTGCGGTGCTGGACGCAAGCGCGGTTGACGGCGTGGCGCGTGGCGAAGTTGTCGGTGCAGTCGAGCACCACGTCGGCCGCCTGCACCAGCGCCGACAGGCGCGCGTCGTCGGCGCGCTCGATCAGCGCGGTGACTTCGATGTCGGGATTGATGTGCAGCAGCGCGGTGCGCGCCGATTCAGCTTTCGACAGGCCGACACGTTCCGTGGTGTGGGCGATCTGGCGCTGCAGATTGGTCAGGTCGACCGCGTCGTCGTCGACCAGCGTGATGTGGCCGACGCCGGCCGACGCCAGGTACAGCGCGGCCGGCGAACCGAGGCCGCCGGCGCCGATGACCAGCGCATGCCCGGCCAGCAGTTTTTGCTGGCCTTCGATGCCGATTTCGTCGAGCAGGATGTGGCGCGAGTAGCGCAGCAGTTGGTTATCGTTCATCGGGCGCGAAGGCCTGTTCGGCAGCGCTTATTTTTTCAGCGGGGCTTTTTTGTCGTCCGGCTTGACGTCGGTTTTCAGGTCCGGCTTGACGTCCGATTTGACTTCGGTTTTTTCGACGATGGCCGAATCAGCCAAGGCACCGTCGGCCTTGGCCAGCTGCACCGGCAGTCCCTTGAAATGGTTCAGCGCCTGCGTCAGCTGGAAGTCGTCCTTCGAGCCGAATTCGACCGGCTTCTGCTTCTTGGCCAGCGCCAGCAAACGCTGCTCCTCTTCCAGCCCGTCGTGCTTGGGCGCCTTGACCGGGTCGGGCTTGTCGTCCTCGTTGCCGAGGTGTTTTTGCAGATCGGCTTCGCGCACGCGCAGGCTGTTCAAGCCGTCGCCGTCGGCCGTCTCGTCGACCAGCAGATCGGGCACGATGCCGCGCGCCTGGATGGAGCGGCCGTGCGGCGTGTAATAGCGCGCCGTGGTCAGCTTGACGGCCGTGTCGGCGGTCAGCTGGCGCAGCGTCTGCACCGAGCCCTTGCCGAAAGTCTGCGTGCCCATGATGATGGCGCGCTTGTAATCCTGCAGCGCGCCGGCGACGATCTCGGACGCCGACGCGGAGCCGGTGTTGACCAGCACCACCATCGGGATGTCCTTGAAGGCGGCCGGCAGCTTGGCCAGCGGGTCGCCGGGACCGCGGCCGGCGTAGAACTCGGCGCGGCCGTAGAAGGTGGCCTTGGAATCCATCAGCTGGCCGTTGGTCGAGACGATCACGGCGTCCTTGGGCAGGAAGGCGGCGGAGACGCCCACCGCACCCGGCACCACGCCGCCCGGATCGTTGCGCAGGTCGAGCACCAGGCCTTTCAGGTGCGGCTCTTGCGCGTACAGGGCGCTCAGTTTCTTGGCCATGTCGTCGACGGTCGGTTCCTGGAACTGCGAGATGCGCAACCACGCGTAGCCCGGTTCGACGATCTTCGCCTTCACGCTCTGCACGCGGATTTCCTCGCGCGACACGTGGAACACCAGCGGCTGGGCCTGGTCCTTGCGGGTGATGGTCAGCTCGACCTTGGAGTGCGGCTCGCCGCGCATTTTCTTGACGGCGTCGTCGAGCGGCTCGCCCTTGATCGGCGCGCCGTTGATGCGCGTGATCAGGTCGCCGGCCTTGATGCCGGCCTTGAACGCGGGCGAATCCTCGATCGGCGAGATGACCTTGATGTAGCCGTCCTCGTTGCCGACCTCGATGCCGATGCCGACGAATTTGCCGGACACGGTCTCGCGCATTTCGCGGAAGGCCTTGGCGTCGAGGTAGACCGAGTGCGGGTCGAGCGAGGCGACCATGCCGGAAATGGCGTCGGTGAGCAGCTTCTTGTCGTCGACCGGCTCGACGTAGTCGGTTTTAATGAGGCCGAAGACGTCGGTCAGTTCGCGCAGTTCCTTCAGCGGCAGCGGAGCCGGGCCGACGGTCGCTTTCTGCGCGATGGCCGAAAACTGCAGGGACACCGTGATGCCGGCCACCACGCCCAGACCGACCAGGCTGAAACTCTTGACTTTGTTGCCCATGTTTTTCGCGACCCTAGAACTTGACCCACCCGGCCGGATCGAAAGCCCGGCCCTGGTGGCGAAGCTCGAAGTATAAACCTGATTCTTCGTTACCGCCGCTGTTTCCGGCGCTGGCGATGGTGTCGCCGGCCTTGACGACGTCGCCGGCGCGTTTGAGCAGCGACTGGTTGTTGCCATAGATGCTCATGTACTGGCCGCCGTGATCGACGATGATCAGGTTGCCGAAGCCGCGCAGCCACTCGGCGAAGACGACGCGACCGCCGGCGACGGCGTGCACGTCGCTGCCCTCGCCGGCGCGGATGAACACGCCTTTCCAGCTGGGGCCGTCGCCGCGCTTGGCGCCGAACTTGGCGGCGATCTTGCCGGCCACGGGCGCGCGCAGCTCGCCGCGCAGGCTGGCGAAGGCGCCGTCGGGCGCGGCCGGGGCCAGCGCGATGTCGGCCGGCGCGGCGGCTTGCGCGGCCGGGACGGCAGCGGCGGCCGGTGCGGGCAGGACGGCTTTCCCGGCCGGCGCCTCTTTGATCTCGGCCGGCTTTTGCTCGGCCACTTTCGGTTCGTCGGCGATGGGTGCCGGCGCCGGGGCCAACGGTGGCAACGGTGCCAATTTGATACCGGGCTTGGCCTTCAGCTGCGCCAGCCGCGCGCGTTCGGCCTCGGCGCGCGCCTTGGCCTGCGCCAATGCCTGCGCCTTGGCTACGGCGCGCGCGTCGGCGTCGGCCTTGGCTTTGGCGGCCTTGGCGACGGCCACTTGCTCCTGGCGGCGCTTCTCGGCGGCGGCCGCCTCGGCCTGTTGCTGGATCAGCTTGCCCAGCTTGTCGACCAGGCCCGCCATGCGCTGCTCGTCGCGCTCGACGTTGCCGGCTTCCTTGCGCTGGGCCGCCAGCCGCTGCGACAGGCTGGCCAACAGCGCCGCGTGGCGGACTTTTTCCTGCTCCAGCGCGGCTTTCTGCTGGGTTTGTTCCTGGGCGATTTCCTCCAGGTCGTCCTTGGCGTCCTGCGCCTCGGCCTGGATGGTTTCGACCTGCTTGAGGTTGGCGCGCAGCGAGTCGAGCAGGCGCGCCTGCGCCTGCGACACATAGGCCATCATCTGCAAATCGCGGTTGATGCGGTTGGGATTGTCGCCCGACAGCAGCAACTTGATGCGGTCTTCATTGCCGGCCACGTATTGCTCGCGCACCAGCTTGGCCAGCTGCTTTTTTTGCAATTCGACGGTGGCGGTCAGCTGCTGGTGCTGCTGGCCGAGTTGCACCAGCTTGGCATTGGTGACGTCCTGCTCGCCGGCCAGGTCGTGCAGCGCGCGGTTGGCGTTGGAGATCGCCTCCTCGGACGCGGCCAGCGTGTCGGCCGCGTTGTCCTTGGCGCTTTCGGTCTGGCCGATGTCGCGTTTCAGGGCCGTGAGCTTTTGCTGCAAGCCGGCGCGCTCGGCCTCGGCCGCCGCTTTCTGCTTGCTGCGCTCGCTGACCCTGGCGTGCGCGCCGCCCGCGCAGGCGAGCAGCAGGCACAGCAAGGCCGCCGCGCGGCGGCCGCTCAAACGCGGGTGAGCGGTGTGAAGACTCGGCAAAGCTTACTTGGCCTTACCTTGATTGGCCACGGCCGCCTGCGCCGCCGCGATTGCCGCCGGGTCGCCCAGATAGTAGTGGCGTATCGGTTTCAGGTCGGCGTCCAGCTCGTAGACCAGCGGCTGGCCGTTGGGAATGTTCAGGCCGACGATGTCGTCGTCGCTGATGCCGTCGAGCATCTTGATCAGCGCGCGCAGGCTGTTGCCGTGGGCCGAGATGATGATCTTCTTGCCGGCGCGGATGGCCGGGGCGATTTCCTCGTCCCAGGCCGGCATGACGCGGGCCACGGTGTCCTTCAGGCATTCGGTCAGCGGGATGCTCGCTTGCGGCAGGCCGGCGTAGCGCGGGTCGTTGAAGGAGGCGCGCTCGTCATTCGCTTCCAGCGGCGGCGGCGGCGTGTCGTAGCTGCGGCGCCAGACCAGCACCTGCTCATCGCCGTATTTGGCGGCGGTCTCGCCCTTGTCCAGGCCCTGCAGCGCGCCGTAGTGGCGTTCGTTGAGGCGCCAGTCGTGCTTGATCGGCAGATACATCATATCCATCGCGTCGAGCGACAGCCACAGCGTACGGATGGCGCGCTTGAGCACCGAGGTGTAGGCCAGGTCGAAGCTGAAGCCGGCCGCCTTGAGCACTTCGCCGGCGACCCTGGCTTCGCTGACGCCCTTGTCGGTCAGGTCGACGTCGGTCCAGCCGGTGAAGCGGTTCGACAGGTTCCAGGTGGACTCGCCATGACGCATGAATACGATTTTATACATAATGCCATCTTCACAAAAAGGATTAATCAGACACAAAACCACACAGAATACGCAGCTTAGGGAACTCTTCCAGCTTCTATTTTATAATGCGCGGATTAAGTTAAACCATTGGAACCCTGTGAAATTCTTCATTGACAATATTTTCTTCGTCGCCATCGCGCTGATTTCGGGCGGCGCCCTGCTGTGGCCGTCCCTGACCCAGCGCGGCAAACGCGCCAGCCCGCAGCAGATCACCCAGTTGATCAACCGCGGCAAAGCCCTGATCCTGGATGTGCGCGACGGTGCGGAATTCGCCGGCGGACACTTGCCCGATGCTAAGAATATTCCGCTGGGCGAACTGGCCGGCCGCATCGGCGAGCTGGACAAATTCAAGGCCAAGAGCGTCATCGTGGTGTGCCAGAGCGGCGCCCGCGCGGCGACGGCGGCCGGCCTGCTGCAAAAAGCCGGTTACGCGGATGTCGTCAACCTGGACGGTGGCGTGGCCGCATGGAAGGCCGCCGGCCTGCCTTTGGTGAATAAATAAGTAAACTGCGAAGGACTCATGATGACTGCCCACGTATCGATGTACACCACCGCCGTTTGCCCTTACTGCGTGCGCGCCGAGCGCCTGCTGGAATCCAAGGGAGTGACCGCGATCGAAAAAATCCGCATCGACCTTGATCCGGATCAGCGCGCGCTGATGATGCAAAAGACCGGCCGCCGCACGGTACCGCAAATTTATATCGGCGACACCCACGTCGGCGGTTTCGACGATTTGTATGCGCTCGATCAAGCCGGGGGCCTGACCCCCTTGTTAAATGGCTAAGAGACGCCAAATAGCAACGCGGGGCCAGAAATAGTTTGAATTTAAACGGGTTTTGATACAATTGGCCCCGCGTTTTGACCGCGGGCCGGCGGCACCATCGACCGGCGCGGTTGCAAGCACCTACTTTGAGCGGCGCGTGCCGCTCGTTTCCTCTATCACGAAAGCGTTCCATGTCTGACGAAACCCTGCAACCCGTATTCCAAATCCAACGCGTCTACCTGAAAGACATGTCGCTGGA
>Ga0209862_1000541_pt1 | contig 13648 bp, 13 predicted proteins | sample OrgsoiDNA_201061_FD_185809 | JGI IMG/M metagenome (GOLD analysis project Ga0209862, IMG submission 185809) | Permafrost soil microbial communities from the Arctic, to analyse light accelerated degradation of dissolved organic matter (DOM) -... | ecosystem: Environmental > Terrestrial > Soil >... | reverse complement strand
CTGACCCTCGAAGCGGAAAACCGTGGCGACGCCCTGCCCGACCTCGAAGACTACGACTACCCCGGTCGCTTCATCGACCGCGAGCGCGGCAAGCACCTGGCCAAACGCGCCCTCGAACGTCACCGCAGCGACTTCCAGCTCGCCGAAGGCAGAAGCGATCAGCCGATCCTGGTCAGCGGCCACTTCCTGGCCCTGACCGAGCACCCGAAAGCCAAATGGAACGACCTGTGGCTGCTGACCGAAATCCTCCACGAAGGCAAACAGCCGCAAGTGCTGGAAGAGTCGGTCACCAGCAATACCACGGCGTTGAAGGACGACTTCCATCAAGGCTATCGCAATCGCTTCCAGGCGACCCCGTGGGACGTGCCGAATCGGCCGCCACTGAACCACCCCAAACCGCGGATCCTCGGCAGCCAGAGCGCCGTGGTCACCGGCCCCAAAGGTGAAGAGATCCACTGCGACCAATACGGCCGCGTCAAAGTGCAGTTCCACTGGGACCGCGAAGGCCAGGCCGACGACAAGACCAGCTGCTGGCTGCGCGTCTCCTCCGCCTGGGCCGGCGCCCACTACGGCGGCATCGCCATCCCGCGCATTGGCATGGAAGTGCTGGTCAGCTTCCTTGAAGGCGACCCCGACCAACCGCTGATCAGCGGCTGCCTGTACCACAAGGAAAACGTCGTCCCCTACGACCTGCCGGCCAACAAAACCCGCAGCACTTTCAAAACCCTGAGCTCCAAGGGTGGCGGCGGCTACAACGAACTGCGCATCGAAGACAAAAAGGGCCAGGAACAAATCTTCCTGCACGCCCAGCGCGACTGGGACGAAAACGTCGAGCACGACCAGAAGATTCGGGTCGGCAACGAACGCCACGACACCGTCGAGCAAAACAGCTACAGCGAATTCAAAGCCGAAGAACACCACACCGTCTACGCCGACCGCAAAGTCGAAACCCGTGCCAACGACCACCTTACCGTGGGCGTTAACCAACACATCAAGGTGGGCACCGGGCAATTCATCGAAGCCGGGCAAGAGATTCACCTGAGCAGCGGCATGAAAGTCGTGCTCGAAGCCGGCAGCGAACTGACCCTAAAGGGTGGCGGCAGCTTCATCAAGATCGACGGCAGCGGCGTCACGCTGAGCGGGCCGGTGATCAATATGAATTCCGGGGGTAGTCCCGGCAACGGCACTGGCGCGGCACCGTTGATGCCCGGCGCGCTGAAACAGGCCGATGCCGACACCGCTGGCCAGGTCCTGACCCCGGCGCAGATCAATACATTGAAACGTAATGCGCCGTTCTGTGAAGAGTGCGAAAAATGCAAGGCAGGTGCTTGTGCGATCTGATCTTTTGACCCCGCTGGCATGGCTTGCTGAACGTCCTTTGCAGGCAGGTGAACGTCTCTACTTGATCGTCAGCGCCGCCAGTGATGCCGAAGCGCTGAAGAGCCTTTATCAATTAGAACCCGCCACCCAAGTCACCCCTATCTGGGGCGGTACCCCCTACGCCGCGTGGCAACCGGTGATGCCCTACCTCACCGAGATCAAATCCAACTCCAACTTCCTGCCGTGGATCGCCGAAACCGATGACCAGGATTGGGGTTGGTTGGCAGTCTCGACCAGTGCGCCGGACGTGGTGTTTGAACATCTGCGGAGTTTGACTCAAGTGCGGATGCCGGATGGGACAGAGGTGTTCTTCCGGTTTTGGGATGGACGGCATATCTATCCGATTCTTGAAGGGTTGGGTGAAGCGGCCGGGGAAGTGTTGCCGGTGTTTGATCGGTATTTGATTAACGGCCAGAGCGTGGAGGTTGGGCCGAGAGCGGTACCGCCGGCGAAGGATTGGCCGTGGTGGGAGGTGCCGAAGGGGTTGTTGGATGGCCTCGCCAAGCAGAACCAGTCGACCCTGATCGGCAACCTGATGCAGTGGCTGGGAGAGGAACGTCCAGACATCTACGCCGCCTATCCCGAGAGCAACCTGAAGCTGAAAATCGCACGCTTCGTGCGCCGGCCGGATGCTCCGAAAAATCTTAATGAAGCACTGTTAAACCACCTTATTCTGGAGCAAGGCTGATGGATCGCGTTGCCTTTATTGATGAACAACTGGCCACCTTCAAAGACAGCCTGAAGCTTTATCGTGAACTGACCGAAAGCAATTTTGCCCAGTGGGTGGATAAAGGCCCTCAGTTCTTCGACAGACCAGCCATATTTGGAATGAACAGGACCGTCAAACTCGGGACCGAGAGCGCGACCGTCAGTATCAACGATAGCGACTTCTCTACGGTTGCTATTTGCCCAAAAGACGGGCAGCTGCTGATCGAGAGCAAATTCGTCTCGCTTAACGATATCCCGGTAGGCAACATTACCGTCGATGTCACACCGACGGCCGGTGGGGCTTCAAAGCCTGTCACGCTTGATGAGCAAGGCAAAGGTGTCTACGAGGGAATAGCAGGGGAAAAATACTACGTCCGCGTTCAGAGCCAAGTCACCAAAGAACAGGTTAACGACTTATTTGGCTCCTACGACAACCTGACGCAGCAGTTGCAAACCTGGCTGGATGGCGAATGGAAAAACTACAGGCCTCTATGGCCCACCGAGACGCTGTCGACAGCCTACCGGGCGCAACTCGATGGTGCTGCCGCTGGAACCTGGGATGCAATCAAGGGTGCATTTGACGGTATTAAACGCATATTCGAGATCCTGAAAGATCCTGAAGCATTTGCGCATGAGCTAGGTCAAAGTGCCACTGACCTGATCAAACTTGCAAAAGAAACGCCAGCGGCCATGGAAAGGCTCATGTTGCTGGCAAGTGATCAGGCTGCTTTATTTTTGCTGCTAAAAACTACGGCTCTCTGGCTTATTCAATTGCCACCTAGCGTGGTCGTAGGCAAATTCTCCGAGCAAGCAGCCAGCGTTCTGGTAACAATCCTTATCGACATCGTGTTGGCCTTGGTATTGACATATGCGGCCGCAGGTTCCGGCATTGCCTATTTGGGCGTTCGCCTTGCGAACTACGGCGCAAAAATTCTTGAGGCCGTAGTCGGCTTCGTAAAAGCCGTCTTCAAGATTCTTAAAGCCTTCATGGAATCTATTGATAAATACAAGAAGGTGGCCGCGCGCGCAGCCGTAGGGGCCTTTGAAAAAGGCAAAGTGAAGATTGGTTGGGGCAGGCAGGACCACGCGAAAGTCCATTCCTCGGAACACTTGGATGACAAGTCCAAACAATCAACCAACCACGATGACAAAAATGTCGCGTGTACCCGCGAGACCTGCGTCAACGGCTGCCCGGTTTCGATGGTTACCGGTGAAGAATTACTAACGCTCACCGATGGTCAACTCAACGGACTGCTTCCATTTGAATGGACTCGTCTGTATCGCACCAGTGCCGCAGAAATCGACTGTGGTCTCGGCTACGGCTGGAGCCATGCGCTAGCGCAACGAGTGGAGATCAACAACGACGAAGTTATCTGGACCGACCACGAAAACCGCGTAACGACGTTCCCTCTCCCAAGTGAACAGCGGCCGGCCATCACCAATAGCTTATCCAAAGCTGCGATTTTCATCGGTGACGATCCATCAGAACTGATTCTGTCCCAGGCCGGCGATCACACACTTTTTTATCATTTCCGCTACGACAGCAAGGGCGCCACGCTGATCGCTATCAGCGGTAGATACGGCAATCGTCTGCACATCACCCGCGATATTCATGGACGCATCAAGCGTGTGGACAACGGTGCCGGTCGTGCCTTGTTGCTGCGCTACGATCGCAAACATATCGTCGGCGTTGATTACCAGCAGTTCAGCCCGGCAGACAATCTGGAGGATGCCTGGAGCACCATCCAGACATTGGTCAGTTATCGCTACGACGCACAGCATCACTTGGTTGAAGCGAAGAACGCTGCCGGTGAAAGCGAGCGATACACCTACGATGAAAAGCACGTCATTCTTGAAAGACAATTGGCCGGTGGCGCCAGCTTCTTCTGGGAGTGGGAAAACGAAGGCAAATCGTCACGCTGCATCCATCACTGGGCGAATTTTTCGCAGATGGACGCTCATTACGTTTGGGATGACAAGGGTAGCGTCACCGTTACCAATGCCGACGGCAGTGAAGAAATCTACACCCACGACGATCAAGCGCGCCTGGTCAGCAAAGTCGAGCCGGATGGTGCAGAACATCTCAAAGCATACGACGACAAAGGCCGGTTGATTGCCGAGAAAGATCCGCTGGGGGCGATTACAGAGTTCCGGTACGACGAAGCAGGACGCCTGGAAGCAGTCATCCCGCCAGAGGACACACCGACGCTGTACGAATACAGCAACGGCTTTGTAACGGTCCTGCGCCGGGACGAAGCGATCTGGAGATACGAGCGTAATAACCAGGGCGACATCACCCAACAAATAGACCCCGACGGCAACGCCACCCACTACCGTTATGACAGCAAAGGCCGTTTGCTGGAGATCCAGAACCCGGATGGCAGTCGTCATAGACTGAGCTGGAACAATCTGGGCGAATTGATCGAAGAGCAACTGCCGGATGGCGGTCAACGCAAATATCGCTATGACGCACTGGGTCGGCAGATCACTCGTCAGGACGAAAGAGGCACGATCACCCAGTACCAATGGGATGCTGCCAACCGCCTGGCACAAATCACCCTGCCCGGCGGCGCCACGCGCGCATTTACCTACAATCCGTACGGTCGTGTCACCGCTGAACGCGATGAGTTGGGGCGCGTCACCCGCTATGAGTACGCCGATGGACTGCATCTGGTCAGCCGCCGAATCAACCCGGACGGTAGCCAACTGCGCTACCGCTACGACAACTCACGTCTGTTGCTCAGCGACATCGAAAACGAACGCGGCGAGCTGTATCACCTCGACTACTACGCTAATGGGCTGATCCAGCAGGAAACCGGCTTCGACGGTCGTCGTACGGCCTACGAATATGACCTCAACGGCCAACTGCTGAAGAAAACCGAGTTCGGTGATGACGGCAGCGAATTAATCACTGAGTACCAACGCGACTCCGCTGGCCGCCTGCTGGTCAAAACCTTGGCTGATGGTGAAGAAATTCACTACAGCTACGATGCCCGCGGCAACCTCGTTAACGTCAACGACGGCAACTGGCCCCTCGCCTACGAATATGACCTGCAAGACCGTCTTATCACCGAACACCAAGGCTGGGGCACACTGCGCTATGAGTACGACAAACTCGGGCAACTGAGCCACTGTCGCCTTCCCGATGGTAGCAAAGTCGACTATCGCCACCAACCCGGTGGCGGCCTGATCAGCATCGACCTCAACGGCTCGCGCCTGACCACCCACCAGTTCAGCGCCGGCCGCGAACAGCAGCGCCAACAAGGCCTGTTGCTCAGCCAATATCAATACGATGATCAAGGCCGATTGCAGGCGCATACCGTCAGCCAACAAGAGCGAAACCTGTTCCGCCGCCGCTATGCGTACAACGCGAATGGCAACCTTGTCGGCATCGACGACAGCCGCAAAGGCAACCTCAATTACCACTATGATCCGCTCGACCGCCTGATCAACGTCCGTGGCACTACCCCGGAAAGCTTCGCCCACGACCCGGCGGGAAACCTGCTCGGCCAAGGTGATCAACAGGCTGCAAACCTGGCCAACGTCAAAGGTAACCGCCTGCTGATGCAGGGCGACCGCCACTATGACTACGACGCTCACGGCAACCTGAGCCGCGAACGTCGCGGCACCGGACAAAAACTCGTTACCGAGTACCGTTACGACTGCCAGCATCGCCTCATTGGCGCCAGCCTGCCCGGCGGCAGCATCGCTAGTTACAAGTACGACGCCTTCGGCCGCCGTATCGCCAAGACCGTAGACGGCCAAACCACAGAATTTATGTGGCAAGGCGAACGCCTGATCGCGGAAAGCGCCGACAACCGTTATCGCACCTACATCTACGAACCAGACAGCTTCCGCCCATTGGCCATGCTTGATGGCGAAGGCCCGCTGAAAGCGACGCCCTTCTACTATCAACTCGACCACCTGGGCACACCGCAGGAGCTCACCGACTACAGCGGCGAGATCATGTGGTCGGCGAAATACCGCGCGTATGGCAACCTTGCAGCGCTGGACATTGCTGAAATCGACAACCCTTTGCGTTTTCAGGGTCAATACTTCGATGCTGAGACAGGCTTACACTACAACCGGCATCGCTACTACAATCCGGGGACTGGAAGGTTTCTGACGCCGGATCCGATCAAGCTTGCGGGTGGGTTGAATAACTACCAGTACGTGCCTAACCCTACGGGGTGGGTGGATCCGTTGGGGTTGAATAATTGTCCCGGCGGAACTGGTTGCCAGCCAGGTCAACAACCGGACGGTGTTGGCGAAACCACTGTTAAGGATGGAGCACCAAAACCTCCGACTCCTTATACTCACTTCCCAGATGACCCTAATGAATTGACGCAAGCATTAGGTGTTCAACCGAAGGTTTCGCAGACTCAGCATGGAACCCAAAGAATGGTATGGGAACCAAACGCCGAGACACGTATAAGATATGAAAGCCATCCCGGCGACCCTGGAACCTTCAACGCGCGACACCACGGTGAGCACTACCATATCGAACTCAAACCCGCAGGTGTAAGTTGGGGACAAGCCAAAAGACAGGGGCTAATATCGAAAGCCAAACCGGATAATTACCAACCCGGGCATGGGACAGGCTTCGTACCCGGCGAAAAGCACCCAGGAAATTAATATGACCTTATTCTCTGCTACTGACGGTACCATTCAGAAAATAGTAAGCACCCCAGGAAAACTATCAATCGATTTTATTGATTGGCAAGAACAAAGATGGACAATTTTTTTTGAAGAGGCAATAGCATTCCAAAGTATTGGGGCAGAAGGTGAAGAAGTTTCCGAAATCTCCACAATTGACACTTCATTTATTAATTTAATCGACCCAAAAGAACTCAATGAATCTTCAAAAAGCTATTCATTCATTTCTGCCTGGAGTTCAAACCCTGTACTAATCGTAATCGCAAGTAATTTTAACGCAGTACAATCTGATAAAAACAGCTGACCATAGTAAAAGCAACACACCGATGGAGGTAACAGAAGAGACAGATTATTTCCGCTCGGAATAATTCTGTCCCTTTTTGGTTTTCATATGCAAAAAAACTCTCGAATTGAAGCCGTTTATAAGCTGACCCAAAAAGCTTTAGCCACCCTTGACAACGACACGCGCGAATCACTGCTATTGAATTGGTGGGGGATTGACGAGAGCGACGAAGAGTTTTTTTACTTTCAAAAAAAATGCAACATGTACTCATCTCAAACGACGAACCTCCAAGCGACGTACAGAATACTCTGTATGACGAACTGATATCGATTGCATTATCTTCAGAATACAAGGGTGTGACAAATTCATACCTATCTAACTCCATGAAAAAAACGGGGATAGGCGAGTATGAAGTATTTGGGCTCATCGAACCATTGGAGGCTTGTCCTTGCTGTGGTTACCGAACACTATCGTCAAGAGCAAACTACGAAATTTGTGATCTATGCAAATGGGAGGACAACGGGGTGGTTGATCCAGAACAATACAGCGGACCAAATCATATGACACTCGGAGAAGCGAAAGAAATATTCGCAAAAAAATGAATACATTACCATTAGATAAATTGGCTATTTAAAATCTTACCAAAAATTAGACTGCCTAAAAGGTGACAGATTTATTATCCACACTTGTCGAAAATAAATCCGCCACCTTTTCCTTCAACTGGGAACCATGAAATGAAAACGATCTCAGCCCCATTAAGCTTCGACGCAATGAAGCGCTTAGATCTAGATGAGTGCCTACCAGGAGATCTTGATGAGCTTCAACTATCAGATGATAGACTACGCACAACTATTGAAATCAGGAGTGATTGATAAAATAAATTCGTCACTAGATAAATTAATAGACGAATACGAGGACGAAAACATCAAAGAAGAAGCAGAACTGACAAAATTAATTGATATTTTAACCGAAGCATACAAGCAAACAAATTCTGCCCCCCTAGAAAAGCTAATAAAATTAAACAGGTCTGCTCTACAAAACAAAACTGGTCTGTTTTTTTATTTTTAACAATCCTTTTTGCTCTGCCTAAAACCAACGAACGGGTAAAGCAATATGTTTAGCGAAGACAAACAAAAAGTACAAAATAATTGGCAGGAGGAAATATATCCTCGCAAAAACTCCATAATGTCCAACAATGGATTTTATTGCCTATTCGAGATATCTGAGCAAAGTCAGTTATTACAAAACAAATCTTGGCTACCAGCACTAGATTTTGCTTTAGATGAAAATCAGCTTTGTGAAGGGCTGGCGACCCTTTACATAGCAGAAAACTTTAAAGACTACATCATACAATGTGGCGAATGTTTAGCATCCGGAGAAGACGGCTTCATATCCTTAACAAAAAAAAGTAATGACGAATTGGTTTGGCTAATTGTGCTAAGCACAACAAATCCTTTCGAAAAAATAGAACTCCGTGAAGAGTTTATTCAGGCAACCTCTTCTAGCGGCACAAAGGTGACAATCCCTCCAGAACGCCCAGACAGACTCACAATACAGTGGGAATGATACGAAAACACCAGCTAAGACAAAAAGATGGACAGATTCATTTTTTTCAACAGAAAATAAGCCCACCGCTCTTTTTCTACCATTTTTTGCGGGAGGAGCCAGATATCAATATCGAGACTCAGACCATTTTAGACAAAATCCTGCCTCAAGTGACCTTGGTAGAACTGTGATAGAAATAGCAAAAATAGATGAAGATAACTCTTGATATAACGGAAGCATTTGGTGCGATCGACTACGACAACGCAGGCGGACTAACGAGTTATATAGACATAAAACCAGCAATAAACTTTCATGAAAAATTAACTTTCAGACTGCTCAACTTCGTCCTAATCTGATTGACGACCCCGTAATAGATGCTATCAACAAACAAGCACCGCAGGCATTCACGAAAAACCTTACGGAGGACGGCTTACTTATCGTAACGTGCGCCTTCGTCACATTTGAAAATATAAAAAGCTACGAATCACTATTTTCCTTAATTGGCGAAGAGCACGAACGAATTCTTCATAGCTCATGGGGCGAAGATTTAAGCTACGGAGATAAAATCTACGATATTGGCGGCTGGCCAACGTCAAATCCTGGTTTACTTTTAATTTTATCTATCATCTCACCTAAAAAAGTCAAAGCAACATTCGCACTAAAAGATTACATCTATGCTGAAAGCTATAATAGTTTCAAACACGAAGTAGAAATACTAAACGCTGAAATGAAGACTATTGAAACTCAATTCACCGGGAAGCTTTTTGACATCGACTTCACCAAAGCTCACATGTCCAGCAACTGGGACGCCGGACACCAAACATATACAAAAGATAAAAAACCCACTACATAGTATAAAAACAAATAGCACAGTGAGATCTTGAAAGTTTTAATTTCCATGACTATCGAAAATAAATCTCCCCACTTTTGATCCAGGGATAATATGATGTTAGAAGCGAACAAAAAAATCGTGATCTCTGGTGAATTGCTACTAGAAGCGCTTGCACACATAGAGTTTATACTGATATCTCTGCACAACATGGGCAGTTACTACCATGAAAAGCCTACGAAGGACTATCAACGAGCAACAACCGACTTCATAGATAATGAGAACGTTACCGCCAAACTAGAAAATGTGCGAAGAATACTGAGCGAAAATTTTGACGCTTCGATTGGTGACGATTATATGTGCGTATTGAAAGGCACATGGAAAATATTGAGTTCTGGAAACCATGAGGCATTTCTTGCTTAAGCACTAAAACAATAAAAAGGAGAGCCTTATCTTGAGATAAAAATGTGACGGATTTCTTTTCTGCAGACTTACACCACCCACACTTTAGCGAAATCAGTGCTAATTTTTATTATCAGAAAACGCATATAGATACGCTGCCACAAAAAGAGAACAAAGTGCACACAAAAAATATAATTGAGCTCGGCGGCACAATATTATTCGACGACCTATCACAGCTATATCAACTTATTGACACATCATCAACCGTCGACAGCTTAAAGGAGGACCTATTGCAAGCCGTCTTCCCTAACGATCAGATTCTTGATATTGGTTGGTATCCGGAATTCTGCGAAAACGGTACATTTAGGGGTTTTCTAATTAATGAATATGACTGGGAGCACCCAACTTTCAGCGACAGAGCAAGAAACTGGGAAGAACTACACAAGGCTATTTCTAACGCTTTAAAAACACTAGAAATATGACGCTCCAAAAAAACAAATTTACCCCTCTCACTTAAAAATAAATCCGCCCCCCCTTTTGTAGGCTAGGGAAAATTTATTTTTTGTACCTCTCGCAAATAACGCGCCCTGCATTGATAGCTTACTTGCATTGCTCTTCACAATTTTACCGCTTACAACCAGGTTTCAAACGTCTGATAAATATTTCGGAAATTTCCTTCAAGTCATAGCGCTTTCGTGAACTTGCTCTCTTTCCTCAACGCCGATAACCTCATCCAGTCACTGCAACCTCAGCGACCGGTTTTGACAGACCGAACACGATCAAGGCATGTAAATGCCGCTTTGCGGCTCCATTAACTCAGGAGCTTCACTATGAAAAACTCTAAACCCGATTCCATCGACCCCACCCAACTCAACCGCACCATCAGCGCCCGCCTCCGCAACCCAAAAAACCCAGACCCCATCAGCCACGTCTTCACCCTCCTGCCTGACATCGACTCAGAAACCCTCCTAAGCCACGCCTGCGAAACCCTCGCCTCGCTTAACGTACTCACCACCGACCTGGCCTGTGAACTCGAAGGCTCCCAGCGCAGCCTGGCACTTTCGATTCAACAATTATCAGTCCTGGGCGAGTTGTTGGTGAACCGTGCGCTGGACAACATCGATCCGCTCGATGACGAGTCCGACAATCTTCCAGAACTTTGAAAGAGGGAGGTCCAACCATGGCTCGATACATGCCTATCACTGGCATCGACTGCAACATCCCTTCCCTGCTGATCGACACCGAAGCGCCCATCGATGTGTTGCACGACACGGCGGCGTACCGCATCCGCTGTGTGACGCAGTGGCTGGAAAGCCTTGTCGAAGGCAACTCACTTCCAAATGACGCTGCGCTGTTGCAAGACTTCGCGCGGTTACTGGTGATTCCGTTACGCGACGGCTGTGATTTGCTGGACGTTGTCGGGCGTCGGTTGAGGGTGTAAATCTAAATAAAAAACGGGCAATCTTCGGATCGCCCGTTTTTTATGCCTGCTGATAAACCACGCCATTGATGGCGGTCACTGTCAGTTTCAGGTTGATTAGGATGTTGTGTCGCAGGATTCGGTCGGAGTTACCGAGTTTGGAGACTTGTTGAGATAAAGCGGCCGGCGCTGTTTATCGAGACAGCACACTTAAAGAAGGTGTTCGCCCAGTGTAATGGCCTGGCAATCCATGCACCGGTAAAGAGCCCTGACACTGGGCGAACGGGAAGCATTTTAATTGAAGTCGATGAATATGTCCGTATACATAAACATGAAATTTATGGATACAACATTAATAGATATTTATCGACATCAGATTTACATACATCAAACCCACCAACTCGGCCAGCAAAGCTGATTATTCTTATACAAGAAACTGTACAAGAATAATCACTCCATATAGAGCCAATACTCAACTTTCGTGTTGGCTGGTCACTTTCAGGATATCGGTGTAGGTCACGACAACGCTCTGACCGACTTTCAAATCCTTCAACTTCGCCTGAACTTCAGGCTTCAAAACATCGACGGTCTTCGATTGGCCGGCCGGGTTTTCGAAGGTGACCTGGTTTTTCTTCACGTCGATGTGGGTGATTTTCAGCTGGACTTGCACTTGGCGGAAGGCTTCGCCGCCGGGGTTCGGGTTGTCTTTGGTGGCGCGGATGTCGCCGGTGCGTTCGGTAGAGCCTGGCAGGCCTTTGTCGACGTCGGTGTCGAGGTAGGCAGCCACCGAGTGGGTCACTTCGACGTTCACCTGGTCGCCGACTTTCAGGTTGGCGAGGTCTTTGGCTTTGTCGCTGAGTTGTACATGAACCTGCCGGCCTTCGGCGCCTTCCAGGACAACCTGGTGTTTGGCGGCGTCAACGGCCAGGACTTTGGTGGTGACTTGATCGGCTTCTACAGCCGCAGACAGTGGAATATCGGCTGCGAGGGCGCTGAGGCTGGCGGCGGACAGGAGGGTTGCGAGGGTGATGGCCTGGGCCAGTGCGTTGAGCTTCATATGCATTACATTCCCTGTGATTGGCGGCAGCGCACGGCGCTCATTCAAGGTTGCGCTCCGTGCGTGCCGATGAGCATAGACACTGTTCAGGGAGTCTTTGCAGTTTCTTGCGCGGTGGAGTCGCCGCTGTCGGTGCCTTGGCTGTTTTCCTCTCGTTTTTTCGGGTCGGTGGGACGCAGGGCGTCGTTGTCGCGCTCAACTTCGCCGGGTGGCCGGGGTTCGTCGGGGTGTTCGGTTTCGGTGATGGGTTTCATGGAATGGTCCTCAGGGGATGCTCCTCAGGCTTGGGGGTCGTCGACTTCCTGCGCGATGTTGATGGCGGGCGAGTCCTTGTGGGATTGCTCGGCCCTGGCTTTCAGGGTTTGCCATTGTTCGAGGTCGATGGCGCCCTGCCCCAGCAAGTCGTCGGCCACCCGCTGCAGTTCGGTGTAATGGGCGTCGGGGGATTGTTGCCAGTAGGCCGTGTCGTCGAACAGGCGTTGCCAGGTGGCGAGGTCTGGGGGTTTGAGGTCGTCGCTCATGACGGACTCCTGCGGGGGCGTTCGTACGGTAGAGCGGTGGGTTGCGGTTGGAGTTCCGGTGGGTTGGGTAAGTGACAAGATTAAGGTCAAAAGATCGCAGCCTTCGGCAGCCCCGGGATGCATTAATACCCAGTCATTTCCAGATACCCCTGCCCCGCATGACTGCCGCTCAACCGCACCGGCCCTTCCCAATACGGAATCCGCAGATCCATCCACGCGTTCGGGTTCAGTGCGGTGGTAGTGATGTCGAGGTGTTTGCCGGGGATTTTGATCGACCAGCGCACCGGCATTGCACGGCCAGCGACCTTGGCGGTTTCCTGGGGCGTGAGGCTGATGTCGTCGCCGTGCAGCAACTGCGTTTGCCCTTGGGGGTCGATCCAGGTGCCGGTCAGATAAGGCGCGCCGTCCTTTTGTCGCATGCGGTAGAGCATCACTTGCTCACCACCGTCCAGGTGCAGAGAGAACCAGTCCCAGCCGGTCTGGTTGGCGGTCAGGGGTTGGCTGCTCCATTCGCGGTCGAGCCACGCGGGGCCGCTGACGGTGTAGGTTTTGCCGTCAATCTCTAGCGAACCGTTGGCCTGGAAAAACGGCTGGCTGTAGTAGTACGACGCCTGACCTTGTTCGGATTTTTGACTGAAACCCTGATCGCCTTGAAGCACCAGCGGACGGGTCGACGTCAGCCGCAATTGATAGCTGAAACCCTTGTCCCGGGCGCTGAGTTGCATATCGGCCAAAGGACCGCTAAACCGCCAATCATCGATCCACGCGTTGAACGGCGCCACACTCACACCTGCCTGACCCACGCCGCCACGGGCATAGCGTTCGGCGGCGTGATGCACCGTTGCAG
>Ga0209862_1000536_pt1 | contig 13671 bp, 14 predicted proteins | sample OrgsoiDNA_201061_FD_185809 | JGI IMG/M metagenome (GOLD analysis project Ga0209862, IMG submission 185809) | Permafrost soil microbial communities from the Arctic, to analyse light accelerated degradation of dissolved organic matter (DOM) -... | ecosystem: Environmental > Terrestrial > Soil >... | reverse complement strand
GAGCGAGAAGCGGACCTCCAGACTCACAAATTCATCATCATGCCAATAGCAGCGAGCTTCTGGGTAAGTTTTACTTAATATATCGTCCTCTCAGCTAGAACCTTTTAGGTTCAATACTGTATTTAATCGAAATTTTATGTAACCTAACAAACTCATGTACTAGTCAGGTGGACTGAAGATGAATTTTTCGTCAATTGAAGACGTTAGAAATCGAATCGATCAAATTGATAGTGAACTGGTTAGGATGATCGCGCAACGCAGCGAATGTGTTAAAGCTGCAGCAGCTTTCAAAATTGACCACTCAGCCGTTCGTGCTCCAGACCGCGTCCAACAGGTAATCGACAAGGTATGTAAACAGGCCACTGAAGCAGGACTTCCCGAAGTGATTATCGAAAAGGTCTATCGGACTATGATCGGTGCGTTTATCGATTATGAGCTCGAGCAACACGACCAACTGCGACAGGAAAAAATCTGACATCGTGCGTCAACATACCATTCAGCTTCTCCCAATTACGGTAGCGGGTATCGAGGCGGTAAACGCCAACAGCGATATCTCTTTTGGGCGGCATACTCACGACCAGTTCGGCATTGGTTTGATGGACAGTGGTGGGCAAAAATCCCTGAGTGGGCGCGGGTATGTCGAGTCGAACGCGGGTGATATCATCACGGTTAACCCGGGGGAAGTTCACGATGGGACACCTCTCGGCGGTCCACGAGCCTGGCGGATGCTTTATTTTGATACTGAGCTTATCAATCGCTGCTTTAGCGATATTTCCGATGGGAAATTTGCCAGCGGCGAGTTTACTCTGCCTGTATTGACTAATGTCTGCATAGCAGAAAATTTTAACCAATTATATCATTCTATTATCAGCGGTAATGGCGATGTAGAAAGGTTGGCTGCGGATGAAGCGATGTTAGTCATGACCAAAGCATTGGCCCAAATGCCCAGCCTTCAGATGAAAATGCCCTTAAAAGGAGTTTTGTACGCAAAGGAAAAAATGGATGACGCGCCGGGGAGTGCCGTATCCCTTACTGAGCTGGCGGCGATTGCCGGACTTGGTCAATTTAAGTTTTTACGCGCTTTTGCGCATTATAGTGGAATGACCCCGCACGCCTATCTTTTGCAACGACGCCTGTCCTTGGTTCGAAAGCTTATTACGGGCGGAATGAGCCTTGTTGATGCAGCCATTGCGGGTGGATTTGCGGATCAAAGCCACATGACTCGCCTATTTGTCCGCAGTTATGGCTATACACCGGGCCTCTATGCGCAACAGATTTCAAGAATCTAGCTGTCACTACACCTGCAATTTTATTCAAGACAGAAAAACCCTCTTAATCGAATACTGAAGCGGTTATTTTCAGCTTCCGATGAGGGGTAAAATTTTGATTCTTTATAATGATTTTCTGGTGACATCTCTGCTGATCGTTATGTCACCCGGTACTGGTGCCATCATTACGCTTTCTGCCGGCCTGAGGCAGGGAAAACGTAGCGCGATAATTGCCGCTGCTGGATGCACCCTGGGGGTGTTGCCTCATATGCTGGCTGCCATTACTGGCCTTGCTGCCTTATTACATACAAGTCCGTTGCTATTTTCCCTTGTGAAATATACCGGTGTGGCTTACCTGCTGTTTATGGCGTGGCAAACGCTACGGGATAAGACGCTTTTATCCGCTGATTGCCCCGGGTTGGCGTTATCTCATCGCGCCTTGATACAGCAGGCTGTGGTTGCCAATCTTCTTAATCCCAAGCTTTCGCTATTTTTCCTGGCTTTTCTTCCGCAGTTTATCGCCACCAAGGATGTACACCCCACACAGAGTATGTTGATTCTTTCAGCTATTTTTGCCGCCATGACTTTTGTTGTATTTTCTCTGTATGGCATTTTTGCTTCGGCTGTTAGTCATAGTGTATTAGGAAATCACAAGGTGATGACCGGCATTCGTTGGGGTGTAGCGCTGGCCTTTACTGCATTTGGGATTCGGCTGGCGATGGCCGTGCAATAATAAATATTCGTGTTGGATAGCACTTGAAAAAAGTGTGCTTATAAGCGCTATTGGATGTCAGCTTTTGGCACAAAGCTGCCTACGACCAGGGGTAACTGTGAGCGAAAAGCTGAAGTTAATTTTACGGCTATAGGATATAACCACTACGCTATTCGGTCGTATTTACCATAACAGAGCTATGGCTAACCAACTGCAAAGATATTAAAAGCGCATGGAATGTGCAGTGCTCAGGGGGCTACACGACAGGGATTGCTGGAGATTATAACTGCAAGGGCAGGTTTTTTAACATGCCTGATAATGGAGTAAAAGAAAAAAGCGTAAAGTCTCATCGCAGCGCGCCGATAAAAATAGCGTCTTTTTTATTATATGGATATTACATGCGTAAAATTATCTGCTCCATTGGGCTCATGCTGGGAATGACAGGGGTAACGTTACCTGTTTACGCCAATACGTTGACGCAAAGCCTGACGCGTTGCGACACAACATTTTTCAGTGAGATTTATCATCAGCGAACCACACTCAGTCGCGTAGCACCTTTAACGGTTGACCAGCAATTTCGCGCCTGGTTCAAAGCGCCGGTTGACGGTAATGGCACCGTATGGTTTGCCCAACCTCTACATGAATTAAATCTGACGCTATCGGGATATTTTCTGCAAACCAGCAACCTCAATGAAATCAATTACGGTAAGTACTATTACTGGGGGCTTATTTTCAAAGAATCACCTGAAGAGGTCATGTCCAGGCTTGATCATTTAACCTGGAGTAAGGCCGGAGATGATTACCTCTCTCAGGCGATGATTAAAGCCGACCCAAACAGTGCCTGGAAAAAAAATGCGCAGGCGGTGTCGGGTATTGCTCCGGCAAAAGAAAGTACCGAAAAGTTGTTAATGCTCAGCAAAGGTAAAGAAGGGACATTATTGCTCTGTTCAGTTCAGGGAAATGTAACGCCTGACATGCTCGCGACATTACGACCTGATTTAACCGGTGGGGCAGCAAAATGAAAAAGCTGACATGGCTGGTATTACTTATGCTGACGGGCTGTACTGGGACCAGTAAACCACTGCCGCAAACGCCTGCCAAAGCACCGGCTGGTTTAATAAAAATTCTTGAAAATGAAAACGGGACTTCGTATGTCGATTTCAGGGTGATTTCAACTTACCAGGATAACAGCCACTTGCGCCGGTTTTATTTCATCAATAACTACGCGGAGCAGACACTGATTATAAAAAACCCACCCGTCTACGTTTCCAGTTCCCGGGCAACCGATGTGATTAATTGCGACAAAAACCAGCGTGCCGTTATGGGACATACGCTTTTTTCCAAACCGTTCGCGGAGGGCGATCTTATACATGCGACGCTGGATGTGGGGCAATGGGAAACCTTCCCGAAAGACTCTCTTTTTGGGATGATAGCTGAAAGCATGTGCAGTATTCCCGTTGAAAAACTCAAGCCAGAGCCGGCGAAAGAAAACCGCAAGCCGCTACTGGATTAATTAGCATTAATCGGAACCTGAAGGTCCACGCAGAAGCAGATGGCCTGTATTGATAACGGGCCATCTGCAATAAGTAAAAGAACAGGGCGCTTCTCTGGCGTGCCCGCTTTCACTTAAATCTGCATCCACTCAGAACGGGTAACATTGCAAGCCCATCAGGAGCAGGCAAACGGATCGATTACGGGCTGGTAAAGTAAGATGATGTTTCCACTCGGATTTTATATCAATAGTGAACCAGCCCGCCGTCTACCGCATACTGACTTCCAGTCACGTAAGACGCATCATCTGAGAGCAGGAAAAGTGCGACGGCAGCAGCTTCATCCGCTGTACCGGCTCGCCTGAGTGGCACTTGGCTTACCACAAAATCTTCAAACTGTTGCCGCGACTCATCGGGCATGAAGTGTCTGAAATTAGTCTCGATGGGTCCTGGCACCAGCGTGTTGGCGCGAATGTTGCGCGTAGCCAGCGAGGCGGCCCAACTTTTTACCATGGCGACAAGGGCGCCTTTGGTTGCAGCATACAGGCTGGTCATTGCCGCGCCTTCATAGACCGAAGACGATGCGGTGACCAGCACCGATGCGCCGGGGTTTAAAGTGGTGGAGAGTGAGGCAAGCTGGAGCATCGGCCCGCGGACATTGGTGTTCATCATGCGGTTAAAGGCGTCGGCAGTAACGGATTCAGGTGCGCCTACTTCCGCATAACCGGCATTCAGCCACAATCCGTCGAGGGGCCCCCAGCGGCTGACAGCCGTTGCGAGCGCATTAATATCAGCTTCACTTGCTGCGTCACTTTTCAGGATCAATGCGGTGCCCGGCAACAGCTTGCGGGCTTGTGCCAGACGTTCTTCACTGAGCCCCGTGATGGCAACTTGTCCCCCCTCTTGTACCATGCGCAGCGCACCTGCCAGCCCCATCCCGCTGGTGCCACCCGTTATAAGTACACGTTTGCCATGAAATCTGCCCATAATCACTCCCTCTTTGCCCTTAAAATCGCCATTTACCTTACGAAAGATATACACCGTCGTCATCTGTTTCATCACGCTGAACGGCCCCGCTAAAGTTGGGCAGTTCATATTAAGCAGGCTTGTTGCTGTTTAGCATTTATCATTACGTTCTTGCGGGACAGGAAACATGTTCGCGCTCAGGAAATCGATAAACACCCGCAGTTTTGGCGTCATATAACGGTCAGAAGGCCAGACTACGTGCAGGCTAACTTTACGATGGACATAGTCGTCCAGCACAGTTTGCAGACTACCCGCCTGGAGAAGTTCACGGATGGAAAAATCCGGCAGACAGGCGATCCCGAGCCCCTTCAGAGCAAAGCAAACTCGGGTTTCGATGTTGTTACACACCATGGAAACGGGAATATCGCTGTCAGCACATTCACTCAGCGGCCAGCTTTCCAACTTCCCACTGGTGGGAAATCGATAATGCATGCACCGGTGTGCAGCTAAATCGCCGGGATGCTGCGGCTCCCCATAGCGCCGGAAATAATCACAAGAACCCACCAGTAGCATCTTAAAATCACCCACTTTTTTAGCCGAGAGCCGGGAATCGGTCAGTTCGCCGGTACGGACTACCGCGTCAAACCCCTCTTCCACCACATCAACCATCCGGTCGGTGAAATCCAGATCCAGCTCGATGTCAGGATACTGATGCATGAAGTCCCCCAACACGGGCAAAACCAGCGAACTGACCAGCGGCAGGCTAACCCGCAACCGGCCACGTGGGATCTCTTTAATCTGTGAAAACTCCACCTCGGCAGCCTCAAGTTCGTTAAGGATGCGACGGCTGCGCTCAAGGAACATCATGCCCTCGGCGGTCAGGGTGATACTGCGGGTACTGCGGTGAAACAGTCTGACCCCTAGCCTGGCTTCCAGCCGCGCAATATTCTTACCGACTGCCGAGGCGGATATCCCGAGCAGGCGGCCTGCCAGAACAAAACTGCGGCTTTCTGCTACCTGCACAAACACGGTAAGAGTGCTGAGGTTCTCCATTAACGCTCCTATTGCGGACATTATTGTCCGCATACAAGAGAAATTTACCCTACTTTTTCCGCAGTGTGTAGTTCTCTATTGTGGCGACATCCCTCACCGAACAACAGGAATCGCCATGTCCACCGAGTTATCGCCAACTGCAGTACGCTACGAATATTTGACTCATCTTCCGTCTCGCATTGATGCAGTGATCGATCAGGCCCTTTACGACCACCGCCTGGTGGGGACCGTCGTCATGGTTTCCCATCAGGGTACGCTCCGATATTGTCGGGCAGCCGGCTTGGCCGACCGGGAGTCCGCCCTGCCGATGGCGACTGATACGCTGTTTCGGCTGGCATCGGTCAGTAAACCCATTGTCTCGACGGCAGCGATGGTGCTGGTCGCGCAGGGAAAACTGGGCCTTGAGGATGATATCCGCCGCTGGCTACCGGATTTTGCCCCCCGCCTGCCACAGGGTGAAATGCCCCTTATCACCCTGCGTCATCTGCTCAGTCATACCGCCGGGCTGAGTTATCGTTTTTTAGAACCCGATCATCAAAGCCCTTATGCCCTGGCCGGAATATCAGACGGCATGGACAGCAGCACCCACTCTTTGCAGGAGAACCTGCGCAGGTTGGCAGGGGTCGAGTTGCTTTATGCGCCGGGAACATCGTGGAATTATTCTCTGGCGACGGATGTGGTCGGGGCGGTGATCGAAGCCGTCTGCCAGCAGCCTTTAGCCGACGTCGTCGCGCAACGGGTGACCGGGCCATTGGCAATGGCGGATACCGCATTTACCGCCGTCGATGTGGCCCGTCTGAGCCAGGCTTATGTGAGTGATACGCCAGCCCCGCATATTTTGCAGGAAGGGGAAATCGTTGCGCCATTTGAGGGAACGGTTGGCATTCCTTATTCCCCCGCCAGAGCCTTAGATCCTCAGGCTTTTGCGTCGGGTGGCGCGGGAATGGTGGGCAGTGCGGGTGATCTGATGCGGCTACTGGAAGTCCTGCGTCAGGGCGGTGCCCCGCTGCTGCCGGCAGATCTCGTCGCACAAATGGGCCGCGACCAAACCAGTGGCCGGGACATTGCGCAGCTCCCCGCCTGCGGCTTCGGATTAGGCTTCTCCATTTTGCGTGACCCGCAGGCCATCGCCTCGCCGGAATCCCCCGGCACCTGGCGCTGGGGAGGGGCTTATGGCCACTCATGGTTCGTCGATCCGACACAAGAACTGAGCGTGGTGGCGTTGACCAATACGCTGTATGAAGGGATGTCCGGCCAGTTTGTCACTGACTTACGTGACGCGGTCTACGGCGTCACATCGGGCGTTGCAAAATGAAATCTCCCCTGCCGATTTCAGGATTATTGGCGCTCGCCATGACCGGTTTTATTGCCATCATGACCGAAACCTTGCCCGCCGGACTGTTGCCGCAGATTAGCCACGGTCTGAATATTTCACCGTCGTTTGCCGGGCAACTGGTGACGTCATACGCGCTGGGATCACTGCTGGCGGCCATCCCGTTAACCGCCCTGACTCGCCGCTGGCGACGCCGTTCAGCCCTGTTGGCCGCCATCCTTGGGTTTCTGGCCTTCAATACGCTCACCGCACTCTCCTCAGACCTGATAGTGATCATGACAGCCCGTTTCATGGCCGGTGCGGCTGCCGGTCTGGCATGGGGATTATTAGCAGGTTATGCCCGGCGCATGGTCCCGCCGCAGTTACAGGGCCGAGCCATGGCGGTGGCTATGATCGGCGCGCCGGTCGCACTGGCTATTGGTCTGCCGCTCGGAACATGGCTCGGCGGCCAGCTCAACTGGCAGATGGTCTTTGGGCTGATGTCGCTGCTGACCGTTTTCCTGGTGGGCTGGGTGATGCTGAAAGTGCCAGATTTCCCTGGGCAGTTGTCGCAGGAGGGCCAACCCGTGAGCAAAGTATTGACCACCCCCGGCCTGCGCCCAATCCTGTTTGTCATTGTGGTCTGGGTGCTGGCGCACAATATTCTTTACACGTATATCACCCCCTTGCTTGCGCCTGCGGGTCTGACAGCTCAGGTCGATAGCGTTCTGCTGGTCTTTGGACTCAGTGCTCTCGGCGGCATCTGGCTCGTCGGCGTCGTGGTTGACCGCTGGCTGCGGCGCGCCGTGTTATTAAGTCTGGCCGGTTTTGCGCTGGCTGTCCTGGCATGGGGCGTGTCGGGCAGCTCTCCGCTGGTGGTTTATGCCAGCATGACGCTATGGGGGCTGACCTTTGGTGGCGCGCCCGCATTGTTGCAAACCGCCTCGGCAGATGCGGCGGGCGTGGATGCCGATGTCGCCCAGTCGATGATTGTGGTGGCGTGGAATCTGGCTATCGCGGGCGGCGGTATTACCGGCGGTCTGCTGTTGCAGAATGTCGGCATCGGCGCATTTCCATGGACAGTACTTGCTCTGCTGATCACGGGTTTGGTCACCGTGTGGGGAGCCAGAACGCATGGTTTTACATCGGGGACCCGGGGGTGACGGCGGCAGCCCGTAGCACCTGAATCATTACCGGATCCCCGGTTCATGTCACGCGACCTCTTTACAAAACCCGCTGACTTGTTTACTTAAGTAGTTAATTTTACTTTCTAAAAAGAGATATACCGCACCCTATCCCTGCCCGCAGACTGATAAAATTCAGACTCAACCATTAGTTTTCATAACCTAATGGCAACGTCACTCAACTTACTTAAAGGGAGTTTAAGGTGAATAAGATTCTGTCATTAGTCTCGTTGGTGATGATGATGTGTACCACCTTTCGGGTGTTTGCCGCGTGTCAGCATGATGACGATCAGCTCCCTGACGTCTCATGCTCTTTCGGTTCACACACCGGCGGGCAATAGATGCGGTTATATCGGGTGTTGTTATAAAGCCGCTCTGGTGATTCAGAGCGGCTTTTTGCTTTTGGAAATACGGGTGCTATAACTCACTCTCAGCCCAATCATCTCTTTCCAATAAGGAACCGCCCATGTCAGCCAAAATTCACTGTGCCATTCTCGATGATTACCAACATGTGGCATTGTCTTTTGCCGACTGGTCGCCGCTCAAAGAGCGAGTGGAAATGCAGGTTCTCAGCGAGCATATTGCGGATGAAACAGAACTGGCAGCGGCGATTATTGATGCGGAGATCGTGATTATCATGCGCGAACGCACCCCGTTCTCCGCCTCCCTGCTCGCCCGCCTGCCGAACCTCAAACTGCTGATCACCTCCGGCATGCGCAATGCTTCCATTGATATGGCTGCGGCCAAATCTCGCGGTGTCACGGTGTGCGGAACCGGCAGCGGCGGCAGTGCGCCGGTGGAAATGACCTGGGCGCTGATCCTCGGGCTGGCACGGCATCTGGTGGAAGAAAACAACGCGCTGTGCCATAACGGCCCGTGGCAAAATACGGTCGGTTTTGGTCTGAGCGGTAAACGTCTGGGGTTGATCGGGCTTGGGAAAATTGGGCAGAAGATGGCGGTGATCGCCCAGGCCTTCGGTATGCATGTCGTGGCCTGGAGCCAGAACCTGACCGCCGAACGTGCGGCTGAATGCGGTGTTGATTTTGCTGCCAGCAAAGAGGCGCTGTTAGCCACCAGCGATGTCGTGTCAATTCATCTGGTGCTCAGTGAGCGCACCCGAGGGCTGCTGGATGCTGCCGACTTAGCACTCATGAAACCCTCAGGACTGTTGATTAACACCTCGCGCGCAGCGATTGTCGATCAATCCGCGCTGATTGCCGCTCTCAAGGCCTGCAAAATAGGCGGTGCAGGTCTGGATGTATTTGACGTTGAACCCCTGCCCGCCAACCACCCGCTGCGCACCCTGCCTAATGTACTGGCGACACCGCATCTGGGATACGTTGCCGACAGTAATTATCAGACCTATTTCACCGAGGCCGTGGACGATATTGAGGCATTTTTGGCCGGAGAACCGGTGCGGGTGCTGAGTTAACTCAAATGCTGTAATACCGAATCCTTCCTATCATTTTGCCTGATGGCCACAAGGTGAAACATCCCCGCGTAATTTGCATGACTGAGAAGGTATCCGCCCTCGTTTTTTCATGCTAAAAGTTTCTCCTTGTATAATTAACCCACTATTAATAACCCTAATAAGCTTCCGGCTAACCATGGGATTTCCCCTTATCCACACGGCCAGAACAAAAATAGTGATCATCAGGAATGTGTTATGCCCCCTACCGGCGTTACCTCAGATTCATTATTACAACACCGCTCTTTTGTCGCTTTTTGGGTAGCCAGAGCCGGGTCAAGCTTTGGTTTTCAGATGCTGTCCATCGTAGTGAGTTGGCAAATTTATTCGATCACCGGCCGCGCGTTAGATCTCGGGTTGATCGGTCTGGCGCAGTTTCTGCCTTCGGTAACGCTGGCGCTGTTCGCAGGGCATATGGCGGATCAGTTTGACCGTCGACGCATGGTGCTGTGGGGTCAAATTGCCGAATGGCTGGCGATTGTCGCTTTAGGCGTGCTGACATTCACTCACCACGTGAATGAGCTGACTATCCTCGGGCTGGTGTTTGTGATCGCCATTGCCAAAGCAATGGAAGCGCCGTCGATGCAGTCGATGCTGCCCGCACTGGTGCCACCGCACCTGCTGGCCCGCGCTATGGCAGCCAACGCAGTATCGGGTCAGGCGGCGGCGATGGTCGGTCCGGCCATCGGTGGATTGTTATATATTGCAGGCTCAGGCGTGGTTTATCTCGCCTGCGGACTGCTCTATTTTCTGTCGATTGTAATGGTCAGCCGCTTGCAGTACGAACAGGCGCCGCCACAGCGCGTGCCGGCCACCTTCGCGACGCTGTTTGCCGGAATACGCTTTATCCGTAACCGGCCTGATGTGCTGGGCGTGATCTCGCTGGACCTGTTTGCCGTGCTGTTGGGGGGAGCCACCGCCCTGCTGCCCATTTTCGCCAAGGACATTTTGCACACGGGCCCGTGGGGATTGGGCCTGCTGCGCGGCGCACCTGCCGTCGGCGGATTGCTGGTCGGGTTCTGGCTTAGTCGACGCGCATTGACCCGCAATGTGGGGATGGTCATGTTCGCGGCCGTGGCCGGTTTTGGTGCAGCAACGCTGGTTTTTGCGCTCTCCACCACGTTGTGGTTGTCGATGATTGCGCTCTTTTTCCTCGGCGGTTTCGACATGGTGAGCATGGTGATCCGCGGTGCGCTGGTTCAGCTCGATACCCCCGATGAGATGCGTGGGCGCGTCAGTGCGGTCAACTCAATCTTTATCAACACGTCGAATCAGCTGGGTGAATTTGAATCAGGTTTACTTGCGGCGTGGATGGGAGCGGTGCCTGCTGCGGCGATAGGCGGGATCGGGACGTTGATCGTGGTGGGCCTGTGGATGGCATGGTTCCCGAATTTGCGTCGCCGCCAGCGGCTGGAAAATGAACCTTCAATTCAGGAAGGGAAAGTGCAGACAGTCTAGCCTTCAGATGATCCCTCACAAAAGCAAAAGGCCCCATCACATCCGTGACGGGGCCTTTTTAATACGAATCACTGTCTGAAAAACGACGCTTATTTGCTTTCGTTGGCTTTGATTTCGCCCATCGCTTTCAGCTTTTTCGACATTTCACGGCGTTCTTTAGACAAGTCAGCATTGCGGATGATGTAATCATCAACGCGGTCTTCATAGTCGCCACGCATGCTGGCAATGATGGCCTGAATTTCGTCAACGCTCATACCTTGTTTGATGTAATCACCCAGGTTGTCGAGCAGCAGAACGCGTTTCTGGTTGTCGCGGATTTTCTTTTCGTTGTCGGCAATTTCGCGTTGCAGTTTGTTTTTGCGGCGGAAAACTCGTACAAACTCCAGAACGTCATGGAAGCTCGGCTTGTTGATATTGTCCATTTTAACACCTTCGATTAAGTTACACAGATTCAGTGACTGACAGCCCGGAACGTTGGTTACAGCGTAGCAGGAAATTCCTGCGCGTTCAGAACGAAAGTCCAATTCGCTTATCTTACCCGTTTTAGCGGGCAGACAAAAATTCCTTCACGCTTTCGGCACCGCACTGACCCCATTTAGCGCCTCTTCTTTGCGCATGGTCATGGTGATCAGGTCACCCAATGACTTGAGTTGCTCGGCCACCTGCATGCTCAGCCAGACATAACCATAAATAGGCGCTTCCAGATGCTGGCTGGTGTTCATCTCTTGCATCAGCTGTTTCAGCTCCTCGGCGGATTCATTGAGCTGATGATTCAGCGCCGACTCATCCTCTCTGGTACCGTTTAGCAGCATATCGCTTAATTGCTCGAGGGAATTGAGCATCAGCAACTGGGCACTGCGCAGCGTGCGGGCATTGAGCAGGAGATAGTGGCTTTCGCGTGAACTCCAATAAGCATCAGCCAATAACTCCAGCGTACACAACAGGTTGCGGCTGAGGGTTTGGATCGCGTCGAACACTTCGCGGGGAATATGGGACTCTTTGCTGGCCGGCGCGAACAGCGCGCGCATCTTCACCATTTGGGTCATGGCGGTTTTCAGCTTGCCCTGCAAATGCGGGCGTTCGAGCATGTTCGGCGACAGCCAGGCGCTGTAGAGCTTATTGAGCGACATCAGGTAGTCGGCCATCTGCATCCGCCAGTGAATAAAGGCGCGCTGCGGATAAATACTGGCAAAGAACAGTGCCAGCAGCGAGCCAAACACCACATCGCCCGAACGCCACAGCGCCGTCGTCATATCGCCCGGCCCGGCTCCGCACACCACCGCCAGCGTCACGCCGATCAACAGTGCCATATAGGGCCGCTTTCCGAGTGTCAGATAGCCGCTGGCGAACATCACAATGCCGCACCACGCCAGCATCAGCGGGAAAGAATAGAGCTCCAGCCACAGCGCAATCAACCCAGATACCGAACCAAACACCGTTCCGGCGATACGCTCAGAGACGCGCTGTAAAACATTGCCCCAGAATGAAATCGGCCCCATCACCACCACCAAAGTGATGAGAGGCCAGGTGCCTTCGGGGATTGCTGTCAGGCGTACGATCAAAAAAGTGAGGATGAATGCCAGCGCAATACGCAGCGCATGGGTGATGCGGTAATGGCTGTAAATCACGTTGTCGAGCGGCGAGATTTTCTTGTCAAGACGCATGCATGCGATACCCATGAAGTGGCAGAAGAATCAAAGGCAGCTAGTTTAGCCGAGTTGTCAGAGAGGATCACCGTGGTTTTATCAAGGATAATGGAGGAAAACATCTTCGCTCTACAATTTTACTCAAACCACGTTGCAACAGAATGAACGTGTCTTACCCAAGTTATTTCACTGAAATCCTTATCTTTTGCCATTGTTAACGTACAAGAGGCTGGGTTGGCGTACACATCATACTGACATTTCCGTTTCATATAAGATTCCCCGTTACCTATTGTGTAGCTTTGCTTCAAAATATAGTCATAGGGCCTATTCTTTTCATCTTCATAAGTAATCTCCATGCGGGATGCGGTCATTCCATTTATAAAAAAACGGATATCTGTGGGTAGATGATTACTGTTGTACTGATGGAGTGAGAGAAGTGTATTACTAGGTTGAAGGAGAATCTGATGCATCAATTTATTAGCATCATAGGTGTAAGTCATTGTACTTCCATTTGTGGTGTTACTTTCCAGTAAACAATCCTTAGTCAACGTCATCACGTCCTGATGATTTATTTGACTCACGAGCCTGTCTCCAGAACGTTTGTAGTCGTGATTAACTCCCTTCCCATCTTCGGTTTTGAAATATTCAATACAGCCTTGTTGATTAAAAGCACCCGATGCCCGAAATACTGTCTTACCATCGGCATCCTTCAGCGTAGATTCAAACGTTCTGACCGGCCCACGAAAGGCATCAAAATCAAAAAGCGTCGCCAGATTAAGCATTACTGGATTGTATTCTTTCATTGATACAACCTGTGCATTAGCGACATCAACAGGCAGAATAAATACTGCCAGAGCCATGGGTATGATCATTATTTTTGACATAGTGGACATGTTTAGCTTCCCTGTTAAATGAATAAAAACCTCCGAAGTTTAACGCCAGACAGGAAAATATCCAGAAGGCTCTTCCGCTTTCATGATTTCCTCATGACATCTTACCGCTGAATGTTATCCTTACCGGCTGTTCGCTATGCCATATCATTACAACCAGCCGCGATTAAGGGTCAATTCCGCAATGTCAGACAAGCCGCAAAAAACTTTCTACTTCCATGACC
>Ga0209862_1000535_pt1 | contig 13683 bp, 13 predicted proteins | sample OrgsoiDNA_201061_FD_185809 | JGI IMG/M metagenome (GOLD analysis project Ga0209862, IMG submission 185809) | Permafrost soil microbial communities from the Arctic, to analyse light accelerated degradation of dissolved organic matter (DOM) -... | ecosystem: Environmental > Terrestrial > Soil >... | reverse complement strand
TGGAGCAGCAGGCGGGCACGCTGGCCGGGGTGGTCAGCACTTTCAAGCTGGTCGATCGTTCCCGGAGTAGCGCCAAGCTGGCGCGCAGTGGCAAGCCGCGCGCCTTGATCGCCGCGCCGGCCTATCCGACGAGCATGGCGCAAGTTGTCGGCGGATAAACGGGAGCTTGTCATGCATCTTATTTTGGGCAAGCCGCGGTGTGCGCTTCTGGCCTGTTGTTGCGCGCTGGCGATGAGTCCTGCGGCCGCGTTTGACGAGGCCCAGCTGTACATTAATAACGCACCGCCGTTTTCCTATGTTGACGAGGGACGGGAGGCGGGCCTGGTCTACGAGTTGCTGGATCAAATGGCGGCACGTGCCGGTTTCCGCAGCCACATCAGTTCGGTGCCCTTCAAGCGTATCGCCGTGCAGCTCAGCATGCAGCCGAGCTCCTTGGCTGCCATCTGGCGCCAGCCTGAAGTGGAACTATCGTACATCTGGATCGTGAAACTGCTGGAGGAGCCGGCCATCCTGGTGGCGCGGTCGGATACGGCAGGCGATATCTCTTCCATCTATGCGGCAAGAAAGCTACGAGTGGGCGTGGTGCTGGGCAGCCCGGCTGAACTGATCGCGCGGCGCCTGGGCTTCCAGCATATCGAAGTCAGCACCAGCGCCGTCAGCAATGCACGCAAGCTGGATCGGGGCCGCATCGACGCCTGGCTAGCGGTGCCCAGTGTGATCGCCGCCGCGCAGCAGCAGATCCGCAGCAACCTTGGCGCGCTGCGCTCCGGTCCGCCTATCGAAAAGATTGCCATGTACTTGAGTTGCGCGCCACCCTGCAACGATATCGACATCGAACGCTGGAAAAGGGCCGCCGCAGCGATGAAAAAAGACGGCAGCTACGCGCGTATTATCGATCGATACCTGCTCGTGCCGCGCTGATTACGTCCCCTGCAGCGTGGGACGGATGATCAACTCATTGACATCGACGTTACTTGGCTGGTCGATGGAAAAAGCAATGGCGTCGGCGATGGCCTGGGGTGAAATTGCCAATTGCTCGAGCATGGCACGGGTCTGCGCAGATCTGGTGTCGAACAATTCGGTACGGGTCAGGCCGGGGCTGACGACGGTCACCCGCAGGAACTGGCTTTCCTGTCGCAGTCCCTCGGACAGTGCCCGCACCGCGAATTTGGTCGCGCAGTAGACGGCGGCGGTGGGATCGACCCGCAGCGCCGATACCGATGCCACGTTGACGATATGCCCGGAGCCTTGCGCGCGCATGATGGGCAGCACTGTGGCGATGCCGTGTAGAACGCCACGTAGGTTAACGTCGATCATTTGATTCCATTCCTCGATCTTGAGCTCATCGACCGGAGCCAGCCGCATAATGCCGGCATTGTTCACCAGTACGTCGATCTGGCCATAGTGTTGATGTGCCGCTGCGACAAAGGCCTCGACGCTGGCCAAGCTGGTCACGTCGAGCTCGTGAGCGAAGACTACGCCGCCGGCGTCGCGTATCTCGGTCGCCAGCGCCGCAAGCCTATCGCCGCGTCGGGCGCCGATCGCTACGCGATGGCCATCGGCGGCAAGTTGTCGCGCCGTTGCCGCGCCGATACCGCTACTGCTGCCGGTGATCAGCACGACCTTGCGATGAAACTCTTGTGTATTCTTCATTTCCAATTCCTGTTTTAGATGGGAAACTGGACTGTAAGTGTGGACTGTGCTCCACAGTCAAGGAGAAAAGATGCTCATTTCGGAGTTTGTCGTGGCGACAGGATTGAGCCGCGATACGGTGCGCTATTACGTGCGCCTGGGTTTGTTGCAGCCGGTAGCGAATGGAAAAGGCGGGCGAAATCCTTATCAGTTTTTCACCATCGAAGATTTGCGGGCGAGCGAAGTGATACGGGTCGGACAGTCGCTTGGTTTGTCACTCAAGGATATCGCGGCGTTGGACACAGAGCGTCGCGCACAGGGAATCGAAGGGGTGCGCCTGATCGAGGTGTTGAATCAGCAACTGGCGCAGTTGGATCTCAAGGCGGTGGAGTTGGACGCGATGCGGCGTTACTTGCGCGCCAAAATCGACTGGGTGCGTGCGGGCGAACCTGGCAGTCATCCGGCTTTCCAGCCATGCGGCTGCGGCGGAGTGTCGGCGGCTCCCTGATATCCCCGGATGGGAGGGGGGCGATGTTCAGTTCCACGTCGAAAACTGTCGCCTAGCCTCCCAGGAAATAGGCCGGCGTCGAGGACGGTGCATCCTGCAAACAACAACGCCCACTTGCATGAGTGGGCGTTGCGTGATCGTTGTTCAGGGTAAGCCGGGGGCGGAATCGAAGCAGAGTTATCGAGCGCCAAGTAAGTGCCAGGCTTGCCTAGTAGCGTACAAAATCGGATTCATCCGGTTCGCTGATGCTTACTCCGGCCCGGGAGCGCAAAGCCAGCGCGCGCGGCCGCTTCACCCTGTCGGCTTCGCGCTGCGGCGCCTTGCCTCTGCCGTCGCTGACCTTGAAAAACCCCATGGTCTCCTGCAGTTCCTCGGCCTGGCCGCTCATCTGCTCGGCGGTCGCCGCCAGTTCTTCGGAACCGGAGGCGTTCTGCTGGGTGGTCTGGCTGAGCTGCCCGATCGCCGAATTGATCTGCACCAGCCCTGCCGATTGCTCTTCCGACGCGGCAGTGATTTCCTGCACCAGGTCCGAGGTCCTTTTGATATTCGGCACCATCGCGCCCAGCATCTGCCCGGCCTTCTCCGCCAGGCTGACGCTGCTGGTCGCCACCTCGCCGATTTCCTGTGCCGCCACCTGGCTGCGCTCGGCCAGTTTCCGCACCTCGGCCGCGACCACGGCAAAACCCTTGCCATGCTCGCCGGCGCGGGCCGCCTCGATGGCCGCGTTCAAGGCCAGCAAATTGGTCTGGTAGGCGATGTCGTCGATGATCAAGACCTTGGCGGCGATCTGCTTCATGGCCGCCACGGTCGAACGGACCGCGTCGCCGCCTTCGCTGGCCTCGTCGGCGGCGCGGCTGGCCATGGCATCGGTGACCTTGGCGTTCTCGGTGTTCTGCGCCACCGAGGCCGTCATTTGCTCGACCGAGGCCGAGGTCTCCTCGACGTTGGCAGCCTGTTCGCTGGCCGCCTGCGCCAAGGCCTGTGCGGTCGAGCTGACTTGCTCTGACGCGGCCGCCAGCGACTCGGCACTGCCGTTCACCTCACCAACCACCTGGGCCAGCTTGGCCACGGTATTGTTGGCGTATTCCTTCAGTTCGGCGAACGCGCCCTCGTAGTGCTTGTCGATGGTCTTGGTGAGGTCGCCTTCCGACATGGCACCCATCACCCGCACCACGTCGGCGATGCTGGCGCCGGTGGTGGTGGTCAGCTGGTTCAGGCTGTCGCCCATCTCGCGCTGGAAGCCCTTGAGTCCGGCCAACTCCACGCGCGCGTTGAAGTCGCCGCGATTGGCCGCCGACACCACTACCCGCTGGCCCTCGACCACCTGCGCCAGCTTGGCCACGGTATTGTTGGCGTACTCTTTGAGCTCGCCAAATGCCCCCTCGTATTTCTGCTCGATAGTCTTGCTCAGATCGCCCTCCGACACCGCGCCCATCACCCGCACCACATCGTTGATGCTGGCGCCGGTGGTGATGGCGAGCTGGTTCAAGCCTTCGCCCATCTCACGCTGGAAACCCTGCAAGCCGTTGAGGTCGACGCGCGCGTCGAAATTGCCCCGGTTGGCCGCTGCCACCACGATGCGTTGGCCATCGACCACCTGGCGCAGCTTGGCCAGCATTTCCCTGACCGCAAACAGCATGCTGGTGCTGTCGTGCTGCCGCGTCTGCACATCGGCGCTCAGGTCGCCTTTGGCGATACGGTCCATCAGGTCGGCCGCATAGGCCGGCTCACCACCGAGGCGCTTGACCAGGTCGCTGGTGATCAGCCAGGCGATCAGGCAGGCCGCCAACACCGCCAGCACCGACAGCGTGATGACCAGCTTGCGCGTTTCCATATACATTTCGTTGGCGTGCTCAGCTTCCTGGTCCATCAATTCACCCTGCAATTTACCCAAGGCTTCGAGCGCGCCCGCGTAGGCGTTGTTGGCTTCGGCGAAATCGGACTTGATGAACTCGACCGCCTTCTTCGGATCGTTTTTCGACAAGGCATACAACTGCTCATATTTCGGGGCCAGGATGGCGCCCTTGTCGGTGACGTCCTTGAACAGCAGGCGTCCCTTGTCCGTGCTAATCAACTTGTCCATCTTAGTCAGTGCCTCGCCTATCTTGGCGCGGTTGCTCTCGACCATGGCCTTGTATTTTTCACGCTCCTCATCGCTGTTGCTCAGCAGTATGTTGCGCAATTGCCGGCCATTGTCGATGGTGTGCCTGATGGTCTCGTTCGACAGCACGACTTTCGGATAGCGGTCTTCCGTAATCAGTTTGATGCCGTCATTCAGTGCCGCTAGCCGCAGCACGCTCACCACCGACAACGCCAGTAACAGCAATACCAAAGCACCAAAACCCAGGCTGAGACGGGTCGCCACTTTCATATTTGAAAACATTTTATCCCCTTGAAGAACAGAATTGGCCGACTAGAGAACAACGCAACTGCTAGTCGGATTGCTTAATCCAATGAAAATAAGGTGCTGGGTGTGGGCAGGGCCATGCCGTTTGCAAAACGGGGCGGGACCGATGCGGCTGCGGCAGGAAGATTACGCAAAGCGAAACGGTGGTGCGGATAGTCGAAAGGTCGCTGCGAAAAAGGGGCGTCGTTTGGGAGGGCTTGCTCCGTCCGATGCTTGCTGCACGACCGACATCGTAATCATATGTCCTCCAGAAGCGTGCAACATTGAAATGAGACTTCGATGGATATCATGTCATATAAACATGGAAATTTGGAGGAATTTTCGCTTTGCAATGTTCTGTGGCGGCGCGGGGCGGACTCGAAGCACCGCCACAAGGATTTTCAAACATGGCTTCCGCCGCGACGATGTCATCCTCGTCCATCCCGCGCCGGGATAGCCGTTGAAGACCGGCAAAGGACCATCCACAGGCCGGCAGCTCGGCGCGCGGAGCGCACGGCAAACCGTTCCATAAATGCGGTTTCGACAAATGAGAATTGCGCCATGGGCCGATTGTTGCTGATATTGGATGGGGCTATCATCGGCCCTGTCGAGTTCCTATCATCTGCCACCAAATTTTCCGATGCGTGGAGCCCGATCATCAGGACGACTCCGGCCGATAGCGAATTCGCTGCGGCCTATATGCGGGACGCTGACAACTGGCTCATCGGCCTGCCTACGCAAGAGGGTTCTCGTTTCCACATTGAATGGGCGTCACGGAGCATCGGTCCTCTCGGCGTCAAAGTCAAATCACTAATTTTTTGGAGTAAAGCATGAGTGCATCACAAAAGGTTGTCGTCGTTACCGGCGCGTCGCAAGGCATAGGCGCTGAAATCGTCAAGGCGTTTCGCCAGCTCGACTATCGTGTGGTCGCGACCTCGCGTTCGATCACGCCGTCGGACGACCCGAACGTCCTGACCATCGCCGGCGATATCGGCGACCCGGCGACCGCCCAGCGCGTCATTGCCGAAACCGTCGCCCGCTTCGGCCGCATCGACACGCTGGTGAACAACGCCGGCATCTATATCGGCAAGCCTTTCACCGAGTACGGCATCGACGACTACAACGCCGTCATGAACGTGAACCTGGCCGGCTTCTTCCATATCACCAAACTGGCCATCGCCGAAATGGAAAAGCATGCCAGCGGCCACGTGGTGACGGTCACCGCCAGCATCGACAACGGCATCAGCGGCGCGCATATGGCGCTGGCGGCGTTGACCAAGGGCGGCCTGAACGCCGCCACCCGCGCGCTGGCGATTGAATACGCCAAGCAGGGCATCCGCGTCAACGCCGTCGCGCCGGGCGTCACCAAGACGCCTATGCATGCCGAGGAATACCACGAATTGCTGGGCAGTTTCCATCCGCTGGGCCGCATGGGCGAAGCGAGCGAAGTCGCCAGCGCTGTCGTGTTCCTGGATTCGGCAGAGTTCATCACGGGCGAAATCCTGCACGTAGACGGCGGTCAGAGCGCGGGTCGATAAGCGGCATCCATGGAGCCTGTTGCGGCGATCGCGATGGGCTCCAAACGACAGGTCATTGACGGACCAACTGGATCTCCCGTTCCAGTGCAGCACAAGAAAAGACTAACTTTACACGCATTTCATTGCCCTCCATTCGACGTCAAACCGTCGCAGTCCCTCCCTTCCTGAAACGCCGAACAACGCATCGCCACCGACGCTGCGCCCCATCAGGCCGTGGGATTGGTGTCCGCATTCTTGAGCATATCCATAGGAACAATATGCATACAACATCACACCCGGCTGCGCAGCAGCGGCCACTGGCGGTGCTGCTAGCCACCAGCTTTGCCTTTATCATCGTCCAGCTGGACGTTACCATTGTCAACGTCGCGCTGCCCCGCATGGGCGCGGAGCTGGGCGCCGAGGTCAGCTCCCTGCAGTGGGTGATCGATGCCTACACGCTGGGCTTCGCCGCCTTCCTGCTGTCGGCCGGCGTGATGGGCGATAAATTCAGCTCCAGGCGCGTGTTCCTGGGCGGCTTCGCGCTGTTTGCGCTGGCCTCCATCGCCTGCGCGCTGGCGCCATCGGCGATGGCCTTGAACGTGGCGCGCGCCGTGCAGGGCGTCGGCGCGGCGCTGCTCGTGCCCAGTTCGCTGGCCATCCTCAATGCCACTTATGCCCACGATAAAAACATGCTGGCCAAGGCGATCGGCTGGTGGACGGCGGCCGGCGGCGTGTCGATCGCGGCCGGCCCCGTGATCGGTGGCCTGCTGCTGTCGACGGCGGGCTGGCGCAGCATCTTCTGGGTCAATGTGCCGATCTGCGTGGCCGGCTTCGCGCTGACGTATGTCGTCGTGCCGCGCATGGCGAGCAAGCCAACGGCGCGCCACTTCGACCTGGCGGGCCAGCTGCTGTCGGTGCTGGCTCTGCTGGGCTTTATCGGCGCGGTGATCGAGATGCACGCGCTGGGCTTTTCCAGCCCGGTGGTGCGGGGCGGCTTCGCGCTGGCCCTGGTCGCCGGCGCCGCCTTCCTGACGGTCGAGAGCCGCGTGCGCGAGCCGATGTTGCCGCTGACGCTGTTCCACAGCATGCGCTTCTCGGGTGCCGTGTTGTTCGGCGTGCTGGCCAACTTCACTTATTACGGCGTGATTTTCGTGCTCAGCTTCTACCTGCAAAAGGTGCGCGGCTACACGGTAATGGAGACCGGCCTGACTTTCCTGCCGCTGACCGGCACGGCCTTCTTTTCCAACATCGCCGTCGGCAGGATGTCGTCGCGCTTCGGGCTGCGCACGCTGATGGTGGGGGGCGGCCTGGTTGGTTGTGCGGGCTACGCGCTGCTCGGCCTGTTTGGTATTTCGGACCATGCGAGCTTCCTCGACATGTTGCCGGGCCTGGCGCTGGTGCCGATCGGCATGGGTTTCGCGGTGCCGGCCATGACGACGTCGATCTTGTCGAGCGTCGAACGGCAGCGGGCGGGGACGGCGTCGGCCGTGCTGAACACGGCGCGCCAGGTGGGCGGCGCGACCGGCGTCGCCATTTTCGGCGCCATCGTGGCGGGCGGCGGTGCGGCCGTCATGGGTGGCGTGCGCAACGCCATGCTGATCTCGGCCTTGCTGTTGCTGGTGGCGGTGGCCGTCGCGTGGTGGAGCCGCGCCGGCACGACGGCGCCGGCGGTAGAGCTGCGCTAAACCTATCGCCGGCGCTGGCCGTGTTCTACCTATGGTTTCTATCGTGGATGCCGCGCCGCTGGGCCGCCTGCAGCAGCTGAGATGGTCATCGGCGCATCGGGAAGATTGAAAATTTACATATCATCCCAGTACGGGGGAGAGCCGATTGCATCGACAAGGAAAGCAGACACCGTGCGCACCTTTTGAGACCGCAGTCTGTTTTCAGGCGAGAGAATTTGTATGTAGAGCTCATCGGCGTAGGCGGAACGATCCCAGTCGGTCAGCAAGCTCACAAGCTTGCGATCCTTGAAGCTGGTCGGATTGAACAACCAGCTTGGGAATAACACGATGCCGCGTCCTGCCAAAGCGGCATTGATCAATACCTCGGAGCTGTTGCTTCGCAATGGACCGCTCACCTCCACCGGTTCGAATTTCTCCTTGGCCGAGCGCCTGAAATTCCACCGCTGCGTCTCTTGGCGGCCCTTGTACACGAGGCAGCTGTGTCGCAAGAGGTCGTCCGGGGTTTGCGGGGTGCCGTGTACCGCCAGGTATTCAGGGCTGGCAGCAAGCAAATATCGATGGGCGCTGACGACCTTGCCTATCAGCCCCGAGTCCACCAGTCTCCCTACACGAACGGTGATGTCCGCACCTTCCTGCACCGGATCGATGAAGGTATTGGTGAGGGTGAGTTCCACCGACAGCTCAGGATATTGGGCTTGCAGCTGGTTGACCAGGTTGGCGATATGCAGCCTGCCTAGTGCCTCTGGCGCATTGATCCTGACGAGCCCACGGATATCGCCGGCCGTATGGGCGAGCTGATCCGCAGCGCCGTCCAGCAGCTCGACCGCTTCGCGCACCTGCGCATAGTAGCTCTGCCCCTGCTCGGTGAGCCGGACGGCGCGCGTGCTTCTATAAAAGAGCTGCTGTCCCAGTTCCTTTTCCAGGGATGCAATGAAGCGTGACACCGACGATGCTGGAACCTCGAAATGCCGTGCAGTGGCGAGAAAACTGCCAGTCGTTGAGACCATCAAAAAATAACGTAAGGCTTGAACGTGCATAGCTGCCTTTTAGCGATGAGTGCCAACCAACGAGCGATAGTTTGGGTGAACGTCAGAGTGGGATTAGCCAGGCAATGATTCTACCGCAAGCCCTTGGTGGCCGCTGCCGCCGTTGCAACATGCTAGTAGCGGACTCAGCCGGCCCGGACGATGCGGTCTCTTTTCCGGATGCCCAAAGAGGGAAGGGATGGCGACCGGAAATGGACCGGGCACGAGGACTGTAGGATCCAGAAACAAAAACGCCCACTTGCATGAGCGGGCGTTGCGTGAGGCATGCCAACGGAGGGGGCCAACTCAGCGCGCGAACGAACAAGCATGGCGCCTTGAGCTGCTTGCCACAACGTTTAGCCGCCGGTTTGCTCCTGGGCACGCTGCCATGCCGGGCGCGCCTTGATTGCGTCAACAAACGCTTTCAGCATGGGCCAGCGCTGGCTTTCCGCTTGCTGCGTCGCCAGAATCACCGGGAAACTCAGCATGATATCGGCGGCAGTCAAGTCATCGTCGATGAAGAAGCCCGATGGCCGCACGATGCTGTCCAGATAATCGAAGTAGCTGGTCACCTGCTCATCAATCCGTCCATGCAGCGGTGCACCACCCTCGCCGAGGCGCGAGACATAGATGCGCAGCAGCAGCGGCAGCATCGCCGATCCTTCGGCAAAATGCATCAACTGCAAATGACGCAAGGCCGCCGGCGAACCCGGCTTGGGCTGCAAACGGCCGTCGCCGTAACGGTCGCATAGATACTGGACTATCGCGCCCGACTCCTCGATCAGTTGGCCGTCGCATTCCACCAGCGGCGATTTACCCAGCGGATGAATTTTCTTCAACTCCGGCGGTGCAAAGTGGGTGCTCGCGTCGCGCTGATAGCGGATAATTTCATACGGCAGGCCCAACTCTTCCAGCAACCACACAATCCGTTGCGAACGGCTTTTGTTTAAATGATGGACACGTATCGTCATAGCCTATGGTTCCTGTTAAAAGAGTGAGAAAAAGCGTAGATGTGTAGTGCAGCAGCGCAGCGGCGCCCGTACGTCAGCGCTGAAACTACGCCGTTCTGCGTCGGTCAGCAGGCCCCAGCTACCAAAGGGCTTTGCGCCTGGCAGACGGGATTGAATACCTGAGTCCATCACTCGGCGCCCGTCGGACTGCGTTGTGCCAACGCGTCTTTCAAGAAGCGCTTGCTCGCTTCGAGCACGGCGTTCTGCGTCGCTTCGTTCGGGATGGCGCGGGCAAGCAAAATAGTGCCGACCAGCTGGCAGATGAAAGCCCACGCCATCTCTTCGCTGTGTAGACGCTGGGCGAGAATTTGCTGGCCTTTCACCAACTCCGCTTCAAACAACTCCCGCACCGGCGCGTCGGCGCGCGCGATTTCGGCGGCCAGCGGCGGCAGCACGCAGCCTGCCTCGGGGTGCTGCACATGGCCCAGGTTGAGGTAGCGATCGAGTTCGAAGTCCAGCCAGTCCTCTGCCGTCTGGTGTGGGTTTCCCGCCCACATGTTGCGGCTGGCCAGCAACTCGCTTTCGATCAAGGCCTTCAACAACGCTGACTTGGATGAAAAGTGGCTGTAGAACGCCCCGCTGGTCACCCCTGCCGCCTTCATGAGCCCGTCCACGCCGCTGGCGGCAAAGCCGTCGCGCTTGGCGGTACGGCCGCTGGCAAGCAATAGTTGCTTGCGGTTTTGCTCTTTTTTTCCTGGTGGATATCGCATGGGCTGGGTTGTCCAAATCGCTTGACTAGGGTGGAACATTAGCATAACGTTCGTTATGTAGCGATCGTTATCTTATTAAGGGAGGCAGACTTGGACACAAAAAACACTGGCAAGGCGGCGCTGATCGTGGGCGCCGGAGATGCAACCGGGGGCGCGATCGCGAAGCGTTTCGCACGCGAGGGATTGATCGCCTGTGCCACGCGCCGTTCGGCCGACAAGCTGCAGCCGCTTATCGACGAGATCCGCGCTGCAGGCGGCCAGGCCCATGGTTTTGTGTCGGATGCGCGCAAGGAGGAAGAAGTCGTCAAGCTGATTGATGATATCGAGCGCGATATCGCGCCGATCGAAGTGATGGTATTCAATATCGGCGCCAACGTCCCGTGCAGCATCCTGGACGAAACCGCGCGCAAGTACTTCAAAATATGGGAGATGGCGTGTTTCGGCGGATTTCTGGTCGGCCGTGAAGTGGCCAGGCGCATGGCTGCACGTCAACGCGGGACCATTATCTTCACGGGGGCCACGGCCGGCCTGCGCGGCTCGGCCAACTTTGCGGCCTTCGCCGGGGCCAAGCATGCACTGCGCGCACTGGCGCAAAGCATGGCGCGCGAGTTGGGCCCGTTGAACATCCACGTCGCCCATGTCGTGGTGGACGGCGCCATCGATACGGAATTCATCCGCACCAGCTTCCCTGAGCGTTATGCGCTGAAGGGCGAACAAGGCATTCTGAATCCGGACCACATCGCCGACAACTACTGGCACCTGCATGCCCAGCCGCGCGACGCATGGACCCACGAACTGGACCTGCGTCCGTGGATCGAGCGCTGGTAAAAGACACAGGAGACCAATAATGAAACAGGTGGATTTTTTTTTCGATGTAGGCAGCCCCTACACCTATCTCGCTTATCACCAGCTGCCGAAAATCGCCGCCGCGCGCAATGCCGACATCGTGTGGCGGCCGATCTTGCTGGGTGGCGTGTTCCAGGCCACCGGCAATTGCAGCCCGGCCACCGTCGAGGCCAAGGGCCGGCATATGCAGGTCGATCTGAAGCGCTGGGCCAAGGCTTTCGGTGTTCCCCTCCGTCACAATGCCCACTTTCCGATCAACACCCTGCATCTGATGCGCGGTGCCACCGGGCTGCAGATGCGCGGCGACGCGCGATTCCAGCCCTATCTGGCCGCCGTGTTCGGCGCCATGTTCGATCAGCCACGCAACCTCAACGAGCCGGGAGAGGTGGCGGCGGTGCTGCGGCAGGCCGGGATTGCGCCTGCCGCGTTCATGGAGCTGATCAACACGGCGGAGGTGAAGGAGAAACTGAAGCGGGATACGGCCGAGGCGGTCGAGCTGGGCGTTTTTGGCGCGCCGACCTTCCTTGTCGGCGGCGAGATGTATTGGGGGCAGGACCGGCTGCACTTCGTGGACCAGGCGCTAGCTGACGGCTGAAGTGGAGCGGAAACAGGGCCGCACACGAGGACTTCTCGACGCCGAAACAAAAACGCCGATCAGCATGGATCGGCGTTGCGTGAGGTATGTTCCTGGTGGACCCGGGGCGGAATCGTACCACCGACGCCAGGATTTTCAATCCCCCGTTGCCGCAGTCGCCGCGCTGGCCTTGGCGGCGTACATCGCCTGATCCGCATGCGACATCAACGCCTGCCGATTGTCGCCATGTTCGGGATAGTGCGCCAGACCGATGCTGACGCGGGCCTGCAGTTCGCTTCCCGCGCCCACCTCGATCGGCGCCGTCAGCGCCAGGTGAATCTTGTTCATCACCAGCTGGGCGTCCGAGGGCAGGGCCATCTTTTCCAGCAAGACCACGAATTCATCTCCGCCCAGGCGCGCCAGCGTGTCGGTCGTACGCAGGCACGAAGCGATGCGGCGCGCGACCTGCTGCAGCAGCCGGTCGCCGCACGCGTGACCGTGGCGGTCATTGACATGTTTGAACCCGTTTAGGTCGATGAACAGCAAGGACATGCGCTCCTGCTGGCGTCGGGCGTGGCCGAGGGCGATATCGAACCGGTCGTGGAACAGACGCCGGTTCGGCAGCCGTGTGAGTTCATCGTGCATGGCCATGAAATGCATTTGCGCATGCAGCCGCTGGCGCTGGATGGCGGCGGCGAGCTGGTCCGCCACGAATAGCAGCAGCCCGCGCTCACGGACCATGTCGCAGGCGTCGTGGGTCGTAGTCGTAGTACGCAGCACAATGGCGCCGACGATGCCCTCGGATGTCGTCAGGGGCACCGCCAGCGCGCGCCCTGTGATGGCGTGCGCCGCCGCCTGCAGTCGCGCCGGCAGGACTTCGGTCGTGCCAGCTAGCAGCAGCGGCGCAGCGCGCTGGACCACTTCCTCGCACAGCAGCTGCATCAGGTATGCGTCGTGCGTCGTGCCATGGTCCGCATGATAGGTAAATTGCAGGCGCTGGCCGGCCGTGTCGAGCACAGCGACGCCAAAACCGGCGGCAGGCAGCAGCTCGACGAGGATTGCGTGGCTGCGCTGAAAGAGGTCTGCCAAGTCATCGCTCGCATAGGCGGCCACGGAGATGGCGTAGAGCACCGTCTGCATCGCCTGGGCCTGCTTAATGGCCGTGACGTCGCGCGCCACCGCCACGCGCAGCTGATCGGGCTCGGACCAGCGTGCCGACCACATGATGTGGACGATGCTTCCGTCCTTGCGCAGGTAGCGGTTTTCGAAATTGATATGGGACTTGCCATTCATGATGTTCTGCGCCGCAGCCAGCGTGCGCGCACGGTCCGCTGGCGCGACAAAATCGATCATGGCCTTGCCTATCATTTCTTGCTGGGTGTAGCCGAAAATCCGTTCGCTGGCCGCACTGACGAACACGAAACGTCCGCTGATATCGACCATGCAAACAGCGTCGAGCAGCAGGTCGGTAAAGTTGGCAACAGGGGCGGCGAGGATGGGTTCCATGCGCTCATTCTAACGGGCAATTTGTTGGAAGAGGATGAAATGGCAGCGAGACCGCTAAACAAGAGGCCAACGCAGCGTCGCTGCCGGCAGCGCCGCAACGTCGAGGGAAGTGGGCGCACCGGTCTGGCGCCCGGAATGGACTGCCGCAAGGAGTGTTTATCACGCAAAAAACGCCAACCTGCGTGCTGAACTGACCCCGTAAAGTTGGACGGTTAAGTTTGTTAGGTAGCCAAGGGCTGGGTTCTGTATTGCACAGGACTCAGCCCTTTTAGTTTCATCTTGAT
>Ga0209862_1000529_pt1 | contig 13795 bp, 7 predicted proteins | sample OrgsoiDNA_201061_FD_185809 | JGI IMG/M metagenome (GOLD analysis project Ga0209862, IMG submission 185809) | Permafrost soil microbial communities from the Arctic, to analyse light accelerated degradation of dissolved organic matter (DOM) -... | ecosystem: Environmental > Terrestrial > Soil >... | reverse complement strand
TAGTAATCCCACGGATATTTGGATTCGGACGGCTTTTTGACTTCCATCAAATACATGTCGTGGACCATGCGGCCGTCGGGGCGGATTTCGCCGTCCTTGGCGAACATGTCGTTGATCCGGGTCTTTTTCAGGTAGGCCATGACCTTGTCGGCGTCATCGGTGCCCAAGGCCTTGACCGCCTTCAGATAATTCATCGCGGCGGAATAGTCGGCCGCCTGCAGCATCGACGGTTCCTTTTTCATCTTTTCAAAATAGCGCTTGGACCAGGCGCGCGTGTCGGCGTTCATGTCCCAATACCAGCCGTCGGTCAGATACATGCCCTGCGTCAGGTTCAGGCCGAGCGTGTGGATGTCGTTGATAAAGATCAGCAAGCCGGCCAGCGTCATCTTTTTGGTGAGGCCGAATTCATAGGCGGCCTTGATGGAATTGATGGCGTCGCCGCCGGCGTTGGCCAGGCCGAGGATTTGCGCATTCGACGCCTGTGCCTGCAGCAGGAAGGACGAGAAATCGGACGCGCCGAGCGGATGTTTGACGCTGCCCAGCACCTTGCCGCCATTGGCCTTGATGACGTCCGTCGTGTCCTTTTCCAGCGACAGGCCGAAGGCGTAGTCGGCGGTCAGAAAATACCAGTTCTTGCCGCCGCGCTTGACGATGGCGCTACCCGTGCCGCGCGCCAGCGCCACCGTGTCGTAGGCGTAATGCACGGTGTAGGGCGTGCATTCCTCGTTGCTCAGCCGCGACGTGCCGGCGCCGATGGCCATGAAGACGCGCTTCTTGTCCGCCGCCACCTTGGCCATCGCCAGGCTGGTGCCGGAATTAGTGCCGCCGATCAGCATGTCGACACCCTGCTGGTCGAACCATTCGCGCGCCTTGGAAGCGGCCACGTCGGCTTTGTTCTGGTGGTCGGCGGAAATGAACTCGACGCGCTTGCCGGGCACGACGACGCCGGCGTCGGCGATCGCCATCTTGACGGCCTCGGCGCCGCCCTGCCCGTCGATGTCCGAATAGACGCCGGACATATCGGTGATCAGGCCGATCTTGATGACATCGCCCGAAATCTGGGCTTGCGCGGCGCAAGTCCAGCCCAGCGCGCACAAGACTGCGGCGGTAGCGTTCAGTTTCATGTTGTCTCCGTGGTGGATTAGGGTCAAAAACCGTTCCAGAAAACTACACGCCGAGCAGCTCGGTCAGTACCGGCATCTTGGCGCCCAACTCGGATGCAGCAAACGTCTCGACGATCCGACCGTGCTCCATCACATAAAACCGGTCCGCCAGCGGCGCCGCGAAACGGAAATTCTGCTCGACCATGACAATGGTGTAGCCCTGTGCCTTCAGCGCCAAAATCATGCGCGCCAGGCCCTGCACGATGACCGGCGCCAAGCCCTCGGAGATTTCGTCGAGCAGCAGCAGCCGCGCGCCGGTGCGCAATATCCGCGCCACCGCCAGCATCTGCTGCTCGCCGCCCGACAGCCGGGTGCCCTGGCTGTGCTTGCGCTCTTCGAGATTGGGAAACATCGAGTAAATGTCCGCCACCGCCATGCCCGGCGCGGCACCGGCCAGCTGTGGCGGCAACATCAGGTTTTCCTCGGCCGACAACGACGAGAAAATGCCGCGCTCCTCGGGACAGTAGCCAATCCCGAGGTGGGCGATCTTATGCGTCGCCAAACCTACCGCTTCAACGCCATTGACCTTGATCGAGCCCTTGCGCGCGCCTGTCAGGCCCATGATGGCGCGCAGCGTCGTCGTGCGGCCGGCGCCGTTGCGGCCCAGCAGCGTCACCACCTCGCCCGTTTGCACCGTCAAATTGACGTCGTGCAAAATATGCGATTCGCCATACCAGGTGTGCAAATGGGAGATTTCCAGCGCGGCGGCCATCACTGCGCCCCTTCCAGCGCGGCCGCCTCGGTCCCCATATACGCCTCCATCACTTGCGCATTGGCCGACACCTCGGCGTAACTGCCCTCGGCCAACATGGCGCCACGCTGCAGCACGGAAATCCGGTCGCAGATGCCGGACACCACTTTCATATTGTGTTCGACCATCAAAATGGTGCGACCGGCCGAGACTTTCTTGATCAGCTCGGTGACGCGCTGCACGTCTTCGTGGCCCATGCCCTGGGTCGGCTCGTCGAGCAGCATCAGCTCCGGCTCCATCGCCAGCGTCGTGGCGATTTCCAGCGCGCGCTTGCGGCCGTAGGGTAGGTCGACGGTCAGGCTGTCGGCGAAGCCGGCCAAATCGACCTCGGCCAGCAGCTGCATCGCGCGATCATTCAGGCGTGACAAGGCGCGTTCGCTTTGCCAGAAATAAAACGAAGTGCCGAGCTGACGCTGCAAGCCGATGCGCACATTCTGCAGCACCGTCAAATGCGCAAACACCGCCGAAATCTGAAACGAGCGGATCACGCCCATGCGCGCGATTTGCGCCGGACGGGCGCGGCTGATGTCGTCGCCATTGAACAAAATCTGGCCCGAACTGGGCACCAGAAACTTGCTCAGCAAATTGAAACAGGTGGTTTTACCGGCGCCGTTGGGGCCGATCAAGGCGTGGATGTGGCCGCGCCGGACCGCCAGGTTCACGTCCTTGAGCGCCGTGTAACCCTTGAATTCCTTGCTCAGATTTTTGGTCTGCAGGATCAGGTCCGACATCGCGTCTCCCTATATTTTTGTGTGTCGAGCTTGCATCCATCTTAATATTCTCGACAACAATATAGGAAAATCATGCACGACTATTGATACAGACCTAATGTCGGGCGTATATTTTTGACACCAAAATACACCCGCTCAAGGCCTCACTGCCACGCCGCCTGGATCAGCTCGGCCGCCCTTTCGGCGATCATGATGGTCGGCGAGTTGGTGTTGCCGGAGGTGATATTGGGCATGATGGAGGCGTCGGCCACGCGCAAGCCGGCCACGCCGATGACGCGCAACTGGCTGTCGACAACGGCCAGCGTATCGTCGGCGCGGCCCATCTTGCAGGTGCCGACCGGATGGAATATCGTCGTACCGATGGCGCCGGCGGCGGCGGCCAGCTCCTCCTCGGTCTGATATTGCAGGCCGGGCTTGAATTCCACCGGCGCATATTTTGCCAGCGCCGGCGCGGCGGCGATCTGCCGCGTCAGGCGCAACGCGGCGGCAGCCGTGGCCCGGTCCTGCGCCGTGTTCAAATACATGGGCGTGATTTTCGGCGCCGCGTAGGAATCGCAGCCGGCCAGCCGGATATGACCACGCGACGTCGGCCGCAGATTGCACACGCTGGCGGTGAACGCGGGAAATGCATGCAAGGGATCGCCGAACTTTTCCAGCGACAGCGGTTGCACGTGATACTGCAAATTCGGCGTAGCCAGGCCGGGATCGGACTTGGCGAACGCGCCCAGCTGCGACGGCGCCATCGACATCGGCCCGCTCTGCAGCAACGCATATTCCAGGCCGATGCGCAGTTTGCCATACCAGCTACTGGCCAGAATATTCAAGGTCTTCGCGCCGGTGATTTTAAACACCGTGCGCAGCTGCAAATGGTCTTGCAGATTCTCGCCGACACCGGCGGCATCGCGCAGCGGCAGGATGCCGTGTTCGCGCAGCAGCGCCGCCGGGCCGATGCCGGACAGCTGCAAAATATGCGGCGAACCGACCGCGCCGGCCGCCAGCACCGTTTCGCGCTGCGCCAGCGCCTGGAAGGTGCTGCCACCGCCGCTGAAAATCACGCCGCGGCAACGCGGCCCCTGCTCGCCCGCCTCCATCACCAGCCGTTCCACGTGGCAGCCTGTCATGACGGTCAGGTTGGGCCGCAGCGACGCCGGCTTCAGGAAGGCCTTGGCCGTATTCCAACGGATGCCGCGTTTCTGGTTGACGTCGAAATAGGCGCTGCCGGCGTTGTCGCCACGGTTGAAATCGTCCACTTTGGCGATGCCGACCTGCTCGGCCGCGTCGCGAAACGCGTCCAATATCGGCCACGACAGCCGCTGCTTTTCCACGCGCCATTCACCGCCGACACCATGCTCGGCCGAGGCACCACGATAGAAATCCTCGCTTTTCTTGAACAGCGGCAGCACCGCATCCCAGCGCCAGCCGGGGTCGCCGGTCAGCTCGGCCCAGCGATCGTAATCGGCGGACTGGCCGCGCATATAAATCATGCCGTTGATCGACGAGCTGCCGCCGAGCACCTTGCCGCGCGGATAAATCAGGCTGCGGCCGTTCAGGCCGGCCTCCGCCTCGGTGCGGAAACGCCAGTCCGTGCGCGGATTGTCGATGCAATGCAGATAGCCGACAGGAATATGTATCCACACATAATCGTCCTTGCCGCCCGCCTCGATCAGCAATACCGTGGCGTTTTTATCGCGCGTCAGCCGGTTGGCCAGCACGCAACCGGCCGTGCCCGCACCGATGATGATGTAATCGTATTGCCCGGCTGATTCCAACTGCGTCTCCCTGTTCCGTGATCGCGGCTTAAGCCGCGTTTTAAGCCGCGTTAATTTCCGCCAGCAATGTTCGCACCAGTTGCGCCGCCGGCATCGCCCGCGCGCGCGCGACGCCGGTGCCGCACCACAAGGACATCCATTCCGTATCGCCGCGCTTGGCAGCTTCCGCGCGGATAGGCCCGGTCAGCGCATTTTGTACCGGATAGGCCGGCACCTGCGATTCGACTTGCGCCATTTCAGTCATGAAACGGTTTTCCAGCCCGCGCGCGTAACGGCCGGAAAAACTGCGCGTCAAACGCGTCGGATGATCGCCGGCCGATAGCAGCCGCTGCTTGTAGCCGGGATGGATAGCCGATTCGTCGCAAACCAGGAAGGCCGTGCCCATTTGCACCGCTTGCGCGCCGGCATCAAGCGCGCGCTTGATGTCGGCGCCGTCCATGATGCCGCCGGCCGCGATCACCGGAATATCGACGCCTGCCACCACTTGCGGCAACAACTCGAAAGTGGTCAGCGTGGCCTCGGTTTGCGGCACCAGGAAAGTTCCGCGATGACCGCCGGACTCGACACCGGAAGCGATCACGGCATCAGCCCCGACCGAGGCCCAGGCTTGCGCCTCGGCCACCGTGGTGATGGTGCCGACAACGAAAATATTGGCCGCATGCAAACGCGCCACCTGTGCGGCGCTCAAGATATCGAAGGTGAAGCTGGCGACAGCGGGCCGCAGCGCCAGCAACATCTCGAACTGGGCGCTGAAATCCTCGCACCACTTGGCCGGCATCGGCAACTCCGACCAAGCCAGCGACGACCAGATCGGCCGCAACAATTCAGCGGCACGCGCCAGCTCGGCCTGGTCCGGTTGAGGAGGAGTTTGTACGAAGAAATTCAGGCAAAACGGCTGTGCGGTCAGCGCCCTGATTTGTTCGACTTGCTCGCGTATTTTTTCCGGCGATAACAAGGAACAGGCAAGTGAACCGAGCGCTCCGGCGTTCGACACGGCGGCAATTTGCGCCGGCGTATTGTTACCGCCCGCCGTGGGTCCCTGAATGATGGGATGTGGAAATAGCGTATTGAGTGGCATCGCAACGACCTCCAAAACAGCGCTGCCGGCTCGAAAAACCAGCTATTCGCATGTCTATCAAGCACTAAAACCAGCGTTTCAGCCTGTGTATAAGTCTATGGATATCCACAGGCACCAAATGTGAGTAAACGAAAAATTTTTGGGGACCGTTTTTTTTGTCCAGAAACGGTTCCTCGCTCATACACGGCTTGCGCGCCCGCTTATCCAGCTTGCAAGGGCTTGATTCTAATTCAAAATCAGCACTTATCCACAGAAAAGTGTCTGCGTTAACAACTACTACTATTCTTTATATCTATCTTTGTAGAGTAAACCACGCCCCAGCCCCAACAAAGCGTTACCCCGTCAAAACCACACGAGCAAACAATTGCCGGGCTACGCGCAGAGATAGTATTTCTTTGGCATGGCAGTTCATCTATACTGAATCGGCAACCGTCTGCAAACCTACTGCCGGAGCCATTTTGTCTACACAAAGCAGCCCCTTTGGTTTTGTCTGCCCGACCGCGTCCACCAACGACGCCCGGCCCATCGTTTTGATTGAAGGATCGCGATGACTTTGCCGCCGCCTTCTTTTTCAGCCCGTTTGCCGCGCTCCCCCGCCTATGTGCGCTTTCGCCGACGACTGCTGACCGCCGTATTCAGCCTGGTCGTACTCGGCATCGGCGTCATCGCCTCGCAAATGCATGCCTCGTATTTCGAACGCGAACAAGGCGTCGGTCTGGGTTTGCTGTTGATTTTCTTATTGGCCGCTTGTCATTTCGCGCTGCGCTCGTACTCGAAACTGGAAGAGCGCGAACTACGCTACCGCCAGCTCTACGCCACCAGCCGGGAAACCGAAGAAAAATTACACGTCAGCGAACAGCGTCTGCGTCTGGTCACCGACAATTTGCCGGTGCAAATCGCCTATATCTGCACCGACCAGCGCTATCGATTCACCAATCGCCTGTTTAACAAAACCTATGAACTGGATAACGCCGCAGGAAAAAAAGTGGCCGACGTCATCGGACCGGAAGCTTATGCCCAGTCCCGCGATCATCTGACACTGTCGCTGAGCGGAGAAAATGTGTATTTCGAGCGCAGTTTCCTGGGAAAGACAGGCCCGCGCACCGAAGGCGTGACCTACATAGCCGATCGCGGCGAAGATGGCAGGGTCGAGGGCCTGTTCTTGATGGTCGAAGACATCACCCTGAGAAAAAAGGGTGAGGAATCAATGAAGTTGGCGGCGCTGATGTACGAAAACAGCACCGAAGGCATGATGGTGATGGATATCAGTGGCGCGATTTTGTCGGTGAATCCGGCGTTTTCAAACATCAGCGGTTATCTGGAACATGAAGTCATCGGCCGGCAAGCTTACGAATTGACGACCGAGGGTAAAAAACCGCGCCTGTTGAACCGGATACGCCACGCGATTTATCACACTGGCGCATGGAACGGAGAAATCTGGCATCGCCATAAAAACGGCGAGCATTATCTGGTCTCGCTGCGATTCAATACCGTCTTCGACGCAGACGGGGAAGCCTACCGCCTGGTGGCGCTGTTCTCCGACATCACCAAGAAAAAAGCGACCGAAGAATTGATCTGGCGCCAGGCGAATTTCGACGCCCTCACCGGCTTGCCGAACCGGCGCATGTTCCACGAACGGCTGCAGCTGCAAATGAAAAAGGCCGAGCGCTCGCAACTGCCGATGGCGCTGGTGTTTATCGATCTCGATCATTTCAAGGAAATCAACGACACACTGGGCCACGACAACGGCGATATTCTGCTCAAGGAAGTGGCCGTCCGCTTATTACATTGCGTGCGCAGCACCGATATTGTGTCGCGCCTGGGTGGCGACGAATTCACCGTGATTTTGAGCGAGCTGAAAAACGCCGGCGATGTGGCCAGGATAGCGCAGCAAATCCTGAAAAAAATGGCCGAACCCTTTGTCCTGAATCAGGAAGTCGCGCAGATTTCATCGAGCATCGGCATCACCTTGTATCCCGACGACGGCGCCAATGCCGACACGCTGCTTAAAAATGCCGATCAGGCCATGTACGCGGCCAAGCAACAAGGCCGCAACCGCTTCAATTATTTCGCGCCGTTCATGCAGGAAGCGACCCACGCACGCATGACTTTGAGCAACGAACTACGCGACGCGGTTCATCGCAATGAATTGCGCATCTTGTTCCAGCCCATAGTGGATTTATCCACAGGAAAAATCTGCAAAGCCGAAGCGCTGGTGCGCTGGCAACATCCGGTGCGCGGATTGTTGAGTCCGTCGGAGTTCATCACCATCGCCGAAAGCAGCGGCATGATCGTCAGCATCGGCGACTGGGTATTCGAGCAGGCGGCGCTGCAAGCCAAGCGCATGCAGCAACTGGGATTGGAAGATTTCCAGATCTGCATCAACAAATCGGCGTGGCAATTCCGCGCCGATGGCAGCGATTATCAACAATGGCTCGATTTGTTGGCCGATCTGGATATGAAACCGAACAGTATCGTCATCGAAATCACCGAAGACTTGCTGCTCGACCCCACCCAAGCGGTCAATGAAAAAATCCTGGCCTTCCAACATGCCCATATGCAGGTTTCGCTGGACGATTTCGGCACCGGCTACTGCTCGGTCGCGTTCTTGAAACGCTTCAACATCGATTACATCAAAATCGACCCGACTTTCGTGTCGAACCTGGCCGGCGGCGCCGATGGCATCACGCTTTGCTCGGCAATTGTGGCCATGGCACACAAACTGGACATCAAAGTCATCGCGGAAGGCATAGAGACACCGCAACAAATGGCGGCGCTACGGCTGGTGGATTGCGATTTTGGCCAGGGTTACTTCTTTTCCATGCCGGTTTCGGGGCCGGAATTGGAAAAAAGCATGATCTTCGAGGTAGCGCCTGTGGATAACTGACTGGATATCCACAGGATGAGTTGTGAGCAAGGCCCAACTTGTCAGAAGGCCGTCATTTTATACAAAATTGCTCCCCGCCAGATACAAGCGTTGTGCATGGCCTTATCTTTCGCGTAAACAGATGATTTTGAAGAAGTTAACCGACTTATCCACAGAAATTGAGGCGTTTACTATTACTACTATTTTTATATAAATCCTTTTGTAAACAACTAAAGAGCAAAGCCGCAGGCTGTTCAAAAAGTCGGAAGAAGGCAAATCCAGACGCCTCAACTGCCATCACCAAGAATATTCCTGTTAAGCAAAAAGCACGATCAACGGCACTCAAAACCAGCCAGCAACATCAAAAACCGCCATTTTGAAGACCCGTCTGTGGATAAGCGCTTGCATATCCACAGGATGAGATGTGGGAAAACTCAACTTTTGTCCACAAGCATTTTTTTATCCCAAAGCTATCCTGTCTGGATACAATGTTTTTGCTGCCACTCATACAAGCGCTAAGACCATGATTTTTCTGCCGTTAACCGACTTATCCACAGAAAAATGCTCGTTTACTATCTACTACTAGATTTTATATATACATCTTTAAGTAAACCTCACATCAACACCGGCGGTGGAAAAGTGAAGCGAACGGACTTTAATCCTGAAAAAACGTCTGCAAAACGATGAATTCACCGAAAAAAATGCGTTTAGGCGTCATCAGCGCGCTTGCTGAAGAACAACAGGGGCTCATAGAGGCCATGCAGAGCCCCTACAAGCTCATGCACGGCATGCGGGAGTACACGGCAGGCCAGCTGTGGGAAATCGACGCTGTGTGCGTTCTGTCGCGTATAGGCAAGGTCGCCGCTGCCATGACTGCGGCCATCCTTGTGGAAAAGTTCGAAGTTACCCACATAGTCTTCACGGGCGTGGCCGGAAGTGGCGATGCCGGCGTGCGTGTCGGCGATATCGTGGTTGCCGATGCGCTGATTCAGCATGATTTCGACGCCAGCCCGCTATTCCCACGTTTTGAAGTGCCACTGACGGGTTTGTCGCAATTTGCCAGCGATGTGGCCTTGAGCGATAAGCTGGCCGAAGCGGCGCGATGGTTTATCCGCGATCAGCTGGCGCACGTCATCGACACGGCCGAAGCCAAGGAATTCGGCCTGGAACGGCCGCAATTGCATCGTGGCTTGATAGCCAGCGGCGACCAGTTCATCGGCAAACGCGCGCAGGTCGTCCGCTTGAAGGAAGCTTTGCCGACTGTGCTGGCGCTGGAGATGGAAGGCGCGGCCGTCGCGCAAGTGTGTTTTGAACTGGGCGTGCCGTTTGCGGTCATCCGCACCATTTCGGACAACGCAAACGAGGAGGCGGCCGTCGACTTTATGCGCTTTGTGACGTCAATCGCTTCGCGTTATGCGTTTGATGTAATTAAAAACTTCTGCCACCTGTCGGCCGCATAAAAAAAGGCCGGACTGGACCTGACAGCTGCGTCAGATCCAGTCCGGCCCAAGAACAACAGGTACTTTTACACGCCGAGCGTCATCAGGCTGGCGTTGCCGCCGGCTGCCGTCGTATTCACGCACAGCGCCCGCTCAGCGAACAAACGCCACAGCGGGATGGTCTCGTCCGCGTTGGTGTCGATGACGGCCGCCAAGGCCCCGTCACGGCCCGCCAATTGCCCTCGAACACTGCTCACCAGCATCGTTTCGACCAGTGCGACCTGGAAATCGCCTTTAAACGCGTCCAGATTGTTGACCAGTTGGACGCGATCTTTCACAGCGGCAGGCAAATCACCCGGCATCACCGAGCCCGGAGCGGCCACGACGATGGCGTTATTTCCGCTGGCCAGTACCGCCGCCAGCTGATTGAGCAGGCCGCCGGTGGTCGACGCGATGCACACCACGTTGCCGCGTGCCACGAAACTGAGCGTATTGCGCTCGCCGGTCGGGCCGGGCAGCAAAGTCGTGCTGCCGAGCATGCTGGTGCGGCTGTATTGTTCCGTCAGCGCTGTCACGCGCTCCTGGCCGTGCTGTTTAGCCCAGACCGTCAGCGCGTCGAGCGCCGGCGTTGCCTGACGTTCATGGGTCGTCACATTGGCGGCATTGCGCTGCAAGCGCTTCAGGTACAGCGGACCACCGGCTTTCGGGCCGGTGCCGGATTTGCCTTCGCCACCGAAGGGCTGCACGCCGACCACGGCGCCGACGATATTGCGGTTGACGTAGATATTGCCGACATGGGCACGCGAGCTGATGTAATCGATGGTTTCATCGATGCGCGAATGGATGCCCAGCGTCAAGCCGTAGCCGCTGTCGTTGATTTGATCTATCAGTTTCGGCAATTCCGCGCGCTTGTAGCGGATCACGTGCAGCACGGGGCCGAACACTTCCTGCGTCAGCTCGTCCAGCGAGCGGATTTCCAGCACGGTCGGCGCGACGAAAGTGCCGGCGGAGGATATCCCGGGTGGCAAGTCCAGCGAAAAATGGTTCAGCGCCGTCGCTTTCAACTTGTTGATATGGGCCAGCAGATTTTGCTTGGCCTCGGCGTCGATGACGGGGCCGATGTCGGTGACCAGGCGGTCAGGCACGCCGACCACCAGTTCCTGCATCGCGCCCTTGAGCATCTTGATGGTCTTGTCGGCGATATCTTCCTGCAGGAACAGTACGCGCAGCGCCGAGCAACGCTGGCCGGCGCTGTCGAAGGCCGACGAAATCGCGTCCTGCACGACTTGTTCCGGCAACGCCGACGAATCGACGATCATGGCGTTCTGGCCGCCGGTTTCGGCGATCAGCGGAATCTCGGCCGATTCCTGCACGGCGCGCTTGGCCAGCGTGCGGTTGATCAGCTGCGCCACTTCGGTCGAGCCGGTGAAGATCACGCCCTTGACGCGCGGGTCTTCGCACAGGCGCGCGCCGACCACTTCGCCGCGGCCCGGCAAAAATTGCAGCGCGGCGCGCGGAATGCCAGCCTCGTGCAGCAACTCGACGGCGCGGAAGGCGATCAGCGGCGTCTGCTCGGCCGGTTTGGCCAGCACCACGTTGCCGGCGGCCAGCGCGGCGGCGACCTGGCCGGTGAAGATCGCCAGCGGGAAGTTCCACGGGCTGATGCAGGTGACCGGGCCTAGCGCCAGCGTGTGGCTGCCACCGCCGACTTCGCCGGCGTAGTAACGCAGGAAGTCGACCGCTTCGCGGATTTCGGCGATCGCATTGGGCAGCGATTTGCCGGCTTCGCGGATGGCCAAGGCCATCAATTCCAGTTGATGTGTTTCGAACAGCTCGGCGGCGCGGTTCAGCGCGGCGGCGCGCAGCGACGGCTCGGTGGTCTGCCAGTCCATCGCGAATTCGCTGGCGCTGGTCAGCGCCGTGGTGACGTCGGCGGCGCTGGCTTCGACCAGCTGGCCGACGATATCGCTGTTGCGCGCCGGATTGCTCACCGGCTGGGCCGGCTGGCCGACGCTGACCGGTCCGGCCAGCAGCGGCGAGGCGTGCCAGTTGCGCGGCGCGGCCAGCGCGTCGGAAATGCTACGTAGGACATCTTCGTTCGACAAATCGAGGCCGGCCGAATTCTTGCGTTCGTGGCCGAACAGGTCGACCGGTAAGGCGATGCCGGTATGCGCCACGCCGCCCTGCTCGCGCGCCAACGTCAGCGGGTCCTTGATCAGCGATTCGATGGCGATGCTTTCGTCGACGATCTGGTTGACGAACGAGGAATTGGCGCCGTTTTCCAGCAGGCGGCGCACCAGGTAGGCCAGCAGCGTTTCGTGGGTGCCGACCGGCGCGTAAATGCGGCAGGCCTTGTCCAGATTGTCCTTGCCGACGACCTGGTCGTACAAGGCCTCGCCCATGCCGTGCAGACACTGGAATTCGTAGTCGGTCACGCCGTCGCGCTTGGCCCAGGTGAAAATCGTCGCCAGCGTTTGCGCGTTGTGGGTGGCGAATTGCGGATAGATCACGCTGGTCGCGGCCAGCAGTTTTTGCGCGCAGGCCAGGTAGGACACGTCGGTGTAGACCTTGCGCGTGTAGACCGGATAGCCGCTCATGCCGTCGACCTGGGCGCGTTTGATTTCGGCATCCCAATACGCGCCCTTGACCAGGCGCACCATGAATTTGCGGCCGCTGCGCTTGGCCAGGTCGATCAGATAATCGATGACATACGGGCAGCGTTTTTGATATCCCTGCACCACGAAACCGATGCCGTCGAAACCGGCCAGTTCCGGATCGTAAGCCATGGCCTCCATCAAATCGAGCGACAGTTCGAGGCGGTCGGCTTCTTCCGCGTCGATGTTCAGGCCGATGTTGTAGTGCTTGGCCAGCAGCACCAGCTTTTTCAGGCGCGGCAGTAATTCGCTCATCACCCGCGCGTGCTGGGCGCGGCTGTAGCGTGGATGCAGTGCCGACAGTTTCACCGAAATGCCGGGACCGTCCTTGATGCCGCGGCCGTTCGAGGCTTTGCCGATGGCATGGATCGCCGTTTCGTAGGATGCATAGTAGTTGGCGGCGTCGGCCTCGGTCAGCGCCGCTTCGCCCAGCATGTCGTAGGAATAGCGGTAGCCGCGCGCCTCGTTGCCCTGGCCGTTCTTGATCGCCTCAGCGATGGTCTGGCCGGTGACGAACTGGTTGCCCAGCATGCGCATGGCCAGGTCGACGCCCTTGCGGATCAGCGGCTCGCCGCCCTTGGCGATCAGCTTGCCGATTGCCGAGCTCAGGCCGGTTTCGCTGCTGGTGCTGACCAGCTTGCCCGTGATCAGCAGGCCCCAGGTCGCCGCGTTGACGAACATCGACGGCGATTCGCCCAGGTGCTTGCGCCAGTCGCCCTTGCTGATCTTGTCGGCGATCAGGCGGTCGGCGGTGGCGCTGTCGGGGATGCGCAGCAGCGCTTCGGCCAGGCACATCAGCGCCACGCCCTCTTCCGACGACAGCGAAAATTCATGCATCAGCGCATCGACGCCGGAAGCGCGGGTGCGTTTTTCACGCACCGCCGACACCAGCGTGTGGGCCAGCGCCTGCGCTTGCTGTTGCGTCTCGGCCGAGCCGGCATCGATTTGCGACAGCAGCCACTGGACGGCGGCGACCTCGTCGCGGCGATAGGCGCCGGTCACGGCGGCGCGCAACGGCGACGGATCGCGCAGCACTTCGGCCTGCAAGGCGGCGAACGGGAGGGTGGAAGCCGGGGTGGCGGCGGATGGCGCTGAGGTCATAGGAGACTCTTAATGAAAATAAAGGAGGGGGCACATACCAAAACACGCCCGGCGAGCACGGGGCTGGCGAGCGTGGAACGGTGGACTGCTGATGATTCGATTGTAAAGCGTATTCTTCTGGATTAATTCTGGTATTACTAAGGACTAGCAATAGATAGTTTTTGGTGAGACAATTTAACCAAATAAAATTGAGGGGGCTGCGATGCTGGACAAGATCAGTAAAAAAATCCTGATGGAACTGCA
>Ga0209862_1000526_pt1 | contig 13879 bp, 12 predicted proteins | sample OrgsoiDNA_201061_FD_185809 | JGI IMG/M metagenome (GOLD analysis project Ga0209862, IMG submission 185809) | Permafrost soil microbial communities from the Arctic, to analyse light accelerated degradation of dissolved organic matter (DOM) -... | ecosystem: Environmental > Terrestrial > Soil >... | reverse complement strand
TGCTGCGCAAACACAAGCTGCACAGCGTCTGCGAAGAAGCGTCCTGCCCGAACCTGGGCGAGTGCTTCTCCGGCGGCACCGCGACCTTCATGATCATGGGCGACATCTGCACCCGTCGCTGCCCGTTCTGCGACGTCGGCCACGGTCGTCCGAAGCCACTGGATGTCAACGAGCCGCAAAGCCTGGCCATCGCCATCGCCGACCTGAAACTCAAGTACGTCGTAATCACTTCGGTGGACCGCGACGACCTGCGTGACGGCGGTGCCCAGCACTTTGCCGACTGCATCCGCGAGATCCGCAAGCTGTCGCCGAACGTGCAGCTCGAAACCCTGGTCCCGGATTACCGTGGGCGCATGGACGTGGCGCTGGAAATCACTGCCGCCGAGCCACCAGATGTGTTCAACCACAACCTGGAAACCGTGCCGCGCCTGTACAAGGCTGCGCGTCCGGGTTCGGATTACCAGTGGTCGCTGACCCTGCTGCAACGCTTCAAGCAGATGATGCCGCACATTCCGACCAAATCCGGCTTGATGCTGGGCCTGGGCGAGACCGACGAAGAAGTCATCGAAGTCATGAAGCGCATGCGCGAACATGACATCGACATGCTGACCCTCGGCCAGTACCTGCAACCGTCCCGCAGCCACTTGCCGGTGCAGCGTTTCGTGCACCCGGACGTGTTCGCCTGGTTCGCCGAGGAAGGTTACAAGATGGGCTTCAAGAACGTGGCTTCCGGCCCGTTGGTACGTTCCTCGTACCATGCCGACGAGCAGGCGAAGCTGGTTAAAGCCGAGCTGATGTCGTCCTTGTGATTTGCCGATGACACAAAAAACGCCCGCATGGCTTTTCAGGCCTTGCGGGCGTTTTTTTGCTTTGCCTACGTCCAGCAGAGGCTTTTCCTGCAATGCGCGGCGCAACTGACCCTCTTCTGTTTGTTCCCGTTCCTGACTACTGTGTGCAGAAGTTTTAACGCAGGGAGATTCATGGATGACCGTTCGACCGACCCATACCCTTTTTCCTCACGCACCTGTACCGGCCTTGCCGTCGGAAGGGGTGATCGGCGTGATTGCGCCCGCTGGTCCCGCGCCGCTGGACACTGAAAGGGCGCTGCAATGGATGCGCGCCCGAGGCTATTCGCTGCGGGTATTCCCCGGCGTTTACGAGAAAGACGGCTACCTGGCTGGCAGTGACGATGTGCGGCTCAATGACCTGCACGGTGCCTTCGCCGACACCGAGGTCGACGCGATTATTTGCCTGCGCGGCGGTTACGGTACGCCGCGCTTGCTGGATCGCATCGACTTCGACTTGTTGCGTGCCAATGCCAAGCCCTTTATCGGCTACAGCGACATCACCGCGCTGCACGTGGCGATCAGTCGTTACGCAGGTTTCGTGACCTTTCATGGTCCGCTGCTCAACGCCGACCTGCTGGGCGACAAGCAGCAGCCGACCGAGTCGTCGTTCTTCAGCATGCTGCGCGGGCAGGTGAAGGCGGGTAGCGTGTTGTCCCACCCGGTGGCCTACCCGTTGACCACTATCGAGCCTGGCATCGCTCATGGGCGCTTGCTGGGCGGCAATCTGTCGATGATTGCCTCGATCATGGGCACGCCATACGAAATGGATGCAGAGGGTGTGATTCTGTTCATCGAGGACGTCAACGAGCCGCTGTACCGCATTGACCGGCTGCTGACGCAATTGCGCCTGGCGGGCACGCTGCACAAATTGCGCGGGGTTCTGGTTGGGGATGTGGCGGGGGTTGACGCCGCTGCGCTGGCATTGCTGCTCAAGCAAACCTTCGAGCCGCTGCGGATTCCGGTACTGGCCGGTTGGCGTAGCGGGCATTGTGAGCCGAACCTGACGTTGCCGATGGGGGCGTTGGTGCGGCTGGATGCGGGGAATAAGGTGTTGGTGTTGGAACAGGATGTGGTGGTCAGGCGTTAGAACGCGGTTGCCAGTTAGTCAGTCTTCGCGGGCAAGCCTCGCTCCTACAGGAGTTACATAACCCTGTAGGAGCGAGGCTTGCCCGCGAAGCTTTTAGCGGCTGCGCAAACCTTCCAGCAACTTGTGCGTCGGATACCCATCCGCCGGCCAGCCAAACGACTGTTGGGCGCTACGGATCGCCTTGCGGGTGTTGGCGCCAATGATGCCATCGGCGTTGCCGGCCTCGTAGTTCTGGGCGCTCAGCAGGTTTTGCAGTTCGATCCGCTCGCTTCGACTCAGCGGCAAATCATCTTTCGGCCAGGTGCCGCTGATCAGGCCGGCGCCGTGGAAACGCTCCGACAACAGGCTCACCGCCAAGGCGTACGACGACGAGTTGTTGTACTTCAGGATCGCCCGGAAGTTGTCGAGGATCAGGAACGCCGGGCCGCGATAGCCCGCCGGCAACAACAGGGCGGCAGACAGGTGTTCAGCGCCGGCCGGGACCTGTTCGCCATTGGGCAGGGTCACGCCCATTTGCAGCCATTCGGCGACGCTTTTGCGGATGGCGCCGTCGGCCAAGGCATAGTTGAAGCCGCCAGCCAGTTGCACTTCGAAGCCCCACGGCTGGCCTTTCTGCCAGCCGGAGCTTTGCAGGTAGTGCGCGGTCGAGGCCAGGGCATCGGCCGGGCTGCCCCAGATGTCGCGGCGACCGTCGCCATCGAAATCCACGGCGTGGGTGTTGTAAGTAGTCGGAATGAATTGGGTCTGGCCCATGGCGCCGGCCCAGGAACCAAGCATTTTCTCCGGCGTGATATCGCCCTGTTGCAGGATTTGCAGGGCCGCAATCAACTGCGCATGAGCAAAGCCCGGGCGTCGTCCTTCATAGGCCAAGGTCGCCAGGGAGTTGATCACCGACTTGGTGCCCTGGAACTGCCCGAAGTTACTCTCCATGCCCCAGACCGCAACGAGTGCCTGGCGATCAACGCCATAACGCTGTTCGATGCTTTGCAGGATATCGGCGTACTGGCCGACCAAGGCCTGACCTTTGCGAACCCGCAACGGCGACAGCGCACCGTCGAGGTATTCCCACACCGGGCGGGAGAATTCCGGTTGGCTGCGGTCGGCGCGGATGACGCTTTCGTCGAAGCTGACATTGGCGAACACGCGGTCGAACAGATCGGCGCGGATGCCGGCGGCCAGGGCGTCCTTGCGGAAACCGGCCTGCCATTCAGCGAAGGTCTGCGTCGGCTGGATGTCGAGGTCGTCGCCTGTCGGCACGACTGGCGGTATGACCGCAGGAGCCGTTGTGACGGGGAGAGTCTGAAGCGGTTGGGCGTCGGCGGCGGTCGGTTTTTCCGCGCAGGCGACAAGCAGTATGAGGCTGGAGGCAGCAATCAATTGGCGAAGGTGCCAACGACGGGAAAGACGAAGGGGCATGCACAGGTCCAGGGAATACGAATCAGATGCAGACCTTAACATGTAGAAGGGGTGTTCTGCTTTAAGCGGCCAGAAAGTAAGAAGCCTCCCAGCTATTAGACTGGAAGGCTTCGCGGCGGTAGCTGCCTTTGCCCTTGCCGGCGGGTTCCTGACGGCTGCGGAACAGTGGCTGGGCGATGATGGATTTGGCCTTGTTGGGGCCATGCTTGGATGGCTTTTTGCTCATGATGAAATCTCACAGGTAGGTGGGTTTTGCGGGGGAAATAATCTGCCGAAGTTTGGGTTCTGTCTATAGGGCAGATGGATGTGAGTTTTGTAGGAAGAAAGATCAAAAAATCGCAGCCTTCGGCAGCTCCTACGCGCCTGTGGGCGCTGCCGAAGGCTGCGATCTCTTGATCTTGCTTTTGATCTTACTCGGCCGGCAACGACAATCTCTGCCCGGCCATCAACAACGACAACCGACTCAAACTCATCCACGGCGAACCGGCGGCCTGGCCTTTGATTTGCGCATCAATGCGCTGCGCTTCCAGCAACAACTGCGCCCAGCGTTGCGCGGAGTAGCGTTGCAGGGCTTTGCTCATCAGTGGTTTGCGTTTGTCCCAGACCGGTGGTCGGGCCGAACTGAACGCTTTGTCCAGCGGCACGCCCTGGCTGTATTGCAGCGCCAGGCTGGCCAGCAAGCGCAGTTCACGGGCCAGGGCCCAGAGAATGACCGGGGGTTCGACGCCTTCACCACGCAGCCCTTCGAGCATGCGCAAGGCGTGGGCGGCTTCGCCGTTGAGAATCGCGTCGGTCAGGCCGAACACGTCAAAGCGTGCACTGTCGGCGACGGCAGCCTGCACGGTTTCGACGGTGATCTGGCCACCCTCGGCCATCAGCTTGAGCTTTTCGATTTCCTGGGCCGCGGCCAACAGGTTGCCCTCGACCCGTGCGGCGATCAGTTCGACAGCGTCCTGGCTGGCAGACAACCCGGCCTGGGACAACCGCTGGCGAATCCAGCTCGGCAACTGGTTGGCATCCACCGGCCAAATCTGCAAGAACTGGGTCTGTGAACCTTCAACCAGCGCCTTGCCCCACTTGGTTTTCTGGGCGGCGCCATCGAGCTTGGGCAAGCTGATCAGCAGTACGGTGTCTTCGGCCGGGCGCCCACAGTATTCGATAAACGCGGCGGCGCCTTTGTCACCCGGCTTGCCTGACGGCAGGCGAAGTTCCAGAAGACGCTTTTCAGCGAACAACGACATGCTGGCACCGGCCTGCAACAACGTACCCCAGTCGAAACTGGCGTCGGCGGCGAAGACCTGGCGTTCATCAAAACCCTGCTGACGAGCAGCCGCGCGGATGGCGTCGGCTGCCTCCTGGCACAACAGTGGGTCATCGCCACTGATGACGTAGACCGGCGCAAGGGCGCCTTGCAGGTGTTTGGCGAGTTGGGCGGGGGCGAGTTTCATAAGAGAGGGCAAACGGGGCGCCTGAGCGCCCCGTAAGTCTTACTGCTGCGGGATTTCGACGGGCGACTGACGCGGGGTTTCCGCTTCAGCCTTCTGCGCGGCTTGCAGTGCATCGGCGTCAGCCTTGGCACGTGCATTCGCGGTCGCTTGCAACTGATCCAGCTGAGCCGGGGTGATCTGTTGCAGGCGCAGGATCATGCGCTGAACCAGTTCGCGACGGGTTTCTACGCGGGCAGTGTTGGCTTCCTGGTCGGAACCCACCAGGTTGTTGCCGTCGTGAATGAAGATCTTCTCAACTTCGAGCTTGTCGCTCTTCAGTGTCAGATCGTGCTCACCACGGATTTCGTAGTTCAGCACCGTGGTCACCTGGTACTCACCTGTACGGCCGGCACCGGCATAACTGAGGATGCGCTGGTTTTCCTGCTCATCCGTCAGAATCAGCTTATACGGTGCTCCGGTGTAGACCTTGACGCCGCTGCTCTGCAGCACTTGGCGCAGTTGCGTCACGGTTTCGCCGTAAGCGTTGCGGGCGCTCACGTCGAGTTCCTTGATCGCCAGTTCGGTAGTGCCGGTGCCGCGCAGCTGGAAACCGCAGGCGCTCAACAGGACTGCGAGGCCCATCACCAGCAAGTTGCGTTTGATCATCTTGTTGCTCCCCTTGAAACCATGTGGGCCGACCGTGCGGCCCGAAAGGTTTTACGCGGCGCCAGGCTCACCTGGCGCCTGATCCAATTAGCTGGCGACGATATTGACCAGTTTCCCGGGCACTACAATCACTTTACGAATAGTCAGGCCATCGACGAAGCGCAGCACGTTTTCATTGGCCCGTGCGGCGGCTTCGACTTCTTCGCGGGTGGCGCTGGCGGGCATTTCGATCTGGCCGCGCAGTTTGCCGTTGACCTGGATGACCAGTGTCAGGCTGTCCTGTACCAAAGCGCTGTCATCTTGCACCGGCCAGCCGGCGTCGATCACAGGATCGGCGTGACCCAGCTGATTCCACAACTCATGGCTGATGTGCGGCGTGATTGGAGCCAGCAGCAAGGTCACGGTTTCCAGGCCTTCTTGAAGCAGCGCGCGATCCTGTTCGGTGCCTTGCGGGGCTTTTTCCAGCACGTTCATCAGCGTCATCACTTGGGCGATGGCGGTGTTGAATTTGTGGTGCTGGCCGACGTCCTGGCTGGCTTGTTTGATGGCCAGGTGGATCGAGCGGCGAACGGCTTTCTGCTCGTCGTTCAGGCTGGCGACGTCAAGTTTGCCCGGCAGACCCTGAGTGACGTGCGCTTGAGCCAGACGCCAGACGCGCTTGAGGAAGCGGTGCGAACCCTCGACGCCGGAGTCGGACCATTCCGCGCTCATGTCTGGTGGCGAAGCGAACATCATGAACAGGCGGCAGGTGTCTGCACCGAACTGGTCAATCATCGACTGTGGGTCGACGCCGTTGTTCTTCGACTTGGCCATCTTCTCGGTGCCACCGATTTCCACCGGCAGGCCGTCGGAGATCAGTTTGGCGCTAATGACCTTGGCCTTGCTGTCACGCTCAAGTTCTACGTCCGCCGGGTTGAACCAGGTGTAGGCACCATTGGCTTCGCGACGATAGTAAGTCTCGGCGATCACCATGCCTTGGGTCAGCAAGTTCTTGAACGGCTCGTTGGAGCTCACCAGGCCTTCGTCGCGCATCAGCTTGTGGAAGAAGCGCGCATAAAGCAGGTGAAGAATCGCGTGTTCGATACCGCCGATGTACTGATCCACCGGCAACCAGTGGTCGGCCGCCGATTTCTCGACCAAACCGCCTTCATAGTGCGGCGAGGCGTAACGGGCGTAGTACCACGAGGACTCGACGAAGGTGTCCATGGTGTCGGTTTCACGCTTGGCAGGCTGGCCGCATTTCGGGCAAGTGCACTCGTAAAACTCAGGCATGCGTGCCAGTGGCGAACCCGCGCCATCCGGAACGACGTCTTCCGGCAGTACGACGGGCAGTTGATCTTCCGGGACCGGCACATCACCGCAGGTGTCGCAGTGGATGATCGGGATCGGGCAGCCCCAGTAGCGCTGACGGCTGATGCCCCAGTCGCGCAGGCGGAACTGGGTGCGCGAGGCACCGAGTTCTTTCTTGATCAGCGCGACTTCCATGGCATCGAAGGCGCCTTCGAAGTCGAGGCCGTCGAACTCGCCGGAGTTGATCAGCGTGCCGTGTTCGCCGTAAGCGTCTTGCCATGGCGACGGGTTGGTGTCGCCGGAGCTGGTGCGCACCACGGATTTGATCGGCAAGTTGTACTTGGTGGCGAATTCGAAATCGCGCTCATCGTGCGCCGGAACCGCCATTACCGCGCCATCGCCGTAATGCATGAGTACGTAGTTGGCGACCCACACCGGGAGCTTCTCACCGGTCAGCGGGTGCTCGACGAACAGCGAGGTCGGCAGGCCTTTTTTCTCTTGGGTGGCGACGTCGGCTTCAGCAACGCTGCCGCCCTTGCATTCAGCGATGAACGCTTGCAGCTCAGGGTTGTTCTGCGCGGCCAAGGCGGCCAAGTGGTGTTCGGCGGCCACGGCAACGTAGGTCGCGCCCATCAGGGTGTCCGGACGGGTGGTGAAGACTTTCAGTACGCCGCTTTCGCCGATGGAATCGACGTTGTACGGGAACTGCACTTCCATACCGCGGGATTTGCCGATCCAGTTGCGCTGCATGGTCTTGACCTGTTCAGGCCAGCCCGGCAAGTCGTCGAGGCTCGACAGCAACTCATCCGCATAAGCGGTGATCTTGAAGTAGTACATCGGGATTTCGCGCTTTTCGATCAGCGCGCCGGAGCGCCAGCCGCGACCGTCGATCACCTGTTCGTTAGCCAGGACGGTCTGATCGACCGGGTCCCAGTTCACGGTGCCGTTTTTGCGATAGATCACGCCTTTTTCGAACAGGCGAGTGAACAGCCATTGTTCCCAGCGGTAGTAATCAGGCTTGCAGGTAGTCACCTCGCGGGACCAGTCCACCGCCAGGCCCAGGCTGCGCAGCTGGGTTTTCATGTAGGCGATGTTTTCGTAGGTCCACTTGGCGGGCGCTACGTTGTTCTTCATCGCGGCGTTTTCTGCCGGCATGCCAAAGGCGTCCCAACCCATGGGTTGCAGGACGTTCTTGCCTTGCATGCGCTGGTAGCGGGAGATCACGTCGCCGATGGTGTAGTTGCGCACGTGCCCCATGTGTAGCTTGCCGCTGGGGTAAGGGAACATCGACAGGCAGTAGAAAGTCTCCTTGCCTGGCTGTTCACTGACTTCAAAGGACTTTTGCTCGTCCCAGAACGACTGGGCGGCGGCTTCGATTTCACGGGGCTGATATTGTTCGTGCATGGCTACTTTTGAACTGAATAGGGGTGGCCTAATCCTCTTCAATGCAACGCTGGACGGTGATCTCGCCAAATCGGCGGTTCGGTGTCCAGACGAGCTGGAAGTGGAGTTACAGGAAGCGCCGTAGCATACATGACCGCACTCTATCGAGGGAAACCCTGATTACATGCAAAAGTTGGCTCCAAACCTGCTGCGAGGGCCGTTGGTCGCAGGGTTCAGCCGGTTTGTTCATGGAAGCTAAGCTCCTAATTGGGGAGTGAGTCTTATCTTCAATGAGGTGAGGGATGGTTGAGTCACAACGTAAAGTTACAAAACCGGAGCTGTATGAACGACTGATCGATCGTCTGGGAATGGCCCTGGACGCGGCGAAAACCGCCGGTCGGTTGCGTGATGAACGTCCCCTGGAGCTGGAGTTGCGAGGCCTGAGTCCCGCAGAGTTTGCATTGGTCAAGGCGTATCTGGATCGCAGTGAACGTGAAACACACGGATGCTTGTCAGAAGCAGTGAAGCAACTCGACGCACCACGTTCGGCCAAGATCATCTGGCTCAAGGACAAAACACCCGGCAGGGACGCGGTAAAGGTTCGGTCTCTGCAGTTCAAGTAAGGGCACTTGAAGCCATGACCTATGGTTTTTTGAAGCATAGTCCTTCCGCATTAGTTGTCGCATTGCGTCAACCCACTTAGGCTTCGGGCATCTCTGGAGATGCTCGATGCCTTTTCGTTATTTCGTGAAACAACTTCTGTTGCCTCCCGGCATTCTTTTGCTGCTGCTGGCGCTTGCCTGGTGGTTGCGCCGCTCACGGCCGCGACTGGCCGGATTGTGCTTTGCGCTGGGGCTCGGCGGGTTCTGGCTGATGAGCTTGCCGGTGGTGGTGCAATGGAGCGCCAAGGCTTTGGAGCGGGAGCCGGCGCTGGCGCTCAATGAATGGGCAACCCTGGCTCAGCGCGCCGATGCGATCGTGGTGCTGGGCTCGGGGCGTGAGCGGGGCGATTTGGCCTGGGGCGCCGATCAGCCGACCGGCGTTGGCCTGGAACGTCAGCGGTATGCCGCGCGACTGGCCAAGGCCTCCGGCCTGCCGATCCTGACCAGCGGCGGATTGCACTACGGCACGCCACCGACGGAAGCCAAATTGATGGCCGATTCGTTGCTCGATGATTTCGGCGTGACGGTGCGTTGGCAGGAAGGGCGTAGTCGCACGACTTGGGAAAATGCGCAGTTCAGTGCCGAGGTGCTGTTGCCGCAGGGCGTCAAACGCGTGGTCGTGGTGACTCAGGCCTGGCACATGCCGCGGGCAGTCTGGAGTTTCAAGCAGGCGGGATTTGAAGTGGTGCCGGCGCCGGTGGGGTTTCTAGGCGTGGACAATGCCCGGCCGTTGGGTGGCTGGATGCCGGAGTTCAAGTCGATTTGGCAATCCGGGCAGTTGTTGAATGAGGCGGTGGGGCAGATCGGGTATTCGATTTTCTACCGCTAAACCACTGTGGCGAGGGGGGCTTGCCCCCGTTCGGCTGCGAAGCAGTCGTAAAACCTGCTAGCGCGGTCTGACTGAACGAATGCCGGGGGCCGCTCCGCAGCCCAACGGGGGCAAGCCCCCTCGCCACAGTTCAGACAGTCTTGGCAATCCGGCTAGCCAACAGCGCCCAGCCAAACAACAACACACACAGAATAATCAACGGCCACGAACGCCATTCCAGGTAGGGCGTCAGGTTGTGCATCGGCACCACTTCGCCATACAGAATCCCGCGTTCGAACTGAGGAATCTGTGCGGTGATCTGCCCGTAAGGGTTAATCAAACCGGTCACGCCGTTGTTGGTGGCCCGGATCATCCAGCGGCCAGCCTCAAGCGCGCGCATCTGCGCCATCTGCAAGTGTTGCAGCGGGCCGATGGAGGTGCCGAACCAGGTGTCGTTGCTGATGGTCAGCAGCAAATCGCTGCGAGCGGCGAGGCTGGCGGCGAATTCTGGATAGACCACTTCATAGCAAATGAACGGCGCGATCTGATAACCCTTGGCTTGCAGCAGCGGCTGGTCGGCCGGGCCACGGGCAAAGTCCGACATCGGCAGGTCGAAGAACGCGATCAGCCCGCGCAGCAAGTCCTGCAGCGGAACGTATTCTCCAAACGGCACGAGTTTTTGCTTGAGGTAAGTGCCATCGCCTTCGCCGACCACGGTGATACCGTTGAAGAAGCGCTTCTCATGACGGACTTCCTGGCGGATCGGTACGCCGGTAATCAGTGCGGTTTTACGCTCGGCGGCGAAATTCCCCATCATGTTCAAGTAGCCCTCGGCGGACTCCTTGAGCACCGGTACCGCAGTTTCCGGCCAGATCAGCAGGTCGACGCGTTTGGAGCTGAAGCTCATGTCGCGGTACAGCGCCAATTGCGAATTAACCTGCGCCGGGTCCCACTTCATGCTTTGTTCGATGTTGCCCTGGATTGCCGCGACACTCAGCGCCGGGCCGGCCGGACTGGTCCAGGCATGTTCCTTGAGTGCGATACCCGCCACCCATGGACCCGCCAGCAGTACGACGCCAGCGGCGATGAAGCCCTTGCGACCCGAGCGAACCAGGCGTGGAGCGTTCCAGATCAGTGCGGCAGTCAGCGCCAGAACGAAGGACACCAGCCACATTCCGCCCACTGGCGCGAGCCCGGCCAGTGGGCCGTTGAGCTGGCTGTAACCGGAATAGAGCCACGGGAAACCGGTGAGAAACCAGCCACGAAACGCTTCCTGACCGACCCACAACGCGGCAAACGCCAAGGCGTCGGCCAGCGGTGCTTCGTTACGGCGCAGCCAGCGCGCCCAAAGCCAGGCGGGCAGGGCGAAGAACCAGGCAATCGCCGCGGTGAAGATCAGCATCAGGAAACCGGCCAGCAACACCGAAGCGCCGCCGAAGTGGTGGATGCTGTAGTAGATCCAGCTAGTGCCGGCGCCAAACAAGCCGAAACCGAAACACCAGCCACGACCCAAGGCCTGACGCGGGCTCAGTTCACGCAAACCAGCATAGAAGAGCCCGACCGCAACCAAGGCTAGCGGCCAGATATCGTACGGCGCCAACGCCAGGGTGGTGATTGCACCGGCCAACACGGCCAGCAGATTACCGGGCCAGCCGGGACGGGTCAGACGGTGCATTTCAATCCTTAGAGTTACCGGGCAATGGGTGTCAGGCGCAGCAAATGAATCCGACGGCTGTCAGCGTTCAAGATGCGGAAGCGATACGGGCCGATTTCAGTGATTTCATTGCGTTTTGGCAAATGCCCGAACGCGCTCATCACCAGGCCGCCAACAGTATCGAACTCGTCGTCGGAGAACTCGCTGTCGAAGAACTCGTTGAAGTTCTCGATCGGCGTCAGCGCCTTGATCAGGAAGTCACCGCTTGGCAGTGGCTTGATGTAGCTGTCTTCTTCGACGTCATGCTCGTCTTCGATGTCGCCGACGATTTGTTCCAGCACGTCTTCGATGGTCACCAGACCGGCCACGCCGCCGTATTCGTCAATGACGATGGCCATGTGGTTGTGGTTGGCGCGGAACTCACGCAGCAGCACATTCAGGCGCTTGGACTCCGGCACGAAAGTGGCCGGGCGCAGCAGGTCCTTGATGTTGAAGCTGTCGCCGTTCTCCTTGAGGATCAACGGCAGCAAGTCCTTGGCCAGCAACACGCCCATCACGTCATCGTGGCTTTCGCCGATCACCGGGTAGCGGGAGTGGGCCGAGTCGACCACGGCGGGCAGGAACTCGCGGGGTGTCTGGGTCGCCTTGATGCTGACCATTTGCGAGCGCGGGACCATGATGTCCCGTACTTGCAAGTCAGCTACCTGAATGGCGCCTTCGACGATGGCCAGCGCTTCGCTGTCCAGCAGTTTGTTTTGGTGTGCGTCGCGCAGCAGCTCCAGCAGCTCCTGGCGGTTCTTCGGCTCGTGGGCAAAAGCCTGGGTGAGCTTACCCAGCCATGACTTCTGCCCGTTGCTCGATCGATCTTCGCTCATAGCGATTACTCTGAATCCTTTGTTGTAACGATAGGGGATGTTTCGGTTTCGTCGTCCGCATAAGGGTCGGGATAGCCCAACTCTGCAAGCAACGTTCGTTCCAGTGCTTCCATTTCTTCGGCTTCGTCATCATCTATATGGTCGTAACCAAGCAGATGCAAGCAGCCGTGAATGACCAGATGTGCCCAGTGGGCTTTCAGTTCCTTGCCTTGCTCCGCGGCTTCGCGCTCGACCACCGCCACGCAGATCACCAGATCGCCCAGCAGTGGAATATCGAGAAACTCGTCGGGAACATCGGCCGGGAACGACAAAACATTGGTGGCGTAGTCTTTCTGCCGCCAGGTGAAGTTCAGTTCGCGGGCTTCTTCTTCATCGACCAAGCGGATGGTCATTTCGGAGTCGGCAGTACGCTGGCGCAGGGCCAGTTCGCACCATTGGCGGAACTCGGCTTCGCTTGGGGCAGGCGCTTCGGTGGCCAGTTGCAGATCAAGCTCAAGCATCGTGGCGTTTGTCCTTTGGTGTTTCTTCGGCGACGCGATTTTCGAAGCGCTCGTAGGCTTCGACAATGCGTTGCACCAGCGGATGGCGCACGACGTCTTTGGGTTTGAAGTGGGTGAAGCTGATGCCCGGCACGTCTTTGAGCACTTCGATCACATGGTGCAGCCCGGACTTGGTGCCTTTCGGCAGGTCGACCTGGGTGATGTCACCGGTAATGACCGCGGTTGAGCCGAAGCCGATGCGGGTCAGGAACATCTTCATCTGCTCGACGGTGGTGTTCTGGCTTTCGTCGAGGATGATGAAGCTGTTGTTCAGCGTACGGCCGCGCATGTAGGCCAGCGGCGCGACTTCGATCACCTGACGTTCGATCAGCTTGGCCACGTATTCGAAGCCGAGCATTTCGTAGAGTGCGTCGTACAGCGGACGCAGGTACGGGTCGATCTTCTGCGACAGGTCGCCGGGCAGGAAGCCGAGCTTTTCGCCTGCTTCAACTGCCGGGCGCACCAGCAGGATGCGGCGAATCTGTTCGCGTTCCAGCGCGTCTACCGCGCAGGCAACGGCCAGATAGGTCTTGCCGGTACCGGCCGGGCCGATGCCGAAATTGATGTCGTTACCGAGGATTTCCTTCACGTAGCGCAACTGATTCAAGCCACGAGGGCGAATCATGCCTTTTTTGGTGCGCAGGGCCACGGAGGGTTCGGCGGGGGAGATGTTATCCATTTCCTCGACGGCCGATTCCTGCAGGAACAGGTGAACCGTATCCGGTGACAGCTCTGAACCTTTGGTTTCCCGGTACAGGCGACGGATCAGATTTTCCGCGGAGGTGGTGTGCTTGGGTTCGCCGATCAGTTCGAACTGGTTTCCGCGATTGCGGATCTCGATGGTCAGGCGCTGTTCGATCAAGCGCAGATGCTCGTCGAATTGCCCGCACAGATTGGCGAAGCGGCGAGCCTCAAAGGGCTCGAGGATAAAGCGATGTGGTTCGATGGGTGCGTTCAAGGTCGTATTTAGCCGCCCTGGGGCAATTAAGATGAAATCAAGGATAACGCCAGTGGGCTGGGTACGAAAGCTCTTAAATAACCCAGCACCAAACACCGATCTCGTAGGAGCGAGGCTTGCCCGCGAAGACTGACTGACAATCAACATATGAGTCGTCTGTCATGCAGTCTTCGCGAGCAAGCTACGCTCCTACAGGTTATGCGGTGTTACTGGATCAGTGAGCCCCGTAACGAGTGCGGCTGTGCGGCATCAATGTGCACGTCGGC
>Ga0209862_1000523_pt1 | contig 13938 bp, 12 predicted proteins | sample OrgsoiDNA_201061_FD_185809 | JGI IMG/M metagenome (GOLD analysis project Ga0209862, IMG submission 185809) | Permafrost soil microbial communities from the Arctic, to analyse light accelerated degradation of dissolved organic matter (DOM) -... | ecosystem: Environmental > Terrestrial > Soil >... | reverse complement strand
GCTGCGGGAGGCGGTGGAAAAAACCACAGCCGCGGCGCAAGGGCCTGGCGCGGGCGAAGGGGCGGCGAGCGACCGTTTGGGCGCGAAATCACAGGTTCGGATATAGGGATCGGACTTAAAAACGCGGGTTGACAGCCCGTCGCCAGAGTCCTTTTTTGTTCGCGCCCTCAAAGCCCGCGGGGGCGATCGGACAGCGCCAGCGAGAGCGGCCGCTCGCTGGCTCGATCAACCCCTTTGGCCGGCGCCGGGTGGCCCAATTGCCACTCACGCTCATTGCCCGCGCTTCCAAACACGGAGGGAGTGCCCCCATGGCGACGGCTTTTCCCCATCGGCTTGGATCCCTCATGAATTCGGCGCGCGCCTCCAACGCCCTCTTGACCTGAAACGGCCGCATCCGAAGGCTGATGAAAGCCCCGGAAAGCCCCAGGTCAAGACGGTCTTGCTCCTCCAAAGCGGAGAGCCATTGATCGAAAAAGAAACGTTCTCTCTCGTTCAGGGTCGCCTCGGAGTCGGCGTGCATGACGTGCGGGCACATCACGCAGCTAAACAATTCGCCGCCGTCAGGGCGGTTTTCTTTCGACACATGCAAACAGCCAAAGCAGCCCTGGCTGGTGTACGCCGCGTTGACCCGGACGCGCCGGGTCCCGTGGCGCGGGCAATTGCGCTCGGCCCACTCGCCCGTCACGCCGTGCCCCATGCGCTGGACCAGGCGAGCGAGCGGGGCGTTGATTTCGGAGCCCTCGAAGGACAGGCTCTCCGTCACAAAAACCGACGGAGGCCCGGCCTCGAACAAGCGGTTCAGCGAATAAGCCGCCTCGTTTTTGATTCGGCCGCGGACTCTCGCGGCGTATTTTTGCTGCTTCAGGGTGGCGACGGGAAGCCCCTGCCGCTGGCGCGAAGCCTGGTAATCGCATTGCTTCTCGACCAGGGGCTTGATCGATCGGCCCCAGCCCTCGCGGATATACTTCAAGTCGATCGGATTGCCCTGGCTGTCTTTGGCGCAGAGCTCGGGGCTCCCGCCGGGCACGCCGGCCGAGGTCGCCAAAAACACGCGCAGGCCGGCGTCTCCGGCCAACACGCCGGTTTTCGACGCAATCGCCAAGAAGTCGAGCTTGCCTTTGTTCGCGCCGCGGAAGTTGCCCCTGCGCGTGTCCGTTTGCTTGGCCGCGCTTTTGGGCGCCGGCGTGTGGTCGCGGTCCATGAAGTCGTCCAACGCATGAGCCGCGGGCTGCAGGGGCCCTCGTTGACGCTCAGACAAAGAGTCAAGAAGAGAGGGAGCGCGGGGACTTTAACAAAAGGGAAAAATCATGCAAGAGGGGAAACTTTTTTTTCGAAAAAAGTCGCAACTTCAAAGCCGAGTGCTATATCATTGAAAAACAGCGGCGCCTCCTGGGCCGCTCCTCTTGCCCCAGGCTGGACAACGCAGATGGCCCCAAAACCTCAACCGCACATTCAGAAACGAACTCCCGTCCGCGACAACACGGGCGAAATGGAGATGCTTCACCAGGGCATTTCAGAGCAAAGCCTCAGGACCGTCGAAAAGGTCGCCTCGCGCGTGGATTTGCGCCGGGCGCGCACGCGCAACCCTTTGCACGCCGCCCCCATGGTGCACGCGGCCGAAGCCGGCAGCAAGGCGATTGTCCGTTTTTTGGCCACGCAATGCGATTTGGAGCAAAGAGACGTCTACCCAGGCAACACCGCCCTTTTGGCCGCGGCCGAAGCTGAGCGCCCGAAAATTGTCGAAACGCTGTTGGAGTTGGGGGCTGATCCCTTGGCCGTCAATCACATGGGCGACACAAGCTTGATGCTGTCCCTGACTTTGGGCTCCGACGAAAGCCTGCGGTGCTTTGAGCTTTTGCTGCCCGTGAGCGACGCGGGCGCCGCAGATCGCGACGGGCAAACGGCGTTGATGGTCGCGGCGCATTATCACGGCTTCTCCACGTTCGAAAAACTTCTGCCATTGAGCGACCCGGCGGCGGTGTCCAAGCATGGAGAAACGGCGGCTTGGGGCGCCATTTACGCCGGCGGACAGCCCGAAACACACGCGATCGCGAAACTTGATGCTCTTTTTTCCTTGATTCCCGCGGACCGCTCCTTTTGGCTTCGCGTCAAATCGGAAAAACACACCAGCCTTGCGCAAGCGGCGATCGACATTCGGCATTCCGCGTGCGCCCATTGGCTTTTGGATCGCAAAATAGGATCGCCCGCATGCGCCAACGACGCGTTGGGCGAATGCTTTAAATTTTATAGCCCTTCGTTCGAAGAAACCCAAGTGGCGAGAAGGCTTTTGCGTCTGGCTGACGCAAAACGCCCCCAAAGCTCCGGATTATTGCTTTTGGACCATCTGTGGAGCTTGGCCAGCGTGTTTGAACCCGGCGCCGTTTACGCTCGCGACTTCGAGCTTGATTCTGAGATGGTGGATTTTCTGGCCGCCGCCGATCCTTTGAACCCCTGCGCGCGCGATATTTGGGAAGCGTGGGGGCCTCAGCGGCTGCCCCGGCTGAACGCGGCTGTGGAAGCCGAAATTTTGCGGCAAACGCTGGCGAGATCAAATCCCGCGGCATTGGCAGCGACCGAAAACGACGCATTTTCAGAAACGAGCGGGGGGCGCCCGGCTCGAGGCGCGGCGCGGCGCGTTTGACGCGCGCCAACCCTCGCGGATGCTCGGTTTTCGTTTTTCCGCCGTCTGCGCAATTCTCCCCGAAAGGACCAGCGGAAGGCTTTCCGCTGGCGCGCCCCCCTTTCTGGCGCTAAAATAAATCTCGCGATTCCATTCCACTGTCCGTTTCCCTTCCGGATCGCGGCGTCGTCTTGACGCTATATCTTCGGCCTTTCGCACCTGGCGCACGTCATGCCCTTCGCTTCCGCTTCTAAAACTCCCGTCGCAATCCAGATCAAGCTCAACAATGACCTGTCCGCGGCGGCCCGCAACGGCTCGGTCGGCGGCTTGGAGAAGGCGCTCATAAAGGGAGCTGACCCCTTGGCCGCCCTTGGCGGCGAGACGCCCCTGATCGCGGCCGCGCGTTATGGCCGAATCGAATGCCTGAAAATCCTTTTGCCGCTGTCCGACCCTTTGGCCTCCAATAATCAGGGATTCACCGCTTTGCAATTCGCGGCGCTCATGGGCGACGCGGCGGCGGTTGAGCTTCTTTTGCCGGTCTCGGACATTGCCCGCGGCGAGCGCGATGGCATAACGCCCCTCATGCACGCGGTTCGCAAAAATCAGTTGGATTGCGTTCGGATTTTGAGCGTCGCCGCGGACCCGGCCCAGACGGACAGCGATGGCCGCACAGCGTTGACGCACGCGGCGATGGCCCTTGAAATCGGACAACCCAACACGGCGCAAAGCGACGCTTGCGCCCAGATCATGGCTTTGTTGGTTGAGCGCGCAGGGCCCAGCGTCGTGAACGCGGCGGACAAAAACGGGCGGACGCCGTTCGCGACAGCCTTGGCGCATGAAAAAAAGCACAATGCCTTGGCGCTGATTCCATCGACTGATTTGAACGCTAAAGACCCTCTGGGGTTCGACGCGTTTGCCTTGGCTTTCAGAATGCTGAGCGTCGGCACAAACGACACGGGCCGCGTCGTGCTTGAAGCCCTTTGCTCCGATCCGCGCGCCACCGAAGAGCAAGTGAATCGCGTGGTTCATGGATTCAGCGCGAAAGAGCGCTTCGAAATGCCACAAGCCGTCGCGCGCTTCGAGGCGTTCGCCATTCAGCGCGAACTGGCCGCAAACGCCCTCCCCTCTGGCCAAAAACCCGCGCGGCGCGCCGCCCGATCGCTATGAGGCCCCCGTCCTCCTTCTTGCCCTCACGGTTTTCCGCCAGGATGGGCGCCCGCGCTTCGCGTGGCCAGATTTGCTGCCTGCCGCATTGGACCAGCCCACTCAATGCGCTTTTTTTACGCAAAACATCCGTGAATATCGGGCAATTTTTCCCTAAATTGAAGAAATCTCCCCCCTGCTCGAATATGGTCTTTTTTTTGCTTGCCAATGTGTCGTTTTTTTGTCAGAGTGCGCCCTTTCTTCATTCAATTCACTTGAATAGAACGCTCGTTTTCAAAAAGACAGCCTATAATTAATCAAGACCCCGGCGCTTCTCCCCCTTTTTTCACCCCTTTTTAGCTGCGCGGCCTTTTTGGAGGCTTTGGACATGTCTGAATCCAGCTCTGCTTTGACGCAAGACGCGTTGCGCGCTCTCAACCAAGAACTGCGCCGCGCGGCCCAACTCGATCGGCCAGGGCCTCTTTCGGACTTGCTCGCCAAGGGCGCCAACGCCAACGACCAAGCCGGCACGGTGGACGGGCGCACGGCCTTGATGGAGGCGGCCTCTCGCGGCAACATTCGCAGCCTGGAAGTCCTCCTGCCGCATTCTGACGCAAAGCTCGCCAACGACAACGGCTTCACCGCTCTCATTTTCGCCGCCGCGAGCTGCCACGCCGATTGCGTGGAGCTTCTTCTTCCTGCGTCCGACTCTCTCGCGCGCAACGACCATGGGCAAGACGCCCTCTCGCTCGCGACGCTGGCTTCGTGCGTCAAATGCGTCAAAGTCCTGCTGGCCGCGGATGTCTCTTTTCAGCGCGATTTGCGCGGCCAGACCCCGCTCCACCACGCGGCCCGCGCCGGCGCCATGAACGCCCAAAAGCAGCAAGAGCTCTTCGCTTTGCTTCTCGCCGCGTCCGGCCCTGAATGCCCCAACGTGTTCGATTCCTGCGGCCGCACGCCCTTGATGAGCGCCGTTTGCGCCCGCAACCCCGAAGGCCTGCGCATCTTGGCCGACCATTGCGATTTGTCGCTGCAAGACCCTAAGGGGCGCACGGCCTTGGAGCAAGCTTCTCGTTCGGGATTCTGGGAAGGCGTTGAACTTCTCGCCACCCACCCGAAAGCCCACGCGACGGACATTGAGCATGCGTTCGCCATTTGCCCCGAGCAAGACCAATTGCCGCTCACAGCGCAGCGCTTGGTCGCGATCGCGCAAGCCGCGGGCTCCGACGCTCCGACGGCCCTTGCGGGCCTTTGGGCGCGACTGTCTGTCGGAAAGAAAAACGGCGCGCTGCCGGTGTCGGTGCGCGTGTCTCGCATAGCCCCCGCGTGGGAGACGCCGACCATTTATTCGGCCGACAAGGACGCCCGTTTTGGCGCCGTTTCCCCCAATTCCATTTCACCCGCTTCGCCTTTTTTTAACCGCTGACGCCTGGGCGGCGCGGGCTCCGGATTCCTCATTGGCTCGCGCGCCGTTCGCTCATATCCTTCGCGCGATCGTTGTGGTCGGCGCAAGCGGGCTTTTTTCCGCGCCTGCGCGCGCCTGCTCCACTGTTCGCGCCAGCTCTCGCCGCTCCCTGACGGCCATTGCGCGGGGCATTTCAATTTCGAGCTTTGCGCGCCAGCCCAAGACCTTTTCAAGCCCCTTGTCGCTCACGGCTTCCAAACCACACAGCATTTCCAGCGTTTTCATCCGTGGCGCGAGCGTGTTCCTCAATTGATTTTCGCTGCCGCCTTTTTTCGCGAATGCCTCCATTTTGTCCATATACTCCAACAAAGCGTCCACGATTTTGACGCCAATTTTCTTGGCCCTTTCAGCGTCTTGCGCCCACGCGCGCTTGAACAATGTCTCTGTCAATTCGCCCTCGCCTCGCATCCCCGCTTCCTCGAGGCATGAGCGCACGCCCGTTTGCCCAATCACTTGCCCCGCCAACGAATCGAACTGAGCCTCTTCGAACACGTCTGAAAAAGGGACGATCAATTTCGCGATTTCCGCGCTTCTCGATCCGCGCATAAGGGAAACCAACGGCGAAATCAGGTTTGTCGCCTCGTCCTCTGCGCCCGGCCTGAATTCAAATGCCTGGCGAAGCGGATGCCCGCTCGGGGGGATCAAAGCCTTGATCATTTCCACGCGCGGCGTCGACAATTTGCAGGCCTCGCTCAACGCCGTGCGGCCCGCGTCTGACACCGCGTATGGATCGCTTCGATCCAAGATTGTCCATGCGCGGCCCGCGCTTGCGTTTTGCAGCAAAACCATCAGTGGCGTTCGCCCGAATTCGAATGGCTTTTTGAAATCCACCCCGGCTTTCATCAACGCGGCCAGACAAGGCATCGCATTAGGGCTGTCTGTGGCCATGTTCAAGACATCGTTGAGCAAAAAGGCCGTGGTTTCCTCATCCAGCGCTTGAATGGCCGCCCTGGATTTTGGCTGGGTGAGAGCTTTCGCCAAGCGGTCCTCTATGGAGGCATCTTCTTCGCCGCGCAAAAGCTCCGCCAAATGGACCGCCAAGGCTTGCGCTTCTGCGTCGAGGGAAGCGGAGCCGATTTCTTGCGTTTGGATGCTCATTCTGAATGCTCAAAAAAACGGGTTTAAACCCGGTTCGGCCATCGCGGGTTTTCACCGTCGGCGAACACAGCGCCCTCTCTGGAAGGCCATCGAGGGTTCAGTCTACCGCCTTTCGCAAGCCTGATCCACGGGAACAAGCCCCGTTCGACGGCTTTCGACGGCCCTTTTGCGCCTCAGCGCGCCTCGCTCGCCCCAGCCTTCCCTTTCCATGGCGTTCAGGGTCTGCTAGAATAAGAAATTGCCCCCGCGCACAGTTTTCTTCAGGCTCGCCATGTCCGATCCACAATCTAGCGCTCTCTCGTTCAGTGATGAACATTACGAGCTGTTTTTCGAATTGGCGACCCAGGGCGGCAATTTGGACGACTTGCGCGCTTGCCTTGCCCGCATCCATCCGAACCATGCAGGATATGGCCTTGACGCGCCTCGCGCCACAGCGCTGCACATCGCGGCGCGCAGCGGACGCCCTGAATTGGTTGAAATGGTGTTGCCGTTAACTGACCCGAGCGCCCAAGACATCAACGGCGAAACCGCTTTGCATGCCGCGGCGAATCAAGGATCCGCGCAATGCGCGAGGCTGTTGGCGACCGCCTGCGGCGTGAACGCGAAAGACAACAATGGCTCCACGGCCCTTGTCGTCGCGTTGTCGGAGGGACATGAGGAATGTGCTCGCTTTTTGGCTTCGGTTTCTGATTTGGACACCCAAGACAAACACGGCTTCACGGCCCTCATGGTCGCCGCCGCTGACAACAAACTCGCGAATTGCATTGATTTTTTGGCTCCTGGCTCCACTCTTTCGTTTGAGACCGAAGATGGGCTCACAGCCCTTTTGTTCGCCGCGCACGGGATTCAAGAAGATTGCGTTCGCGCTTTGATCCCCCATTGCAAGCCCGCAGACTTCCGGGCGCAAATGAAAAGAGAGCATTACACCGCCTTGATGTGCGCCGTTGAGTGGAATCGACCCGAATTGGTTGAATTGCTCGCCCCGCGCAGCGATTTGTCCCAAAAATCCGAAGGCGGCTTGACCCCTTTGGAAATGGCGGTCAACCGCGTCGTGGCTTTTTCTCGCCCGGAGCATTGGGAGACGCTGGACGCTTTGGCTCCTTTTTTGAGCGAAGAAGAATTTCACGGTGTGTATTTGCGCCAAATTGATTTGGCGCAACACCGCGCTCGCGCGCCGCGCGCCGCGGCTCGTTTGGAGGCGCATGAATTGAGCCACGCGATCCAAGTTTCTGAGGACTCAGCCATGGGCGCGACGCTTGCTCGACGCGCTCCTCGCAGCCTTTGAGCGCTCCATCTTCTCCAAGGCGCCCCCGCTCACCATGCCGCATTCCGCCCTTCACGCGAAAATAGCCCCCGCCTCTTCGGCGCACGCTCCTTCTGAGCTCTCGCCCGCGGACATGCTAGCGTTGGCCATGCGCGACGGCGACTCCGGGGTCGTGAGGCATTTGGTCCAGAGACTGCCGCGAGAAGCCACTTTGGCGCTGTCTTCGCAAGGGAAAAAGGCCCTCATGCTGGCCGCCGCCCACCGGGATGCCAAGCTCATCGCCATTTTGCTGCCGGTGTCCAACCCTGACGCGGCCGACGCAAACGGCAACACGGCGATCATGCACGCGGCCGACGGCCCGGGAGACTCTGCCGCCGAAACGCTGCGGTTGCTCGCCCCGGTGTCTGATTTGTCGCTTGTCAACAAGCACGGCATGACCGCCTTGCGCCTGATCGCGCTTCATCCGCGCAGACTCGCCAGCCTGCAAGCCGTGGGGGCGTTTTGCGCGCCCGAAGTTTTTCGGATTCCCGACTCCATGACCGGAAGCGGGCGCGATCCCTTGATGGATTGCGCGAACATGTCCGATGTCGAAATGACGCGCTATTTGGCGCCCTTTAGCGACTTGTCGGCCACCGACAGCGGGGGGCGACGCGCCTTTGACCTCGCGCTGAACGCAGGCCCCTTCCGCGGATCGGCCACGACGGCGCAATGGGCCACGCTGGACGCCCTTGCGCCCTACGTCTCGGACCTTGATCTTGCCCACGCGCTTGGCTGCTGCCGCGGCCCGAGGCAAGACGGAGCTCCCGGCGAAGACAAATCGCACTTTCTGCTGCCGCTCACGCGAGCGGAACAAGAGGCCCGCGCTCTCAAAAAGGTGGCTTTTGGCGGCGACGCCGCGCCTTCGTCCTCTCGCAAGCCTCCACGCGCGCTCTGAGCCGAAAGCGGCGCAAGCCACGCCGCGAGCAACCGCGCAGAATCGACTCCGGCGGCCTCCTTTGAGCATCGTTCGTCTCCCTTGATCGCGAATTTTTCATCGATCTTCGGTTTCAACGGGATTTTCCAGCGCGACCAACAGCCCGCTCACGCCGACCGATGGCCGCCGTTTTTGCTTTCGATGTGGCATGATCAAATAAGTTGCAAAAAACATCTTATTTTTGTCGGTCTCATTTTTGCAAGCGTATAATAGCTTCATTGGCCAAAAAAATCGGCCGCCACACGAAAGGGCTTTTCCATGACCGCCTTCGCCGCCCCCGCCGCCTCTCGCGTCATCGCTGTCACCGGCGCCAGCCGCGGCATTGGCCGCGCCTGCGCCATCGCCCTGGCCGCCCCGGGCGTTTCCCTTGTCCTTATGGCGCGAAATGCCGAAGAATTGAGGGAAACGGCCCAGTTGTGCGAAGCGCGCGGAGCCATCGCGCATCGATTTGGATTCGACCTTTCGAAAATCGACGAAATCGAAACCCGAATCCAAGAAATCAAAGCCCAATGCGGCTGCATTGACGTCTTGGTCAACAACGCGGGCGTGTGGATCGAGGAGCCCTTTTCCACCGGCGACATGAGCGCGTGGGATTTCGCGTTGGACGTGAATTTGAAAGCCACGATGCACCTGACGCGCCACGCCTTGGAGGGAATGCCCGAGGGCGGAGCCATTGTTTTCATCGCTTCGACCGCCTCTCGCAAGGTGTATGCGAACGGGACCAATTACTGCGCGGCTAAACACGGCCTGATGGGCTTCGCCGGGGCATTGTTTGAAGACGTCCGCGAACGAGGCATCAAGGTCAGCAGCGTGCTGCCGGGCGTCGTCAACACCGACATGCACGCGAGCGATCCGAAGCTCGAAAAGCCAAAAATGATTCAACCTGAGGATGTCGCGGCCGCCGTGGCCTTCATTGTCCACTCGCCCGCCAATGTCTGCCCGACTGAAATCGCGCTCCAGCCCCAAAAGAACCCCAAAACGCGCTCGCCGGCTTGAAAGCGGATTTCGTCGCCGCCCGTTTGGATTTTTGATTGGATTGAAAAAAGGAAAATCGCCATGGCCTCCCCGTTGTCCGCCTTGTTGCCCACCCTTCCCGTTCCGGGCGGCCCATTGGCGTCCTTGAATTCGGATGCCAATTTGACGCCGAATTTGTCCGCCGCGGCCGCCGCCACGGTTGGATACCGGGGCAAGCATTTCACGGTGCCGACGCTGTCGCGCGAAGGGTTTGAGATCGTGGCGGACGCCGCCCGCAACGCCGCCGTCGTGCCAACGGCCACGGAAAGCCCCATCATCGCCGACCTCAACAGCGTCTGGGACATCCGCCGCTTCATGACGCCGCGCGCGCCGGTGAGCCTGGGGATTTTGACGGCGTCCGAGCAAACGGATTTTTCCCGCCCGGGCGCCCCGCGCACGCTGGACATGCCCATCAAGTTTCCGGGCTCGAATTTCCGCATTCCCAAAACCCTCGAGCAATTTCGAGCCGCCATCGAGCGCGTGGCCCATTTCGAGGCCGCCGCCAATCCGGATTGCTTTGACGAATATTACTGCTACATGACGGTCGACCAGGGCTGGGTCAAGCCCGACACCCTCCAGCGCGAGGCGCCCTGCCATGTCGACGGCTTCCAAGGCGCGCGTTGGAGCCCCAAGGTCCGCTTGAACCACACCTATGTGGTGAGCGACGCGATTCCCACGACTTATTATGTCCAGCCTTTTGACTTGTCGGGGCTCGACGAGGCGAAGCATAATTTCTTCTGGGAAATGAACCGGATTGTGGCTGAGACGCACTCCGCGCACGCCTGGCGCCCGGAGGCCAACGAAATCAACCTGATCGACGCCTACACCGTCCATCGAGGCACAGAGGCCACGGAGCCCACGTTTCGCACCTGGATTCGCCTCTCTTTTGAAGTGCGCAAGTTTGATCGCTTGGGCAACGCGCGCAACCCCTTGTTCCAATACGACTGGGAAATGGTCCCGCGCGACATCGAGGGCCTGAATCTGGTCGCTTATGACGAAAGCGGCGATCCGAGCCTTCGCGTTTTCCCGTGGCAAGACGAAACGGGCGCGGCGCACGCGGATCCAAAAAAACGCACCAAGCCCAATTTGAAGGGCGTGGCCCATTCCTGAGAACGGATCACGCCCTTGGATCACAATTGGCTCAGCCAGGCTCCTGCCCAATCCGCTCTTTTTCACGCTGACGCATTCAGGCGAAGGTCATCCACATGAACAAACGCCATTTGCTCTTTGACGCCCCCGAATTGCGCGACGCGATCCCCGGAAGCAGCGTCGTGCAGGCCATTCGAGTGGAGATGGCGGTGGGCGCTTCGATTGACGTCGTGGAGAAACTTTTCAGCGACTTGGAAGACGCGCGTCCGGGCCAGTCCGCGGCTCTGTTTCTCCCTGATGAGCAACAACCCTTGTGGAGCGCCTGGGGGGACGCCCCATCAGACCGCCAGAGCGCCTTGTTCGATCTGCTGGCCGCGCATGGGCTGCCGATGACGACGCCTCTTTTCTGGGCGGATGGAGAACCCAGCGACTGCGTGGGCATGGGGCCGTGGTGCTCCGTCAAAACCTCATTGAGCTTGCCCGGGGGCAGCGCCGAATCGCGCGAAAACCGCGCCAAAGCGCAAAAAACGACGCGGGTTTTGATCGCCAAGGGCTCTTGGCCCCACCCTGCTTTTTTTGCCCATCGCCCGGAGCTTTCAAAGCCTTATGAGCGCCTGCTTCAAAGCGCGATTTCCGAGCTTCCGTTCCCGCCGCCCGGAAACACACAAAAGCCAGACGCCCGCGTCATGGCCGCGCAGGGCGCGGGAGAGATATTCGCGCTTCTTGAGGCCGACGCTCTTGCCCGGGGCATTGCGCAATCCGCCCACTCATTGCGGCCCGACGCCCTTCAACGACCGCTGGCCCTGCGCGTGTGATCGCTCGAGCGTTCATTGCCCTTCTCTTTTTGCTCTTTTCTGGATTTCGTGATGCATGCCTCGCTCCCGCCATTCGTTGTTCCCGAGCCTATTTTTGAGCCGCGCTCGGCCACGCCGGCTGAAATCACGGCCTTTGAGGCGCTGCGCCTCGCCCAGGACGATTTGGCCGCGGCGTGCGCGGCGAACGACGTCGAAGCCGCCATTGACGCCATGAATCGCGGAGCCAGCCCCAACGCCCAGCCATGGCGCGAACGCGCTCCTCTTGCGCCTCAGCGCAGAGACGGCGCGGGAAAACTCTTGCCCAACGAATTGCTCGAAGGCGGCCAGAAATTTTGGCAAGCGGAGGGCTCTTCGCCTTTCGAAACGCTGTTGCATTGCATTTGGACGCCCGCGACAGGCAACGCGCCGCCCCAACTAGGCCGCGCGTTGCCCATGGCCCAAGCCCTTCGGGCTCGCGGGTGGGACTGCGTTTTCCGCGCCGACATGCCTGCCCGAACCCCCTTCATGCACGCCTTGTTGGTCGGGGACAGCGAAACGGCTTTTTGGCTTTTGGATGAATTGAAGCTCCCCCCCGATGACGCCGCCGGGGGCTCCGCTCTCTGCTGGGCCTTTCTTTGCGATGATCAGGCTGTCCGGCGCCTGGCCTCGCTGGGCGCCAACCCCTCCGCGCGGCATCGCTGGGACGAGTCCGTTCTTTTCTCTCCTTTGCTGCTGGCCCGCGTTTATGGACATTTTCCGCGCGCTCAACTTTTGATGGAGCTGGGCGCGCCGATCGAAGACCTTCGCAAGCCCGATCCACTTGACGAAGCCGCCAACCGCGCGATTGAAGACGCCGTCCGGAACATGGATTTTTTCCAATTTGAAATTGGCCAGCGCTGGGCGCAAACCCCCGACTCTCATTTTGAAGGGCTTTTGAACGCAAAGTCGGAGCAGCAAGCCCTGTCCGCCGATATCGGCGGGGCAGCCAATGGCTCGGATCACGCCAAGGCCGGCGACGCGCCTCGGCAACGGACTCGCCTTTGAGCTCGATTTGAGCGTAAAATGAAAGGCCCCAAAGCCAACGCGCCGCTTTATGGGGGGCTTCGTGATTTTTTGTCTCTTTTCGTTTCTTTGCTCGCTTTTTTGATCGGACCTTCTCGTGCAATCCCTTTCGACGTCTCTGGACCTCTCGCCAACGGCCTCTTCGCCGGCATTGGCTTCTGGCTTCCCGGCTCCCGGCGCCGAATCTCTCTCCCGCGCGCATTGGACGCCAGAGCGCATGGATTCCGTTTTGTCCGCCGTGCTCCAAAAAGACACCGCAGCGCTGAACGCGTTGTTGGCTCAACCCGCGGCGCCCTTTCCCGCGCAAATCGGCAATGAGTTGAGCGGTCGCGAAATATTGTTCATCGCGATTCGGCTGGGTTATTCAGAGGGCGCTCTCCTTTTGCTGCCGGCCTGCGACGCTCGCGCCGCCGACGCCACGGGGGCCACCGCCTTGATGATGGCGGCGAGCCACTGTGATTTTCAGATGATTCAAGCGCTGATTCCCCTGTCCGATCCATGCCAGGCCGACGAGCATGGGCAGACTCCGCTTTTCCACTTGGGCAGCGGCCGCGCGAACGCTTCGGCTCCTGACGACTTCGAACGCCGCAACAGCGCGGCCTGCGCCACGGCTTTGGCTCACTTTTGCGATCCCGAACAGCGCGACCATCGAGGCGAAACGGCGTTGATGCATATGGCGAACTGGGCTCTCAATCCACTGAGTCTTCCCGCGGCCCTCACCGTTTGCGATCCAAAGGCCACGACTCAAGACGGGCTGACCGCTCTCATGGTCGCCGCGCAATCCGGCACGCCGGGCGCCATGGAACGCATTTTGGCTCTTTTGCCTTATTTGGACGCCAACGCGCTTGACGTGAATGCAATGACCGCTTTTGATCATGCCGCGAATCGGATTGCCGCGGGCTACCAGGAGCGGCACACGCTGCATCAGCTGTTGGGCTGCGCGGACTTGTTGTGCGAATCGGCGTCTGTCGATCGCTTGGATCGACTGTTGCGAACCTACGGAGCCACGAAATTGCCGCGCGCTTTCGCCCGCGTCGAAGCGGCTCAATTGCAAACGGCGCTCAACGCCGCGGACTCGTCCCTGTCCTCAACCGCTGGAGCCTCCTCGTTTCGCAAGCCCCGGGTGCTTTGAGCAGAACGCGTTCGGCGCGCGGCCCCCATGCGCCCAAAATCCTGATACACTGTTTTTGCCGCAAATTCGGGCCGCGCTTCTCCGAGCCCCATTTTTCTCGGCCAACGCCCTCAATCCGCCGCCTCGCGCGACTTTTCATGAAAATCAGGCCCGACAATGGTCAATTGGAATGTGTCTTGGAGCGACAAGCAACGTCCTCTCGTGAACTACCCCTGCCTGAAGGCAGGAGCTTCCGGGATAGGGCGCGAGGACAGCCGCGAGGCCTCCATCGAGCGCGATTGCGC
>Ga0209862_1000520_pt1 | contig 13953 bp, 9 predicted proteins | sample OrgsoiDNA_201061_FD_185809 | JGI IMG/M metagenome (GOLD analysis project Ga0209862, IMG submission 185809) | Permafrost soil microbial communities from the Arctic, to analyse light accelerated degradation of dissolved organic matter (DOM) -... | ecosystem: Environmental > Terrestrial > Soil >... | reverse complement strand
AACGGCAGGCCTGGGGTGCTACTTGTGGGTTCCCCAATCGAGCGCGGGTTTGTTGGAATCGTTGAATCTTTGTGGAGAATTGGGATTATTCGATGGGATCGGCGGGGATGCGTTGCGCGACGCCTTGGGCCAAAGAATAAACGGCGTCGGCGGATCCAAATCAGAAGATGAGAGCGAGTTCAATGGCCGATGGCCATTGGGAAAAGCCGCTTCGCAAGGCCCGGGGGCCTTGCGCGCCCACGCGATGACGCAAGCTGCGCCGTGGAGGCCCGCGCATCTGGCGCGCGCCATCGGGGCCGGGCGGCAAGCCGAGGCGAGAACGCGGGCGTTGCTGGCCTGCGGAGAGCTGTCCGGCGCGGCCGTGTCAGGGCTATTGGCTTTGCGAAGCTTCAAGGGCGTCGGGCGCGCGGTTCTGGAAGAGCGCGTTTTGAGAGCGGAAATGGCCTCCGGGGCCGCGTTTGCGCAAACCACCGGCGATTCGGATCCGAGAGAAAGTGAGGACCAAGTGTTCGGGCCCGCGAAAGAGTCGGGCTCTCGCAGGAAAAAAGCAGAAAAAGGGCGCCGTCTTTAGCACGGAAGAGGGACCAATTATTTTTTCTGATTTTGAGTCGCTTTGGGACTTGGATGGCGGGAGCGCGGGCGGATACCTGGGCGCTCAAAAGTTGAAGTAGTGAATTATTCAGCCCGAAGGACGGGGCCACGCTGGCAAAATCTGATCAAACGCGACGCGGCGACAAGCCTTTGCCAACGGAGGCTTCCGTCTCGGCCGAGGCGTCTGTTGTGTCGCCTTGATGAAGCGCGCGCCGCTCAGAAAATCCAGGAAGGCCGTCATTTAGGGCGGCGATTTGCGCCAAAGCGTCGCGCTCCAGAAGCGCTCGAGTCCGCGGATGAGCTTCTGGCCGAGCGGTGGCAAAGGCCTGAGCAAGCTCTTGGCGCGCCTGGGCGGAGGAAAAGGGGAAAATCACGCTGAATGTCGCGTCGGCGTTGGCATGGATGTTGAGCAGCAGCCGATCCAGCCGGCCTTGCGCGCCACGCGCTTGAAGTTCGCGCAAGGTCGCGTGAAAAATGTCGGTGTCGCGAGCCAGGTTAAGCCGGCGCCCTTGGTCGGGAATGCTGTCAAGGAAAATGCGGCTAGAGTGGTGGAAGGAAAAATTGCCGGCGGCCACATCGACCGCGTCATTGCCATCTGGGTCTCCAAGAGTCGTCGCCATGAGGTCTGCGTGCGCAAGCAACGCGGAGAAGAGGTCGGCGCGCGATGAGGCGGGGGATCGCCAAAAGGCGAAAAGGAGCGGAGGCTCGCCGGTTTGAGGATTGTGAACGTTGAAGGCGACCTCCCCGTCGTGCTTCAAAAAGTCGCGCAGGGCTTGGGCGTCGCCGTCAGCAAGAGCGCGCCACAAAGGGGCTGCCCGGGCCGGATCGGGAGAGCCCGCGCTCAACTGCGCGAAACGCAAAGCCCAAAGGCCGGGGAGGTAGGCCTCTGTGTGCGGTGTTCTGTGTCTCCAAAATTGATCCTGCGAGGCTGAATCGAGCAACGGATAAAGCTCAACCAAAATCGGCGCGGAGATTTCCGGCAAGGGAGCGAGATAAACAGCGTTGAAGATCCCTGCGATGGCTGGGTTTGTCTCGGTGGGAAGGCCACCGAAGTGGCTTTTTTGAATGGCGTTGTCTTTTTCGCGCAAGGCGCGAGCAAGGGGGAGCGCCACGCGCGAGGCTCGGTCGATGGCAGAGTCAAAAGCTTGGCGATGAACCTCAAAAGCGTCAACGAGCGCTTTGAATTCGTCTTTGTCATTGGTTTCGGGCCGAAAATCGCGGATGGCGTCCCCTCGCGCGCGCGAGGCCTGGTCGATCAGGGTCGCCGCGCGTTGAGCCGGGGTGAAGGTGAGGACCGGCAGCATGTGAGCGCTCTCTGGGCGTGGCGTTGCCGCGGGAAAGATTCGGTGCAGGTCGCTCACGGGAGCCAATATCTCGACATTGCGGGACAGCCCATGCTCAATCGCCTGAATAAGGGGGGAGCTGCGCTGTTCATCGACAATGTCGCGGATGGAAACACCAGCAGCCTGGCAATCGGCAATCGCTTGCGAAAGCGCGGTGTCGTCAGGTTGGGCGGCGGCGATGAAAAGAGTGTCGACAAGGGCGGTGTTGGGCATGAAATTGGGGAAGCGGTGGAGGAAAACAATGAAAGACAACGACTATTTTAGCGCGGAAAACAAAAAACGGACAGGGCTGGCGCGCCGCGAGCGAAATTCGGAGAAAAAAGCGACGACCGAGAGTCGGGATGGTTCAATCAATGCGTTCGACGACTGCCCAATGATTATAGGGGAAGCCGTTGTTTTCGCGCGAGTTTTTGATTTTTAATGACGAGGACGGCGCTTTGCGAAAACGGTTGCGGTAAAATGGTTGGTCGATGCAGTTTGCATCAGCCAACACCGCAGAGCCCCTCATGTCCAAAGCCACGAAATCCGCTCCGATTTTGACCACCGCGTTCTTTGAAGAACGCGCGGTGAAGGCTCGCGCGAAGTTCGTGCGCGCGGCGGGCGACGGCAAGGAGCATCCGTTCAAATCCATCGCCCCGACAAAATTCGACGAAAAGGTGGAGGAGCTGTTTTTCCGTTTGCTCACGGACGCCTTCCGGCATCGCTTCATTTTTCGCGCGCAAGCGACCAGCGTGATCAATCATTTTCATGAAGCCCTGTCCGAAGTGGCCAAGGCCTGGATGGCGGACGCGCTCTCGCGCAGGCGCGGGCTGCCGATGGCGTTGATCACGAAAAACCTGAGCGTCCAGGGCAGCGTGAAGGTTCAAAACGGCGTGGACAGCTTCGGCTGCGACGGCGCGCGCGATCAAGGGAAATCCAATGTGGACGCCGCGCTCTTCTGGGGCGAGAAATGCCTGTGGATTTGGGAAGACAAGCTCTCCTTTGACAGCGCGAACAAGAACAACGCGACGGGCCTCTCCGACCGGTTCGGCGAGGTGGAGACCTTGCGCGAGAACAACACGTGCGCGCGGATTTCCAGTGTCGCGATCCACCCGGAGGTGTCGCACCGCATCGAAACGCGCAAGGGCGTGGCGCATTGCGAAATCGAAAACGTGACGGCGAAGGGCATCGCGAAATCAATCGAATTGCGCTCGGAGGCCCGGAACGTGTTTTTGCGGGATTTTTGGTTCAAGATTTCGCCGGCCATTTTGAAGTGCGACACGCGCGCGGAGCGCAGCCAAGTGGCGTTGGGCAAGAATCAAATCGCGCGCGTGGAGAGCATGCGCCGGCTGTGCAAGCGCCTGTGGGCCGCGGCGAAGAGCGATTTGCTGTTCGTCGAGGAGTCGATCGCCCTGTTCGAGGCGAGCGCGGGCAAGCAGAAGTCCGACTGGCGCCCGGCGGATCCGGCGTTCGCGGGGCGTCCGGCCACCCATGAGATTCAGGGCTTGCGCCTGATGGCGGACTTGGCGCCGGCTCAGGCCGCGGGGCTCTTGGCCGGCTGCACGCCGAAAATGTGGGCTGCCTATGAAAACGGGACGCTTCCGATGGAAACCAACCACTGGGAGTTGTTCAAGGTGCGCGTGACCTTGATTTTGGGCGCGAAAAAGTCCTCTTTGGCGGGCACGATGGCGGCGGGTTACCTGTCGGCCGCGCCCGCGCCCAAAGTTCGCGTCTCCCAGCGTCGCGCGCGCAAGGCTCCGTCGTTGGCCGCCGGCCGCCAAGGCGAGCTGCGGATTTCTTCGTCGAGCGGCGCTGCGGCCGCGTCGAAAGCCAAGCGCGCAGTGGCTTGATTTTGCGCCGAAATCGGGGGGGGGAATCGTCCATGAGCCTCATTGATTGGCCAAACGGCAAAGAGCCGGATTGGATGGAGTTGTCGAAAGGAATGGCCGAATCTCAAGAAAAGCCGCCTCTCGACGGCCCTCGTCCGCTCACCAAGCGGGAGAGGGGAAATCCATTTCCGAGCCTGTTCAGCCCAAACGGGGCGCGGTGGGCCGCCGTGCATGCGGCCGCGGCCGCGCTCTATTTTGCCGTGAGCCAGGGGCGCCTGTCGCCCTGGGCGTGGCCATGGTGCGTTTTGTGCGCGATTTGCTGCGTCTCCCTGAGCCACTGGTGCGTCCGCACGGGCGAGCAAGCGATTCAGCAAAAGGCGGGGTGGAGGCGCACGGCGACGCTGGCGAGAGCCAATGCGATGATTCCGGGCCGAAAAGTCAAACTGATGGCGCAGGTGGGGATGGCGTTCGCCACGATGCCTATCATCGCCTTTGCTTTTCCGTTCCTGTTCGTGGATAAAAATGCGCGAGTGAGAAGCTGGGTGCGTCGCGTGGATGAGCGCGCCGGTTTCAAGGCAACCATCGATGCGATAGAGCGGGTGTTTCTTTCCAAGATGGACGCTGCGGCAGCGACGGGGCCTCGGGAAACCTGGAAGTTTGCGCATCGCGCATTGAAGAAAAAGTATTACGTGGGAAAGACCGAGCTCGATGCCGTTTTTGCGTTTATCGAGTGCCCCTTCGACCCGCGCTGGCCAATCGGAGACAATTTGAGGCCTTTTGATGGGGCGCTCGAAGAAACGCTCGCATGGGACAGTGTTGTCTTATCCCCAGAAGAACGAGAGTTCGTCTTGGAGGTGATTCAATTGGCGCGCGCCTTGCGTGAATCCATCGAGCTGCGAGTGGCTCAAAAAGCCTGCGAAGTATCGGTTTGGAATGTGCCGCAAGGCAAGCGGGCGGATTCGGAAAATAACGCGCGCCGAAGCCCCGTCAGACTTTAGGAAGCACGCCCCGCACGCAAGGGGCAAGGGCTTGTGCCTGATGGCCAGATGGACCGCGCATTGGGCGGGCGCCGCGGGGGCTGTTGTTTTTGTGCGCGAAGCGTTCCTTTTTGCGGTCCTGAGGCCGTGAATGCCCTATCGCTCTCTCAATCGGTTTAAAATAAAACCTGGTTCAAAAGCACAAAGAAGGACGAACGTCATGGCCAAAGCAAAAAGGATAAAAAATCTCGAAGCGCTGAGCGCGGCATTCCCGAGCTTGGGAAAGATGATGGCCCGCGAGCTGGCTTCCTTGGCGGCGGAAGGGCACGCCGCTGATTCGGCCGTGTGGCCAGAGGCTTTGGTCGCAATTCCGGCTCCGTTGTGCGCAAAAGGCGTCGATTTGTTCGTGGTGGCGCTTCCTTGGGAAACCGGTGTCGCTGAATCGGACGCTGAATGCCGCGTGGTGGGCACGCACAACCTCAAACGGGTTTTGAGCAAAAGCCACGACCACAGCGCAAGCTCCAGCGCGCGCTCGTTGGTCTACGCTCGCAAAGCTCCCGGCGCTTGCGCGGTTTTGGTGGAAGGATTGGATTGCGACGGCAATTCTGTTTGGACGGTTTGCGTCGGCTGACCCCACGCGCTCGCGCCCGTTTGAGAAGGGGCGTTGGGCTCGTTCGGGAAATAGCGCTCTTTTTGGCGCGTTTTCTCAACGGATTCGCGAGTCGGAAAAGGGCGGCGAGATCGAAAATCGCCACGGCTGATTGAGCAAGCGGGATGAGTCGCGCGGGCCCCTTTGGGAAGCGGCAGCAATCCCGAGAGGGATACGACGCCAACCCGTCGAAAGGGCGTGGCGCTTTTGGGCGCGAAGAAGTAAAATGAGGGCGCGCGGGATTCTGTCCTGAGCGCCCTTTTCGCAATTTGCTTCGCCCGCCCCCAAAACTGAATCGTTGAGTTCGACACCGCCATGGCCAAAAAAGAAAAAAGCAACTCAAAACTGTCGCGTTTTTTGGCTCAGAAGAATGCCGGAGCCGCGTTGGAGGAAAAATTCGCGACGAGAGAATTGCGCGATTGGGTGGAGAATTCAGAGCGAGCGGCGTCCGTCGCGGAAAACGCGCGAGAAGCGGGCGCCGCGTTGCGCCGCGGATACGATGAGAGCCGGAAACAACCGCGCGCGGCCGCCGCGGAAAGGGATCTGTTCGAGGCGGTCAATGACGTCGCGTTTGGGGCGTGGAGCCGGTGGCTGGCGGATCAGGCAATGGCCGCAGACCCGCGGGATTGGAGCGTGGCGCAAACATTGCGCGCCATTGCTCGCAATGTGAGCGCGGAAAAAAGCGGGCGAGACGCAAGCCACTCCGTGGAAGAGCGGTTGCGCAACGTTTTGGAGGCGACGGGCTTTTCGGCCATGGAGCGAGAAGCCAAAAAGCAGGAAAAAGCCGCGGGATTGGAAAAAGGGCAAAAAACAGGCTCAGAGCCCCAAGCCATTGGCGGAGGCGGGACGTTGGCCGCGCGGTTTGGCCGTTTCGGGATGAGCGAGAAAATGGCGCGCGCCGAATTGCGAATGCTCGTCGCGGAAGAGTTGAGCGACCAGCGCAATTGGGGCCGGCGCGACGGTGCGGCTCACGCGGCTCAGATGGAGCGCGTCGACGCGTTGGCGCGCGATGCCCTGGATGAAACGATCTCCAACGCGGCGTGGGCGCAAGGATTTTCTCTCGCCATGAAGGAGAAGGGCGGCAGAGCGGATTTCCGGATAACCATGGTCCTGGCGCGCGTCGGGCTAGCGGCGATGGAGAGCGGCGCGTTGCGCGCCGATCCAGAAGCCGAGAAAAAGGTGCTCATGGCCCTGAGCGAAGGCCCCGCGGCCAAGGCGCTCATGAGAATGGGGATGCCTGCGCCGCGCGGAAGCGCCGCCGCCCAGAGAGGCGGCCGAGCAGATGGTTTTGGCCGAGCAGAAAAGGCCGAAAAAGACGAAGGCGACGAGGAATTGGGATTTGATCCATTCGGGGCGGGCGCGGACCGGCACGGCGGCCATCGAGATTTGGTATTCGGCCAAATGAACGCCATGACGCAGGCGACCCCAGAGCTGCTGAGCGGGTTGGCTCCTTTGGCGCGAGATGAATTCCGAGAAGAAATCGCTCGGGAGCGCCAGGTGTGGAAAGCGCTCGGCGCGACCGTCCAAAAATTAGTCCGGAAAACCAGCGACAAAAAAGTCGCGCAAGCGTGGTTGGACGCGCAAATTGCCTTGCGCGCAAGGGCCGCGGGCGACAATCGCGTGGTTCGCGAGCTCCAAGCGCCTTTGTTGAGCGAGGCGTTCACCGAGCAATTGCGGCGCGAGGGACTGGGCATTGCCCTGGCGGCCATGGACGGGCCGGCCGTGAGCGCGGGCTCCTCCGGCAGCTGGTCGGTGTTGGCGGAAACGTTGATTGAAAAAAAACGAGATTTTGAATTCGGCGGAGCGATTCGCCGTTTTGATTCGGATGTCGTGGCCGGCGCCGACGACGCGGGCGGCTCGGCTGACGCGTTGCGGCAGTGGCTGGATGCGGACAAATTGGGCGTGCGGTGGAGCGACGATGATTTCTCCGAGTTCACCCAACGCGCGGCCAAGCGCTGGGCCGAGGATTTGTTCGCGCGGCAAACGCAGGCGGCGGAGGCCGGGATGCCCAAAGAAGCCGCGTTCTTGGCTTTGGCGGGCGTCCGGGGCGACACGGGCCGCATGCCGGCGGGCGCCAGCTCGGAATGGGACGAAATGGCGATGCGCGCGGCGACGACGGAAGCCGAGCGCGAGCCAAACGGCTTTTTGGTGAATTCGGTCTTGGAGCGCTTGAAGGCGAAAGGCTGGAAAAGCCTCGCGGAGATTTCGAGCGCGCGATTTGGGTTGGCGCAGGAAAATGGCTTGGAGGAGATCGCGCGGGCCGTGCGAGGCGTCTCGTGGGAGCGTTCGGCCATCGCGGTCCGCAAAAATCCGCAAAACGAGGCGGAAACCCAAATTGCCGTGGCCGGCGCGTTCAGCGTCTCGGTGGACGAGCAAGGGCGGTGCGCCGCGAGCTCGCCGTCGAAAAAGCCGCCCGCGGGCAACAAGGACAAAGACCAACGCTCGGAAACGGAGCGCGCGTCGAAAAAGCTGTGGGACGCAAGCCTCATGGCGACCGAGGCGTTCGCCCAAGGGTGGAGCCAAGAGGGTTCGCGGTTGCTGATGAACGACACCGTCGGGATGCGCGCCCTTGGGCGGTTCGAAAGCCTGGTGAAAAAATTGAAGGACAATGGCCACCGAACGGCTGCGGCGCGCGTTCCGGAGGCCCTTCGAGACGATTTGGAAATAGCCGCCCAAGTCCCGCGAGCGATAGCGGACGTGAAAATGGCGTTTTTGGACAAAAATGGGCAGAGCGCCCAGCGCTGGGAGACGGGGGCCGCGCAAGAAAGCATCGTGGCGAGCCTGGGCGAAGAGCTGGGCCGCCATGGAGCGAAAAACATCGTTTCGGCCGCTCACGCGTTGACCCGATTGGATCAAGGGCACGAAACGCAAGTGGCCGGCAAATTCATGGCGGCGCTCAATTGGATCGGGCAAAGCGCAGAAACGGCCGATCGGATTCTCAATGAAAGCGCTGCGGGCCGCTTGGCCGCCCGCATGGCGTTTTCGCAAGGCTGGCCGCTGGACGAGCGCATGGAGCAAAGCGCGAAGTCCGAGTTTGAGAAGCTGGGCTTGACGCCGGGCGGCTGGAAGCTGTTGAGGAAAATGAGCGCGGCGGAAGGGGATTCGATCAGCGCCGTTTTCACCGCTCTTCCCGAGAGAATGCCCATCAGCTCACCCAGCGCGACCGCCGCGCGAGTGGAGATGATCGCGATGGCGTGTCTGTTGAGCGCGTGCGCCGAGGCCAATGTGTCGGCGAATGAAGCCGCGGCGTTGCTCGATCGGTCGGCGGACATCGCGTCATGGGCGTTGGACGAAGGCTATTTCGCTCAAAAGAGAACGATCGGATGGGCGAATTTAGGGCGTGTTTTGGCGTTGCCGCAACCGGTGCTGTCCGTGAACGACTGGCAGGCCGCCGAAGAGCGGATGCGCGTCAACAAAAAAAGCCGTGAACGGCGCGCAGAAAAGAAGCTCGCCGAGCTTGAGAAGGCCGGGGGAAAGGCGAATCGAGAAGAAATGGACGCCTTGCGGCAAAAAATCATTGAAAATGCGAAATCGACGGACTTTTTTCCGGAGAAACGGCCGGAGGCGCCGGGCGAGCGCGACACGAGGCTGGAAATGACCCGCGCTTTGGGCAAGTGGGCCTTGGAGTCTCAGGCGCGGGCAGCCGAAGGGGCAATGAAAACCGCGATGGCCACCGCCGTGGCCCCCAGCGCCGATCGGCGCCGGAGCGTGATCGCGCGCTCCGAAAAAATAAAGGACTTGGGCGATTGGCTGGAGAATGGCCCTGGAGCCCGCGCGGCGTTGCCGCGCCGATTTGGCGCGCAATCGCTCTTTGAGAGGATGCGCCAGTGGCACGACGAGCTTGCGCGCGCCAAAGCCCTCGAAGGCATTGAGGGCCGCATTCGAGAGATCAAGGAGCACGCCGGCCGCGCAACCCGCGAAGGGCATGCCCCGAGCGAAGACGCCGTGCGAAACGCCGCGGAGCAGGGCCGTTGGCCCATGGCGATCGAGCGCGTTTTGGGCGTGGAAGTCGAAGAGAAGAGCCTCGCGCAAGAACGCCTGGCGGCTCTGGAGGCGGAGCAAAGGGAAAATCCAGAAAAATTCGACGGCGTCGACACCGGCGATTTGGCCCGCGCCTTGCGCGAAGAGGCGCGCCGAGAGGCGAAAACAGCGCCGTTGGCGGGCTGGGTGGCGGTTGGCCTGGCCAATCCGGTGGATCTTCACGCGGAAGGGGCGCAAATGCGCCATTGCGTGGCGAGCTACGCCACCTATTGCGCACAGGCGGTGTCGCGGATTTTCCGCGTCGAGTCACCGGATGGGGTGGGAGTCGGCACGCTGGAGCTAAAAACCCGAGGCGAGAATGGCTCGGTTCGCCGCGGCGACGCCAAGGGCGGCGCGAGCAAAAGCGCGGAGCTCGACGTGCAGTGGGAAGTCGCGCAATTCCGCGGCGTCCACAATGCGACGATCTATGACACGCGCGCCCTCATGTTCGCCCAGAAAATCGCCGTGGCGTATGGCGAGGCGGCGCAGGCGAACAGGCTCGCGGCGAACGTGAAGGCTGTCGCGGCCGTGAAGGCGGATCAGGTCCAGGAAACGGGCGCGCAGAACGCCCCGGCAGGCCTTTCCGAGCGTTTGCGGGCGCAACGACAAGCGCCGCAAGAGGAATTGCTGGCGGCAATCCGCAAGAGAGCGGGGGCGCGGTTGGGCGGGCGGTGATTTTCTGGGGCCGTGCTGCGGCGAGCGCCATTCGATTGCGGCGCAAAAAAAGTGACTAAAAAGCGATTAAGGCAATTTGCGGGCCAGAGGCGGCAACAACAAAAAGGCTCTGACGCGAACGACCGTCGCGTTTCCACCGCCGGCTAGAAAGGAGGCTAGGAAGCCGCAAAGTCGCGCACGATCTGGCGAAAGCCAGGAGTGGCGGCGTCAAGGCCGTTGGGATATTGGGTCAGAATGAGAATGACCCGACTGGCCCTTTTTCGTTCGGCCGCGACGGTGGGAGACGCCCGATCGCGAGCGGGGAGGCGATCCAGTCGCTGAGCCCAAGCTTGCCAAGCGGGCAATCCGTCCGTCACCGCGGGGCTGTCCAGCGAAAAGGCGCGAACCATTGGAGCTCCATTGTTGAGTCGGAAAGAAGGGTCGCCACAAAAAAGAGACCTAATTGAACGGCGTGAATCATGCCGAGACGGCCAAGTTTTGTCAAGCTGTCAGAGGGCTGGGCGCGGGCCTTTAGGCGACCATGGCGTCAGAAGGGCCGACCTCGCGGTCGGGCCAACCCCAAAAAATCATATGCAATCCTACTGCCGGATGGGCGAGAAGCGTTCAAACGTGCGAGTTTCGCGGTATAATGAGCATGAACCGATGCGATTCGCGTGAAAAAGCGCAAACAACCAAGGACAAAGCATGAGCGGCCAACCGATGGACAAAGAAGCAGAAGAAAGATTTGCCAAAGAGCTGGCCGACAGCATAAGCAGGACCGATCTCGATTCAGTGCGTCGCCTGACAGCGAGCGCGCCGGAAGCCACTCGCCGTTTTTTTGACGGCCCATGGGGGCAAGGCCAGCCATACCAAACCGATGTGATCACGCACATTCCTCACAATGACATCGGCTCGGGAGACGCGTGGTCTAAAAATTTCGCGCAATTGCAAGAAAAGGGCCAAAAGCAAGGGGCTCGCGCCCGACATATTTGGCGCGCAATGGTCGACGCCTTGACAGACGCCGGTTTGACGCTGTCGCAATATCGCCAAAAAATGTGGACCAACGCGGCATTGAGGTGGGCCCTGGACGCAAAAACGATTGTTTGGTTGATGGGAAAAGGCGTTTTTTCGGCCGATGCGCTTGAAGGGCTCACGCCGAAGAGCGGTGGACACTCTTTGGGCCTGGTCGCCTCGCTGGCGCCCGAAGGCGAGGAAGAGATCGCGCTGCTGCGCCAGTTGCATGCCAATGGCCTGCTTAGCGGACCCGACGCTCTTTTTGGCATCACGGAGTTAGCCTGCGAGGGGCTTTGGGAGCAAGCGGGTGTTTTGGCCTCGTTGGGCGAAAAACCAGGCCGCTGCCGCTCAAGCGCCTGGGAGCTCAACAATGGGCTGGGGCCTATCGAGGCTTTTGTTTCGAGCTTGTCGCCGCGCGGCAGTTCATACAAAAGCAATCAGGAAAAATCCCGTGAAAATCGAGAAGAAAAAGCCCGCGAAGCTCTAGCGGGATTGCGTCGGTTGGCGGGGTGGGGAGCGAAGATTGAGTCGCAAAACGACCAAGAATCGGGGACCTCATTCGCATTGGCGGTGCTTTTGGGGTATGGAAAATTAAGCAACGAACGCGCGGTGTCGCGCGAAATGATTGAGCTTTTAGGGACCGAATTGATCGCATTGGGCGCGCGCCCGAATGATGGGCATGCTTTGGCAACTCGCTTGGCGGAAATGGCGGTCTACGAGGGAGAGCAGAACAATTTCAACTCCGATTTCGCAACGCAATGGGCTGTGGCGCAAGGATTGAATTTTTCCGCGCACGCCGCTTGGGTGCAACAAGCGCTGGCTTGGCGCGCTCGCGCTGAAAAATTGTGGCCGTTGGTGGAGAAATTTGACGAAATAGGGGCTTCGATTTCGTTGATTGGCCCGCAAGAGCCTTCGCCAGTGAAAGTTTTGCTGGAGATCGGGGAATACGATTCCATGAAAAAATTGGCCGGCCTGGGAGCTCCGATGCACTATATCGATGAAAAAGGAGAGTGCGCCTTGCATTTCTTGGCGGCCAACGCAACCAAAATCGGATTGACGCAATTGAGCGAGTTGTTGAAAACGCCAAAGGTGCTCGCTTTGATCGGGGCCGGTTCCCAGGAGCCCGGACACGAGGGCGAACAGCCTTTGCACCGCGCGTGCGCCGCGCTCAATCAGAAAGCGATTGAGCAGTTGCTGGACGCAGGGGCCGACGTGAATGCCCAGGACGCGCAAGGATGGACGCCTCTGCGCCATTTGTTGAGAAAAACCGGAGCCAAAGCCCAAGCGAAAGCATTGCCGGCGGTCAAAGCGCTGATCCAGCGTGGGGCCGATCCATCGATTCGCGACGCCAAAGGGCGCACGCCGGCTCAGTCCGCGGCCGCGAAGGCGCCTTTGGCCGCTCTCTCCGAATTGTTGCAGCTGCGCCCAGAGGACATCGCGGGCGAGGCGCCCGCGTCCGACACCGCGAAGGAAAAACTGCGTCGCCGCGGAGGCAATGGGCTGTCGTTGGCGGAAAGCATTGATTTGAAACACGAGATGGCGCGCGCGGCGGAAAACGCGAGCGGTTTCGAAAAAGACGAAAAAGCTGGGGCGAACACCGAAAAATTGGCGCCGAAACGCCGCCCTCGCGCCCTATGAAGATTGGCGCTCTTCCGCATTGAGCAGGGGAGCGTTATGATCAAAAAAAGGGAGGAGGGTGAAATGAAAGAATTAGAAACACGACAAGCTAAGTCTCGCGCTGCCAGCCTGAGTGCCGTGAGCACTTTTCCGGAAATGGTGTTTGGATCGTTTTGGAAATATTTTTTTGTTTTTGAAGCGCGCGGCTTCCTCGAAAGGTTGCCGGCGTTAGTTGCGTTGCTGAATGGTGGCGGAGAAAAGGTCATCGCAGCCGTTGATCAAAAGGAAGTTCAGGCAAGCAAGGATCGCCAGGGCGAATATGGCCGCATCGATTTGAATAAAATAAACGCAATATTCACCCTTGCCGCCACCAGCGATTATAACGGCGCAAATCACGACGGAAGGGAATTGGCCGCCAAATGGCTGCATGAGGAGCAGCGATTGTTCATCGCGGCTGAGAAGGGGCGTTGGTGCATTCATTTGGACAGTGTTTATGGAGTGGGTCTGATCGCGATTGGAAACGAGGACGAGTTGGCAAAAAAATCCATGTTTATTCGCGCGGTGAATGCTTTGGGCGTGGATGAGTGCAAAGAGCAAGAAATGGGTTTGAGCAAAAAAGAGTTTGATGTTTTTATCGCGAATTATGGAGGCGCGCTTTCAAAAAAACATTGGGAAGAAACATCCTGGAAAAATCATCCCGATTTTAGGGCGAAAATTCATCTCTATGAGAAGGGAGAGGCCAAGCGGCCAATTTGTTTTCCACCAGCAGCGATTTTTGGATATCATTTGCGTTTTGAAAGCGGAGCGCCTCCCAAAGATATATACGGATGGGGTTTTTACGCCCGGTGGCACCCCGAACCGGGTTTTTGCCTGCCATTGGGGGGTGATGAAATCGTGAAAATGACATTATTAGACCGTGCGACATGTGAGCCGAGCATGAAAATCGGCCAAAAATGCACGGTGTTTAGCGGGCTAGATTTTGCCCGCGGAGAAATTATCGAGGTTTTTTCTCCGCGAGAAAAACCCGCGAAAAAGCCAGACCCTATGGGGCATTGACAGTGCGCCTTGACGAGGAATGGCCTGCGGTGAGAGAATGAAGGCCTGAATCAAACGAATCATTTCGCCGCTCCAATCCTTTGCGCTCAACGAGCAAAAAGTCAAACGGCGCAAGGCTCAACGCGTTTTAGGCTCACGACCCCATGAACATCAACGAAACCCCCTCCTCGAACGCTCCCGTCGGCGCGCTTGAAGCATTGGAGCAGCTTGAAGGCTGGAACGAC